>Ga0136636_10001678_pt1 | contig 13027 bp, 11 predicted proteins | sample AntDrymUQ8522106_2_FD_104653 | JGI IMG/M metagenome (GOLD analysis project Ga0136636, IMG submission 104653) | Polar desert sand microbial communities from Dry Valleys, Antarctica - metaG UQ852 (21.06) | ecosystem: Environmental > Terrestrial > Soil > Desert | place: Antarctica: Dry Valley... | reverse complement strand
CTTGGCGCGCTCAAAAGCGACAAATTTCATGATTAACTCCAGTAAGAGTCCGCCGCGACCAGCAAGACTCCGGCTACAAAACACGGGTTGCCGGTCACCCGGCGAACCCGCCACCAATGCTTCGGCCCGGCCAACCTCTAGAAGAGGTTTTCCTGGTCCGAAAACAAACTCATCACCGAGTCACCCGTTGCGATGCGCTGGATCGTCTCGGCGATCAGCGGTGCGACGGTCAACTGGCGAATTTTTCTGCATGCCTGCGCGGCATTGCTCAGTGGGATGGTGTCGGTGACAACCACCTCATCGAGCGTTGTGCCCTGCGCGATACGCTCGATCGCAGGGCCGGAAAAAATGGGATGGGTGCAATACGCGTAGACCTTCTTCGCGCCACGTTCCTTGAGCACCTCGGCCGCCTTCACCAACGTGCCCGCCGTGTCGATCATGTCGTCCATGATGACGCAGTTGCGGCCTTCAATTTCGCCAATAACGTGCATGACTTCACTGACGTTGGCGCGGGGTCGACGTTTGTCAATGATGGCCAGATCACAGTCCAGTTGCTTGGCCAGTGCCCGTGCACGAACTACGCCGCCAACGTCTGGTGAAACCACAATGAGATCTTCGTAGTTCTTCTGGCGCAGGTCACCCAACAGAACCGGGGACGCATAAATGTTATCGACGGGGATGTCAAAAAATCCTTGGATTTGGTCGGCATGCAAGTCCATTGTCAGAACACGAGCCACGCCAACTGCTTGCAGCATATTGGCCACCACTTTGGCAGTAATAGGTACACGGCTTGACCGAGGTCGGCGGTCTTGTCGTGCATAACCAAAGTAGGGAATCACTGCGCTGATGCGTTCGGCAGAAGCACGTTTGAGTGCATCCACCATGATCAGCAGTTCCATTAAATTTTCATTGGTGGGAGCGCAAGTGCTTTGAATCACAAAAACGTCGCGAGCACGAACATTTTGCTTGATCTCAACAGTGACTTCGCCATCGGAGAATCGACCTACCTCAGCAGCGCCAACTTCGGTTTTGAGATGATGAGCGATATCAGCGGCCAATGCGGGATTGGCGTTGCCGGTAAAAACCATGAACTCAGGGGGTTGTTCGGCTTGCATGAAGATTCCAACGTTAAGTCGCAGTTGCTTTGGCGTGCTCCAACCAAGCACGCAAGAAAATTTGGCAGGGGAAGAAGGATTCGAACCTTCGCATGCTGGAATCAAAATCCAGTGCCTTAACCAACTTGGCGACTCCCCTACACGGGTGACTCATGAAACATGACCCACCGATAACTTTTACTGCCGTGCCCACCCTAGCAAGGGATGTACAGACAGGTTGTTGCATGCTCTTGACTGAAATGCCTCGGGCAATCCGATAACTCCAATGTCACACAACGTTCTCGTAAACACAGCACTTCCAGAGCCCGTCATTCTGCCACTTAATCCTGCATTTTCAAGCCATTTGAGTGCTAAAAAAATGTCGGGACACAGTTGCTGAGCAACAGCTTGCAAGTCGTTGCGACCGAAGTCGTATGTGTTTGCAGCGAAGCCTGAAAGTATAGCGGGTTCTGAGTCTCTTTTCAAATCTGTATGAGAAAAAATTCGCTGTGTTTCCAAACCGGTGTCCGGTTTGATGACAAGAAACCGGGCCTGTGGCAATTCGATGGGGTGCAGCTTCTCGCCGATGCCGCTCACCCATGCATTGCGACCCCCTAAGAAGAAAGGGACATCGGCGCCCAGTTTTAAGCCAATGGTTTGCAGGGTGTCCAGGCTGAGATTGAGGTTCCACAGACGGTTGAGTGCCAGCAGAGTGCTGGCCGCGTCGGATGAGCCCCCTCCCATGCCCGCTTGGGCGGGAATCTGTTTGTCGATCGCGATGTGTGCGCCCAACGTGGTGCCGCTGTACTGCTGCAGCGCTCGTGCAGCCTTGGTGATTAAATCGTCGGCGGGCAAAGTGACGGTGAGGTCTTCTCGACTGATACTGTTGCTATTGCGCAACTCGAAATGCAGGGTGTCGCACCAGTCGATCAGCATGAAGACCGATTCCAAGAGGTGGTAGCCATCTGGCCTGCGGCCCACAATGTGCAAAAAAAGGTTGAGTTTGGCGGGCGCGCTGACGTTGTAGATCGATTTCATCACGAAGTGTTGTCGGTGTTGCCCAGTTCACTGGTCCAGCACAAGCTTGAGTTGTGCGGCTGGCGCAGGGTCAAAGCGTTGGGCGAGGATTTTGCCTTGGCTTCGTTCAGACAAGTCCACCTGCCAACCCTCAGCTTGCTCGGCCTGTCCGTTCAGCCACGCGAAGAACGTTGTGACCGGAATGTTGGTTCCCAACATGTGCGTCAGCAACAGTTGCAAACTGGCAAACTCTCGGGTGTCTCCCCGTGCGGTGAGCACGGCCTTGGTCGGGGTCCACGCAATCGCGGCCAGCGTGCTTCCCAGCGGTGTGAACAGCCGCAACTCGCCAGACGCAGCGGTTCCTCGTAGCTCGAATCCCGCGGAGGTCGACTGCTTTTTCGGATTGCCGGCGGCGTCGAATGCATCAACAGTGAGCGCCATACGCCCCTGCCAAAGTGGGCTGTTGATGTCCAATTGGCTTTTGGACCCTGTGCTGGTGGCGCATCCGGCTATGAAAAACACAACCGCCAGGCACCAGACCAAAATCCCTGAGCGCGGCGTCATCACAGCGGCACACGCAGCCGGCGGATGGTTTCAGTCAGGGTGTCGTTGCTTGGGTTCAATTTTTGAGCTTCTTTAAAAATGTCGATTGCTTCAGCGCGTCGTTCCATGCTCCAAAGCACTTCGCCCAGGTGCGCACCAATTTCAACATCCGGTTTTTCTTTGTAGATTCGACTCAGGATTCTCAGTGCTTCCTCTTTGTTGCCAAGCCGAAACTCGACCCAAGCCAGGCTGTCCGTGATGAAGGGGTCGTTGGGCGCCAATTCCAAGGCTTTGACGATCAATTGCTTGGCCTCGGCAAGACGAAGGTTGCGATCTGCCAACGAGAACCCCAGCGCGTTGTAAGCGTGCGGCTGGTCTGGCTGGTTGGAAATCACGTGGCGCAGGATGACTTCCATCTCGGCCAAGTCGTTGAGTTTTTCATGCACCATGGCCAAGTCGTACAACTGGTCCAAATTTGATGGGTTTTGTCCCACGGCAACTTTTAATAGATCACGGGCTCTTTCAAATTGTTTGCTGCCCCGCAGCAACTGCACTTGCGTTGCATTCTTGAGTCTGACATCCTCCTCAGAACGTTCTGGCAGGCTTTGGATGAGTGTGAGCGCTTCTTCAACTTGGCCGCGTTCGGCGATCAGACTTGCCCGGCGCAACTGGGCTCGCAAAAGGTCTTCAGGGTTGTCGACTTTGTTCAACCAAGTGTCAGCCGCAGCCACATCTTTTCGAGACAGTGCGATCTGTGACATGGCTAAATAAGCTTGCGACCGTCCGCGAATGGTTTCCGGGGTCCGTTTGTCAACGGGAATCGCCGCCACCAGAGAAAGGTAGCGTTGCAGGTGGGCTTCTGCCTGTTCCGGCGCGTTGGCCTGTAATGCCAGAGAACCTTCAATCAACCACGCATCAGGGTAGTTCGGTGCACTGGCTTTAAGCGCTTGCAATTGCGCGTTCGCGTCGTCGCCGCGCTGGGCGTTAAACAGGGTTTTGATGTAGGCCATCTGAAATTCGGGCCGGGCATTGGGCAAAAACTGGTTGACCAATTTCTCTGCCAGCGGCGTCTCAGGGCCCACCAAGGACAGTGCCAGCACAGCGGCGTGTTCTGAAAGTGGATCAACGCCTTGGCCGTTTTGTGCGGCGCTGAGCGCGGCAGCTTTGTCGCCAGCGCGCAGCCACATGCGGCCAACCGTGGCCCAGGCCGTTGCGCCCACGTTGGCGTCTTGCAGCAGCCCCGACAACGCTTCTTGAGCCAAGTTGGCGGCTTGTTGGCGGTCAGCAACACGCTCATAAATCACGGGTAGTGCCCAGATCAATTCGCGTAACTCGGAACGAGGGGTTAACAGCAAGTCACGTTTGAGCGGCTCCAGCGTATCGCCGACGCGATTGAGTCCAAGCAGTATCTGCAATACAAACCGATTGGCTTCAGTGGCGTTTGGGATCGCCTGGCTCCATGCTTTGGCCGCTTGAAGGGCAGAATCTCCCGCGCGGGCCTGTAAAGCCATCTGCACTGCTCTTCGGAACACCGCAGGGTCGTTCGTTTTCCTTGCCGCGTCCAACACTAACGAAAACGCGGCACCCGGTTCTTCGTTGCGAAAGTCCATTTCACCGAGCAGCAACTGGTAGAACAACGGTGCGTCCATGGCAGATTTTTTTGCTGCTGGGGCAGGTGGTTTGTTGGTTTGTGCGTGCACAGGCAAACTGCAAGACAGGAGGAGAGTCACTACGACGGATGTGAGGCGCATACATTCATAATAATCCAAGCTCATTCACTGGTTAGATTTATGCCCGAATTACCCGAAGTTGAGGTTACCCGGCGCAGCTTTGCGCGCGCGATTGAAGGCGCTCGCGTGGTGGGAGTGCGCGTGGGTAAGCCGCTGCGATGGCCGCTGGGCTGTGATGGCGCTGTGCTCGTTGGCCGGACCGTCACTACCGTTGGGCGTCGTGGTAAGTATCTTTTGCTTGAATTTGATAGTGGTGTGTTGTTGATTCATCTGGGAATGTCGGGAAGTTTGCGCTTTTCAGATAACTTACCATTGGCTGGAGTCCACGACCACTTTGAGCTGCAGACCACCCAAGGTGGTCTACGCTTAACTGACCCGCGACGCTTTGGTGCCGTGGTCTATGTGTCGGCCATCACCGATCCGCTTGCCCTGAAATTGTTAGGGAAATTAGGGATGGAGCCACTGTCGGACGATTTTGACGTGGGGCAGTTCTGTGCGGGGTTGAAACAGCGCAAATCCGCCATCAAACAAGTTTTGCTCGCGGGACAATTGGTGGTGGGGGTGGGTAACATCTACGCCTCGGAGGCGTTGTTCCTGGCAAAAATTTCCCCTTTGGCTCGGGCTGATACCTTGGGTCGAGTGCGTTGTGCTCGGCTGCATGCTGCCATTCGTGTGGTCTTGTCACAGGCGGTGGAGCGAGGCGGCAGTACGCTGCGTGATTTTTCCAGTGCCGATGGACAAACAGGTCATTTTCAGACGCAGGCCATGGTTTATGGTCGAGCGGGGTTGCCTTGCCGGGCCTGTGGCACGATGATTGAGTCGATGCGACAAGGGCAGCGCTCGACGTTTTTCTGTCCTCTCTGTCAGAGTGCGTGAAGCAAATGCGGCGCACCGGAGTACTATATTGATCACAGGCTTGACCACAAGCGCACGCATTGGAGACACTTTGGGCACTTCATTTAACGAAAAGTTTGATCAGCACGGCGCTTGGCGACGCGAGTTCGCGTTGCGGCTGAAGTTGCTTTCACAGTGGTTGAAAGACCAGGACCTATTGGACGCGTCCGTGGAAGACCGATTGCATCGCCTTGAATCCCAGATTCGCGTTGACAAAGTGATGGTCGCCTTTGTTGCTGAGTTTTCCCGTGGCAAGTCGGAATTGATCAATGCGATCTTTTTTGCCGACTACGGACGCCGCATCATGCCTGCCAGCGCCGGGCGCACCACTATGTGCCCCACTGAAATGGGCTACGACGTGGATGTGCCGCCGTGCTTGCGTTTGTTGCCGATTGAGACCAGGTTGAAGCCGCAGTCGCTCATGGAGTGGCGCATGGTCCCAGACAAATGGGAGCGCATTGATTTGGACGTCAGCAATCCCAAACAACTGGCTGAATCTTTTTCGAAAGTTGCTGAAACTAGGCGTGTAAGCCAGGAAGAGGCGCGGGCGTTGGGGTTTTGGCAAAACCAAGCCGACGACAGCATGCCGCCGGTCGATGACAAGGGGCTGGTAGAAGTTCCCAGGTGGCGCCACGCCTTGATCAACATCGCACACCCTTTGCTCAAGCAAGGGCTGGTCATTTTGGATACGCCGGGATTGAATGCGATAGGTGCGGAGCCCGAACTCACAGTGAGTTTGATTCCGCAGGCGCAAGCAGTGGTGTTTATTTTGGCCGCTGATACCGGGGTGACCCAGTCTGACCTGTCCATATGGCGTGAACATCTTGTGGATGATGACCGTGATGTGTCGACGCGTTTGGTGGTGCTCAACAAGATTGACACTTTGTGGGACGCCCTCGACAGCACGCAGGAAGTGCAGTCACAAATTGACAGGCAGGTGCGAACGTCGGCAGAAATACTCGGCCTGTCTGAGCATCAGGTGGTTGCGGTTTCGGCGCAAAAAGGGCTGGTTGGCAAGGTCACAAACGACATGCCCTTGCTGCAGCGCAGCTGTCTGGGTGTTTTGGAAGACGCACTCAGTCACGACATCATGGGTCGGCGGCAAAAAATTCTGGGTGCTGCGGTGGCCAAGGGGATTACGGCGTTGCGCCATGAAACGGGTCGATTTGTGCAGGTTCGCAGGCGCGATTTGACAGAACAGTTGTTGGAGCTCAAAGGCCTTCAGGGCAAGAATACGCCGGTCATCAGAAACATGCGCTCACGCATCGCGCAAGAGCAAGCCGAATTTGATGCGGCTGGGGTGAAAATCCATGCAGTGCGCTCGGTTCACCTCAAGCTTTTACGCGAAATTTTCAGCTTGTTGGGTTCTGTCACGCTGCGGCATGAAATGACCCAGTTGACGGCCGCATTGAAACAGAAAGGATTTAAGCTGGGGATCAAGCGCGCGTATGGAGATACGTTTGACCGTTTACGCGACAACCTACAGCAGGTTCATGCCAGAGGCTTGGAAATCCATGCCATGTTGGTGGCGTCGTTTACCCAACTCAATACTGAGTACGGTTTTTCCTTGCAGGTGCCAGAAGAGCCGCAAGTAGAACCGTATTTGAAGGAATTGAACTTGATTGAGAGAAGTCACTTGCAGTATTTGGGCATTGGTAATGCGTTTCGACTGGCGCAAAGCGAGTTTGCTGATCGGCTAGTTCGTGCGTTGTCAACGCGCCTGCGCAATGTCAACGAAACGGCACTGGGTGATCTGGAAGTGTGGAGCAAGTCAGCGGCTTCGCAGCTTGATTCACAACTGCGTGAGCGGCGCAAAAATTTTGTTCGCCGTTTAGAAGCCATTGACAGGATTGCACAGGCCTCCAGCGGCTTGGGCGAACGCATCGCAGAAATCAACGGCCGCAGTGCGGATCTCGCCCAGATGGAAAACAAGTTGACCGAGTTGACGGATTACCTGCTCCAGATGACGACGCCAGCGCGCTTTGGCGTGGCTGGAGTCGGTTCTGCGGAATAGCTGTTTGGAGCAGCTTCCGTTTTGGGCCACGCTGGTGCGTTGGCAAGTGGCACATGGCAGGAATGACCTGCCTTGGCAGAACACCGGCAGTGCGTATGCTGTGTGGTTGTCGGAAATCATGTTGCAACAAACGCAGGTTGTGACGGTTCGGGGCTACTTCGCGCGTTTTGTGGCGCGTTTCCCGCACGTCGCCGCGCTGGCAAGCGCATCGTTGGATGACGTGTTGGGATTGTGGAGTGGGCTTGGGTATTACAGCCGCGCGCGCAACATGCACCAGTGCGCACAGGCCATCATGGCGCACCATGGCGGTGTTTTTCCTAGCACCGCCGCTGAATTGCAGACATTGCCGGGTATCGGTCCTTCCACGGCTGCGGCCATAGCGTCCTTGTGTTTCGGTGAAAGAGTGGCCATCATGGACGGTAATGTCAAACGTGTCCTGACGCGTTACTTGGGCTATGACTCGGACTTGGCTGTGACTGCCAACTCGCGCCGTTTGATGCAGCTGGCGACCGACCTGTTGCCCGACAGCGACCTACCGGTCAGTATGGCGCGATACACCCAAGGCATCATGGATATGGGTGCGACGGTCTGCACCACCCGAAAGCCAGCTTGCGAAGTCTGTCCTCAGAAAGAGGGTTGTCGAGCGCGCGCTCTAGGTGCGCCCGAGCGTTTTCCTGTAAAAACCCGCAAACTCAAGCGCACGGCTGAGTCGATTTGGCTGTTGTCAGCACGAACGCATGATGGTGCGGTTTGGCTCAGCAAACGACCGACACCGGGCGTTTGGGCAGGTTTGTATTGTTTACCGTTGTTCAGTGATCGCGCGGGCTTGCAAGCCGTGTTGCCTGCCCAAGGATGTGTGGAATTGGCTGAGGAAGTCGCCATTAAGCATGTGCTGACGCACAAAGACTTGTATTTGCATCCTGTGAGCGTGGTGCTCTCGCGTGAGAGCCCTCCTGATTCGCAGGGTGTCTGGGTAGACCACGGGCAATGGGTTGAGATGGGCCTGCCAGCGCCCATCAGAAAGTGGCTGAGTTGCGAGCGGAGGACTATCGGGAGTCCATCTCGCGATGCCGCTTCAGTGTGACCCAACGTTTTGCAAACAGTGCAGTGAGTTGCTCCACCAGGTACACCGAGCGGTGCTGCCCCCCGGTGCAGCCAATGGCCACCGTGACATAACTGCGATGGTTTTGGGCCAGCGCGTCAAGCCAACTGTCTAAAAACACTTGAATTTGCTGGAGCATGCGTGCCACCTCTTCCTGCTGAAGCAGGTATTCGATGACCGGTGCGTCCATGCCAGTGAGCGGGCGCAGTGTGGGCTCGTAGTGCGGATTGGGAAGCATGCGCACATCAAACACATAATCGGCATCGGTGGGAATGCCGCGCTTGAAGGCAAACGACTCAAACACCAGGGTCAACTGTTCCGCTGGCGCTTCCACAAAAGATTTGACGTAACTTTGCAATTGTGTGGGGCGGATGATGCTCGAATCGATGACATGCGCTTGGGCGCGTAGGTCGTACAGCAGTTCTCGTTCAAGTTCAATGGCTTCACCCAAAACGCGTTGCTGGTCAAGCGCTTGTTGCGGCGCATTGACCGGAGAGAGTGGGTGTCGGCGGCGGGTTTCGGAGAACCTGCGAATCAGCGTGTCAGTGGTCGCATCCAGAAAGATCGAATCAACTTGAATGCGCTGTTCTTTTAACTTGATCAGAAGCTCGGGAACGAGTGGCAATGAGTTGGCACTGCGCACGTCCATGGCGATGGCCAGTTTTTTGGCCTGGCCGTTAGACTGCAATTGCACCAGCGGCATCAGCAATTCGGGTGGCAAATTGTCAACGCAATAGAAGCCGAGGTCTTCCAGCGCGTGCAACGCAACGGACTTGCCCGACCCGGACATGCCAGTGATCAGGACGATTTTCAAAGGTGAAGGAAGCATGATTGGGGAAATGACGTCAGGTTTGTTGAATGTTCAGCATATCGCGCGCATGTGTCAGCGTGCTGTCCAATATGCGTTCACCTCCCAGCATACGTGCCAATTCTGACACTCGTGTGGCAGAGTCGACCGATTCGACAGAACTCAGCGTCGATCCCGATACCAGCTGTTTGCTCACGACCAGATGGTGGTTGGCGCAGGCCGCAACTTGCGCCAGGTGGGTGACAGCCAGAACTTGGCGGTCCGTTCCCAACTGACGCATCAGGCGTCCAACGGTTTCGGCAACCGCGCCACCAACCCCGGAATCCACCTCATCAAAGATAAGCGTTTGCGCGGTGCCCAGTTGGCTGGTGGTCACGGCAATCGCCAACGCCATCCGAGACAACTCGCCACCCGAGGCGACCTTGTTGACCGGGCGAGGCGTGCTTCCCGCGTGGCCAGCCACCATGAACATGACGTCGTCTAGGCCACTTTGCAGCGGCTCGTTTGACGGGGTGAGTGCTACTTCAAATCGTCCTCCTTGCATGCCCAGCGTTTGCATGGCGCTTGATATCGTCTCACCCAGTCGTGGTGCCGCACCATGACGGGTTTTGGAAATCTTTCGCGCCTCCCGCTTATAAGCCTCTTGGGCTTGTTGCTCGGCGCGTTCAAGCGCGTTCAGATCGGCAGACGCCTCAAGGGTTTGTAGTTCGAGCTTGCGCGTCGCCAAAAGAGACGCCAAATCCTCGGGATTTCGCTTGTAGCGGCGGGCTAGCGATACCCATAGGCCCATGCGGTCATCAAGACTTTGCAGGCGCTGGGGGTCGAGTTCGGTTTTGCGCAGGTAGGTGCGAAGCGAGTGCACAACATCTTCCATCTGTGCAAGACTTGACGCCAAAACCTCGCTGTACCCTTTGAAATAAGGTTCAATATGCTCTTGTTTTTGCAGTGACTCGCAAGCGTTACCGACGCGCAGGATGACGCCGGTGTCATCGTCGTTGAGTGCAGACAGTGCTTCCTGCGCGGCATCGAGCAAGGCTTGGGCGTGTGACAGCCTGGAGTGCTCTGCGTTGAGTTCCTCCCACTCGTCGGGGTTGGGCGCTAGTTTTTCGAGTTCACCGATCTGCCATGACAAGCGCTCCCGCTCGTTCAACAAGGTGTCTTGCGACGCGCGTGCGTTTGCCAGCGTGCTTTGACAGGCGCGCCAGCGATGCCACAGCTCTGCAAGGGTTGATGTCGAGAGGTTGGCATAGGCATCGAGTAAATCTCGTACCGTGTCCGCTCGGGTTAAGCTTTGCCAGGCGTGTTGGCCATGGATGTCTAGCAACTGCGCGCCTAAAGCCCGCAGTTGCGTCGCGGTTGCGGGGCTGCCGTTGATCCATGAACGGCTCTTGCCTTGAAGGTCAACGGTTCGCCTGAGCATCAGGCCGGAGTCACTGTCAAAACCTGATTCTGTTAACCACGCACAAACCGTGTCTGACGGGTCAAATTCCGCGCTGACATCGGTGCGGGTGGCGCTTTCGCGAATCATGTGGATGTCGGCACGGCCGCCCGTGACCAGCTGGAGAGCGTCGATCAGAATGGATTTTCCGGCACCCGTTTCACCCGTTAAGACCGTGAAACCGCTTCCAATTTCGAGATCAAGTTCTTTGACGATGACGAAATCGCGCAAAACAATGCGATTGAGGCTCACGTTGTGACCACTCCTTCATTCCAGTGAAGTTTTTCCCGCAAGGTGTCATAGTAAGACCAGCCTTTTGAATGCAAAAACCGCACATGGTGCTCTGAACGCCTCACCTCAATGCGGTCGCCATGCATCAACGATGCCAGTGATTGGGTGTCAAAACTGGCGCTGGCATCTCTGCCTGCCACGACCTCAATCGCAATGTGCGAGGTGTTGGCAAGGACGATAGGGCGGTTCGACAAGGTATGCGGGGCGATGGGAACCATCACCCATCCCGGAATGGAAGGGTGCAACAACGGCCCACCAGCAGACAGCGAATACGCGGTTGATCCCGTCGGCGTTGCAATGATCAAACCGTCAGCGCGTTGATTGGCCACAAAATGGCCGTCGACCTCTACCCGCAACTCCACCATGCCAGCGGTTGCACCTCGATTGACCACTACATCATTCATCGCCTGTGCGCTGAATTCACACTGTCCTTGACGCAAAACGCGTGCGTCGATCATGCTTCGGTGGTCCTCGACATACTCGCCATGCAGCATTTTCTCCAGACTGACTTCAAACCCGTGGTAAGGAATGTCAGTGATAAATCCCACACGTCCTTGGTTAATGCCAATCAACGGAACCCCGTAAGATGCCATCTGCCTGCCGATGCCGAGCATGGTTCCATCTCCACCAATCACAAGGCAAAGATCACATGTTTCCCCGATTTGCTGCACGTTTAATGTGGGACAGCTGCTTATCTGCGCATTTCGTGCGGTGTCGTGCTCCAGCACCACATCACATCCTTGTGCACGCAAAAAGTCCGAAACCGCCGTGAGTACGGCCCGAGAGCGCGCGCCGAGCGCGTCCGACGACACGGTCTGGTATTTACCAATCACCGCGACAAGTTGGAATTTGAGCTTCATCTTTAAATTACATCACTAAAATGAAATCATGCTAGATGACCGTGCTAAGTTTTTGTTAAAAGCGCTGGTTGAGCGTTACATTGCCGATGGACAACCCGTCGGCTCTCGAACGCTGTCCAAAGCATCGGGAATGGAATTGTCGCCTGCGACGATCCGCAACGTGATGTCTGATTTGGAGGAGCTTGGGTTGATTGCAAGTCCCCATACTTCGGCTGGACGAATACCGACAGCGCGGGGTTATCGCCTCTTTGTCGACACCATGTTAACGGTTCAACGTGGCCACTTTGGCGAACACAGTTTGGCATCCGACCAGCCTCAGAAGGTGATATCAAATGCGGCAAATTTGTTGTCCAGTCTCTCTCAGTTTGTTGGCGTCGTGGTCGCACCCCGGCGAAATTCAGTGTTTCGTCATATTGAGTTTTTGCGTCTGTCTGAGCGACGAATCCTTGTGATCATCGTATCGCCTGAAGGGGACGTTCAGAACAGGGTGATTTTCACGACGGCGGACTACACGCAAACGCAGTTGGTTGAAGCGGCAAATTTTCTGAATGCCAATTACGTTGGCCTCGCCATCGAACAGGTTCGCGAACGTTTACGCGACGAAGTTGATTCGCTACGCGCGGAAATCGCCACCTTGATGAACGCGGCGGTTGCGCTCAACTCCGATGTGTTGGATGAAGAGCAAGATGGGGTGATCATCTCCGGCGAACGAAATTTATTGTCTGTCAGCGATTTTTCCCATGACATGGGTCACCTCAGACGAGCATTTGACTTATTTGAGCAAAAAACACAGTTGATGCGGCTATTGGATGTTGCTGGACAGGCCGACGGCGTTCGGATATTCATCGGCGGGGAAAGCCAAGTCGTGCCTTTTGAAGATTTGTCGATTGTGAGCGCGCCGTATGAGGTGGATGGCAGGGTGGTCGGGACGCTTGGCGTCGTGGGTCCGACACGTATGCCGTATGACCGCATGATTCAAATTGTTGATATCACCGCCAAATTGGTGAGTAACGCGCTGAGTCATCACAAGTAGCACCTTACAATCTGTGGTTCGGTTGGGGCGTTAGCTCAGTTGGTTAGAGCAGAGGACTCATAATCCTTTGGTCGAGTGTTCAAGTCACTCACGCCCTACCATTTGTTTGTGCTGTCGGTCGGGGATGTCGGTTGTGCAAACTGGCGCATTGGCCTCCCCTGAATAAAAAAGTTTGAGTCATGCTGGTTTACTTTTCGAAGTTT
>Ga0136636_10001677_pt1 | contig 13027 bp, 9 predicted proteins | sample AntDrymUQ8522106_2_FD_104653 | JGI IMG/M metagenome (GOLD analysis project Ga0136636, IMG submission 104653) | Polar desert sand microbial communities from Dry Valleys, Antarctica - metaG UQ852 (21.06) | ecosystem: Environmental > Terrestrial > Soil > Desert | place: Antarctica: Dry Valley... | reverse complement strand
TTTTCAACTTTTCTGTGTTCGGGCTGATCCGTTTTGCTGTAGCGATCATCGCGGGCTGGCCTGTCACTTTTCCGGTCATCTTTATTGAATTCTTTTTTCTCGCGGGGAATAAATACGGCATCACTGCTTTCATCGCGGGGTTTGTATTCCCTTGGCTTGAATTCCTTTGGTTTATTTTCACTTCCGAAAGAATCACGTATTCGGCGTGGTGGCCTGTTTTCGTCGTCTCCACCCTCTTTAGTATCAAATCTTGTTGATTTCCGCTCGCTGTATTCGCTGCGGGGTTTAAACTCACGGGCTCTGAATTCCCTTGGTTTTGGATCAAGTGAATCAAAATCTCCTTCGGGTGCATCTTTGCTTCGCCAGTCAGGTTTATCTTCCTTTTTTGAATAATCACGCCCATCTTCTTCCTGATTTTCACCATCCATATAGCGGCCTCTTTTACTGCCTTTATACAGATCGAAATGCTCGAAACGGCATTCGAGTTGTCCGTTAAAAACAGGTAATTTAGCTGTTGGCCGCAATCCGATAAAACTTAATGCTTTTTGGTCGCTACTGATGACCCAGGCATGGTAGCCGGGAAATTCCTGTTTCAGGGTATTACCGATACTTTTATACAATCCAATGATATCATTAAGCCTGATGCGTTCGCCATAAGGCGGATTGATAATAATGAGACCAGGATCGCCCGCTGGCGGTTTCATTTCCGAAAAAGGGCTTATCTGTAAATTAATATCTTTGTGCAAACGTGCCGATTTTATATTCGCCCTCGCTGATGCCAGGTTTTTAGGCGAAATATCGCTGCCGATGATCTGGTAATCAAATTCTGTCTGTTTATTTAATTCTTCTGTTGTTACTTCATTCCAGAGATCCTGGTCAAAATCGGGCCAGTGCATAAAGCCAAACTCTTTGCGGTACATGCCGGCAGGGAAATTATTGGCATACATGGCAGCTTCAATTGCAAGAGTTCCCGATCCGCACATAGGATCGATAAAATGGCAATCGCGTTTCCAACCGGCAAGCATTATAAGCCCGGCAGCAAGTACTTCGCTCATTGGCGCTTCGGCATTCGAAACCCTGTAACCACGTTTATGCAACGAAGCTCCCGAACTATCAATGGACACATCGCAGATACTTCCGCGGATATGCATATTAATACGGACATGCGGATTTTCAGTATCAACATTTGGTCTGCGTCCGTTATTTAAAGTACGGAAACGATCGACGATTGCATCTTTGGTAAGCAGAGCAATATAATGGGTATGAGTAAGTTCCGAATCGCTGGCGACAGCATCCACAGCAAGAGTTTTCAACAACGAAAGGTGGTTCTCCCATGGATACGAAGTCACCTGGTTGTACAAATCGTCCTCATCAGCCATTTGAAACGTAAAAATTGGCACCAGAATACGCTGAGCTGTACGTAAGCAATAATTCGCTTTATAAAGCATTCGTTTGTCGCCTTCGAAACTTACTGCACGGGTGAGAACCTGCACATTGGCGCCACCCAGTTCCACAATTTCGGCAGCGAGTACTTCTTCAAGTCCCGAAATGGTTTTTGCAATAAATGTCATTGGCGCTGTGCCAGCGGTGGTTGGTTCCAATAGATTGTTATTTAACTGTTCAGGCATCCGTAATTATTTATTTTTAAGCTGATTGATAAAATCGAGTTTATCAACAATATATCGTGTGTGTGTACCGCTTCCAATCATGCCGCTCTCGTCGCTGGCAGTAACTTCAAAAACCAGTTTCATCCCTTGCGAAAGAATAAGTTTTGAATTACAACTAACCGATTTACCTGGTAAAGTAGCTTTGAAATGTTTTATTGAAACTTCAGTTCCAACAGTCACATACTGTTCAGGAATTAGAGCAGCTACACTTTCCATTGAAGTTTGCTCCATCAACGCTATCATAGCAGGAGTTGCCAATACTTCAACTGTGCCCGATCCGTAAGCAACAGCGGTTTTATCGTTAGTAACTGTTATTACCTTTTGTCCTTCGATGCCGGCTGCAATATTAAATTCCATTGACAATTTCAGTCAGAAAAATTAATGATAAAAGTTTGTTTAAGGTCAGGGTGAAGGCTTTGACCAACGGGACAGGTATTGATGGTGTGGCGTATGATCTGCTTTTCTTTTTCGGAATATTTTACAGGAGGAAAATCCATTTCTACTATCACTTCGCCAACCCTTCGGGGATCGGAGGCCATAATTTTAGTAATTCTAATTGTAGTTCCATCCACGTTTATACCATGAGTGCGAGCTGCAATACCCACAACTGTAATAGCGCAGGCGCCGAGTGATGTTGCCAGAAGGTCGGTTGGCGAAAAAGCTTCGCCTCGTCCCTGGTTATCAGTTGGGGCATCAGTAATAAACATTTGACCTGATTTTACATGTACCGCTTCGGTACGCAAATCGCCGGTATATGTAATCCTTGAAGTTTCCATGGGAGAAGATAATGTGCAAAGATATGAAAGTTATTGAAGGGGTTTCAAACAGAATGCACCAAATTACATAACTATCTATAAAACAATCAAATAAAACAATTTTGGAAGTTTCCATTTTTTTCATACTTCCCTTTGTTAATTCAGAAGTACATTCATACTTTTGGTAATCAAAACAATCATACTATTACTTATACGGAGATTGACTTAATCACTATGAAATTAAACTAACCTGACTAATTTATCCGCTATGAAAGAACTGTTCAACCTGGAAGATTTTCGTGTAAAAGCGCAATCAGTTCTCCACAATAAAAACCTTGTTGAAACAAACCAATATACCTTACAACTGGAAGAACTTTTACATGAAGTCATTTCCGGGAGCCTGCGATTTGATAAGGCCGAAAAAGAACAAAACCCGGAGAAGGAGATCAATTATAAGGAAATGTACCTGTTACTTAGGCTGATGTGCGATAATGTGCAGGATATGATTTGGGCAAAAAATCTTACGAATGAATACATTTTTGTTAACAAGGCAATCAGCGACAACCTTTTGATTGCTAATGATACCAGCGAACCAATCGGGAAAACCGATATGTATTTTGCTCAAAGGGCCAGGCAGCTCCATCCCGAAAATAAAGAATGGCATACATTTGGCGAAATATGCCGCGATACGGATACTGTTGTGGTGCAAAACAGAGCACCACAGCAATTTAATGAATACGGAAACATCAAGGGTGAGTTTCTATATCTTGAAGTAATTAAAGCACCTTTTTATAACAGCGAAGGAAATATTATAGGCACGGTGGGCTCCGGCAGAGATATTACTCGCGAACACCAACTGCAAAGTGAACATGATCAGGCACTTGAAGCTTTAAAAACTCAAACGGCAAGGCTTGATGCCGTAATGAGTGTTCTTCCCGATTTATTGTTTATTATGAATACAAACGGCGATTTTATCGATTTCTTTACAACTGATGCAGCCCGGCTCGCACTTGATCCTGATCACATTAAAGAACTTAATCTAAGCCATCTTTTTGAACGCGAGGAGGTTAACAGGCATTTGGAAATATTTCGAAGATGCATCGAAACCAATAGTATTCAATTATTTGAATACACAATTTCCGAAAACAACAGTCTATTGCATTTCGAAACCCGTACAGCCCCGCTTAGCGAGAATAAAGTGCTGGCCATTGTCCGCGATATCACTGAAATAAAAAAAACAAAGCTGCAGCTTGAAATCTATACAAATGAGCTTTTGGCAGCTAAGGAAAAAGCAGAAAAAAGCGACCAGCTGAAATCCGCATTCCTTGCCAATATGAGCCACGAAATCCGCACACCTATGAACTCCATAATGGGTTTTGCCGATTTACTCAACGACCCTGAGCTGGAACCGGAACGAAGACGCGAATTCACTGATATTATTATTGAACGATCTGCTGATCTGCTCCAGATCATAAACGATGTACTCGACATTTCACGCATCGAATCGGGCAATGTTTCGGTTCAGAACACCAACTGCGATCTGAACAAACTGCTTGATAATCTGCACATAACATTCCTATCGAAACTACAGCTAAAACCTCAGTCGAGGATCAGGCTGATATGTGAGAAAGCTGTTGGCATCGGGCAATTGTTTTTCAGGGTTGATGAATTAAAACTAAAACAGATTTTTATAAACCTGCTCGACAATGCATTGAAATTCACCGGACAAGGGACTATCCGGTTTGGATTCCTGATGCCCGAAAATGCAACATTAACCTGTTTTGTTTCCGATACAGGAATTGGAATTGATCCTCAGTATTCTGAAATTATTTTTGAGCGTTTCAGGCAGGCTGACATTCCTGATCGCAACAAATACAAAGGAACCGGCCTGGGACTTGCCATTTGCAAAGGAAATGCTGAACTGATGGGCGGACGCATTTGGGTTGAATCCGAGCCCGGAATTGGAAGCAGTTTCTTTTTCAAAATTCCTTTTATTCAGTTACTCAGCAACGGCAGTGAAAACACTGCTCAAAAACTGGTTTCCGGATACAACTGGATTGGCAAAAAGATTGTAATTGTTGAAGATGATTATCAAAGTGTTACATACCTCCAAATGATACTCCGTAAGACTGGTATTACTGTTTTTGTTGCAGAAAACGGCACTTTCTTCCGGCAAATTCTGGCTGAACTGCCTGATATAAATCTGGTACTTATGGATATCCAATTGCCTGGTGAGGATGGGTGGGAACTCACGCAATACAGCAAATCGGTTCGCAGTGATGTTCCGGTAATAATACAAACTGCTTTCGGCCTGCAATCCCACAGAAAAAAAAGCCTAGCATCAGGATGCGACAGTTTTATTACAAAACCCATTTCACAAGAAGAACTTTTCAAAACCATGGCCATTTATCTGGAAAAATAGTACAAAAAGTAATACCTGATTTGCCGAAGGACTTATACAGTTATTTATTCAGCAATCATTTTATACCTTTAGCTGTTAATAATATGTTAAGCCCGGCTTAACATCAGGTTTAACTTCCTAATTTTAAAGCGTGAAGAAAAGAACGTTTTTAATTATTGTAACTATTACCGGAATTGCCCTTGCAGGTATTATCCTGATTCAGTTTTACTGGATACGGAATGCCATTCTTTTACATGAAGAACAATTCGATAACAGGGTAAAGCTCGCACTTAAAGGTGCAGTTAACCAGATGTACGAATGCAAATCAGACACCTGCACCGACGGGCTTTTTTGCAGTGCAGCCTGCATTAGCCAGAAAAATACAGTAGTTGACGGCCTGAATATTACTGTTTTAAAAACAGTGATCAAGACAGAGTTCGATGAAGTAGGGCTCAATGGGCCTTATATTTTCGGGATTTATAATCCTAATACGTCAGCCATTTCCTATATTTCCCATAAAGGTAATGAATCGGAATTTTTAAAATCAAAACATATAGCTTCACTTTCATGCATTTACAAAAACGATGCTATGGTGTTAAGCGCCTGGTTTCCTGACGAAAGAAATCTGGCGCTGCAAAGTATATTCTGGTGGTTGGTTGTATGTTTTATCCTTCTGGGTTTACTTGTTTTAGGATTTATCTTTAATATCTATTCGTTTCTGCGCCAGAAGAAAATTTCGGAGATGAAAAGTGATTTCGTAAACAATATAACACATGAGTTCAAAACGCCGATTGCCACCATTTCCCTGGCCAGCGAAATGCTTTTAAAACCATCAATACTATCAAACGAGAGTAAAGCGCGTAAATATGCAAGTATTATTTACGACGAAAATATCCGGCTTAAGAATCAGGTTGAACAGGTTTTGCAATTAGCAGTGCTCGATCGGGGAACTTACCGGCTTTCCTTTGAACCTTTCGACCTGCATCAGCTTATCGAAAAAATATCGGAAAATTTCCAGCTTTTGGTGAAAGAAAGGAAAGGTTCGGTGAAACTTAATCTCGAAGCCAACAATCACAGCGTTTATGCTGATACAATGCATGTTGAAAATATCATTACCAACCTTTTGGATAATGCCAACAAGTATTCGCCTGAAAAACCCGAAATAACGCTGAGTACTTTTAATCGCAACGATCATATTGTTGTTGCAGTGGAGGATAAAGGCATCGGAATAAGCGTTGAAAATCAAAAGCATATTTTCCGTAAAATGTTCCGGGTTCATACTGGTAACCTACACGATGTCAAAGGCTTCGGGCTGGGGCTGTATTATGTAAAAAGCCTGGTTGAAGCGCATAACGGCACTATAAATTTACACAGCGAACCGGGAAAAGGAAGCCGGTTTGAGATTTCGTTACCACTTGATTTCCTGAGTAATGTTTCACTTATTCAAAAGTCCCATGAAAGCAAAAATCTTGTTAGTTGAAGATGATATTAATCTGGGTGACGTACTCCGCGATTACCTTGAACTTCAGGAATATGAAGTTACAAGGGCTATGGACGGCATTGAAGGCTCAGACAAGTTTAAGCAGAATACATTCGACCTGCTGATTCTCGATGTGATGCTGCCGCGAAAGGACGGTTTTACTCTTGCTTCCGAAATAAGGGAAATAAACAAACAAATACCGATTATTTTTCTTACCGCACGTGGGCATATGGAGGACCGCGTGACCGGATTTAAAACAGGATGCGACGATTACATCTCAAAGCCATTTGTAAGCGAAGAACTCGAGCTCCGTATTGGTGCCATTTTACGCAGATGCCGACAGGGAGATACGAACGCACAGCCGGAAGACACTTTCTCGCAAGGAATTTATACTTTGGGGAAATATATTTTTGATTCGTCGAACCACGAACTGCGTATCGGCGACAAACGCATCAGCCTTACCACTAAAGAAGTTGAACTGCTGAGGGTTTTATACAGCCATAAAAACCAGCTTATTACGCGGGAAAAAACGCTGAAAACCGTGTGGGGAAGCGATAACTACTTTATTGGCCGGAGTATGGATGTTTTTATCACCAAACTGCGCAAATACCTAAAGGACGATTCTGATATTTCGATAGTAAATGTTCACGGCACCGGTTTCAGGCTGGAGGTTAAAGAATAATCACCTGTTTATTACTGCAATTTTCGCAAAAGAATATACAGGAAAATAATTAATGAGAATGACCATAGAACAACTTCAACAAACTGTTGACCAATGGATTAACACAACGGGTGTAAGATACTTTAATGAACTGACCAACACTGCCGTGTTAATGGAAGAAGTGGGTGAAGTTGCACGGATTATGGCACGCCGCTATGGCGAACAGAGCGAAAAAGAATCAGATAAACAGGCCGACCTAGCTGATGAAATGGCTGATGTGCTTTTTGTGCTTGTTTGCCTGGCCAATCAAACCGGCATCGACCTTACTGCTGCCGTTGAGAAAAACTTGCAAAAGAAAACTTTACGGGATAAAGACCGTCACCGGCTGAATCCAAAGCTATAAACGCATAACTACCAAAATTTTGCATTATACTACTTAATGACAGAGCATTAAAACAGTCTGGGATCACCCTATTCTGCTGCTTCCTGATTACTATTTCATTTCAGCAAATGATTCTGCAAAATGAAAGGTTTAGTTAGGGTCTGCTGAAAAACTCAAACATTTTTTTTTGATTGTAGATTCTGGTGCTCCTCACCTTAAATCACGACTATCTTTTCGCTAACCAAAAATATAGCGCCACTCTGTGGCTTTATTTAAGCAACGTTTATATAAATAAAGGTGCAGAGCACCGCACTAATTGTAGAAATATTAAAAAACAATTCAAAAGGTGCAGAGCACCGAAACGTCCTCTTTTTTTTATTTCCGCAAATTTGTATGAAAATCATCCAAGCAATTTTGTTTTTACCCCCTGACATGCTTTCTCATAAGCTTGATTAAGCGAAGCATGACTGTATGCTGCTAATCCTTTATATTTTAACAAAATAACTTCATTGTGATTTTTAATTTTCTTCTTAAAACGCTCAATAAATTCAATCCTGATAAGGTTATCGTGCCAGTTGCCAACTGTGTTTTCAATATCCTTCAAATCTTCAGGAGTAATCCGATGATACTGAAAATCAGGATAAATACCCGTAATGAAAGTAATTATATAGCGCATCTGTTTAAATAATTTCCTGATCTGGTGAAGGTTTTCGTCACCAATGCTTCCTGTTGCCAGCTTTTGAGTTTTCAGGTACATTTCGTCAAGCAGAGTGTGAGCAGATGAAATAATAGCGGTTTTTTCAGGAAGCTGGATCGTATTCGCAATTCCATTGATAGTATTCCCTGAATCTAAATCAATTGATGATTTATATTTACTCCCGCATAATTGCTTAATTTTTCTTTTTTCGCGCTTGAGCAGCCATTTCAGAAAAAGTGTAAAATTAATACCTGTTTGCTCTTTACAGGAGGCCAGCAGGTATATCTGCACCTGTGTATCGCGGATTTGTCCGGCGAGGTTAAACATCTTTTTCACTCCCTCAATCAGTTGCTTATTAGCATCAATGCCCGACATTTCCAATCGGTCAGCCAACAGGTTAAAGGCTCTTAATTTCTTGATACTGAGCCTGAGTTCATGCACCAATTCGGGTTCGGCGTGTATCTTACATTGCTCAATGTAGCTCTCACAATTGCGGAGCTGATGCAAATAATACTCATATATCGATTCGTACACTGCCATGCAATACTAGTATTAAGGCCGGATATGGAATAATGAATCCTTATCCTATAATCGTAATCCAAAATTAATGCTTTTTAAGTAATCAAAAGCGAAAGTTATTAAGAAGTTTGACTTGTATTATTCATTTTCCTAACTTAGCGGCTGTTTTGATATAATTACTTATGCAAGGTATTATTAAATCGTTTTCACTCCATTTCCTGCTGTTATGCATTACCGTTTTGCAGTCAGTAGCTCAGTCGGTTCAAATTAAAGGCAGGGTTATTGATATTGACAACCTTGATGCTCTGGCCTTTGTTAATATCAGGATTAATGATGGACCGGAAGGTGTAATTTCGGATATTGACGGCAAATTTACATTAAACTCCCCAGTACCAGTTTCGAAACTCATATTCAGCTATATAGGCTACGAAGCAGTTCAATATGTGCCCCAAAATAATAAAAAGGAAATAGTAATACAGCTTAAAAAAACCTCTTACGAACTTTCGGAAATCCTGATCAAACCAGGCATTAATCCGGCAAACCGCATTATCAGCGAAGTGATTGCAAACAGGTATATTAATGATCACGAACGCTTGCCTTCGTTTACCTATACTTCTTACGAAAAAATGGTGTTCGGCCCTGAGTCGGACAGTATTCCTCACATCGACAGCCTTGCTGCAGATTCTTCCTACATCAGGGCAAAGGATTTTTTTAACAAGCAACACCTTTTTATTATGGAGAGTGTTGTAAAAAGAAGTTTCCGCTTTCCTTCCGACAATTACAATAAAGTAATTGCAAGCCGGGTATCGGGTTTAAGCGATCCCTTGTTTGTATTCCTGATTTCGCAACTTCAATCAACAACATTTTATAAGGAAGTGATTAAAATTGTTGACAAAGACTATATAAACCCTATATCAAACGGGTGTTTCAGTAAATACTATTTTGAGATACAAGATACTATTGTTGAGCCTTTTCCGTATGATACCACCTACGTAATTTCCTATCGGCCCCTGATGAGAACAAATTTTAACGGGCTCAAAGGGACTGTTTCGATAAGCACCAACGGATTTGCAATCCGGAATGTGATTGCCATACCGGCAAGAGATGAAGGAAATATCTCAGTAAAAATTCAGCAATTATACGATTTCATCGACAGCACACACTGGTTTCCGGTTCAACTGAACACCGATCTGATTATAAAAACAGCTTCCATAGCCATTGACTCAACCTCAAAAGCCCAAATAAAAATGATGGGCAGAGGTAAAAGCTATATCTCCGAAATCAACCTGAATCCAGAGCTGAAAAGAAGTCAGTTCGGAGCAATTGAAATTGACGTTCAGCCTGATGCGTATTCTCAAACCGAAGACGTATGGAACAGGTATCGCATTGACTCACTTACTCAACGCGACCAGAAAACATACCTTGTAATTGACAGCATAGGAAAAGCCAACAACTTCGACAGGCTAACCCGGCGGCTTGATGCAATGATGAATGGTAAAGTTACAATTGGTTATATTGACCTTTATATTGACAACATTTTCAAAGTAAACCATCACGAAGGTCTTCGTTTGGGATTAAAACTTTCCACTTCCGACAAAGTGAGTACCTGGTTTAAAGTTGGTGCGTATGGGGCCTATGGTTTCAGGGATAAGGAATTTAAATATGGGTCCGAAGGAACCCTCATTTTCGACCGGTTCAGAAATTTTAACCTTACAGCCGCGTATTATAATGATGTTGACGAAGCCGGTGCTGATCCGAAATTTGATCATGCTCGTAACCTTCTCAATCCCGGAAGGTTCCGCGATATAATGGTGGAACACATGGATCAAACTCAAAGTTATGAAGCTAAGCTTAGCTCACGGATTTTTAAATACGTTACACTGGGAGCGGGATTTTCGAAGTATAACCGAAAACCGCTTTATGACTATGGTTATGTGAAAGCTTCATCCGAAAATATAACCGTTACTACCTCCGACTTCAATTTTACCGAAGCATCTATTATTTTACGATATGCTTATGGTGAGAAATACATGAAAAATACGCATTCCGCTATTTCGCTCGGAACAAATTACCCTGTGATTCAGTTTCATGCCACCCATGGATTTAACAATGCGCTCGGTGGTGAGTACGAATACAACCGCTTCGACTTGAAAATAAGCAAATCATTGTTTATTAAATATTTAGGAACTACTTCCATAACATTAATGGCAGGATTGATTGACAGGGATATTCCATATGTAAATCTATATAATGCAAGATCATCATACCGGCCATTCACCTTCCATTCGCCGGGAAGTTTCGCAACCATGCGCATGGACGAATTTACAGCCGATCGTTTTGCCGCTTTTTATTTCGCGCACAATTTCGGCAAATTGCTTTTCCGTTCGAAATATTTCAGTCCTGAACCCGAGTTGGTAACTAACCTTGGAATCGGTTCGCTCAGTAATCCTGAAAATCACTATAAAGAAAACATTAAAAGTTATGAGAAAGGCTATTTCGAGTCGGGCTTGGTAGTTTATAAAATACTTCGGTTGAAACTTACTGATGTAGGACTGGCCTGGTTTTACCGTTACGGCCCGTATGCATTACCAACGGCAAAGGAAAATATGGCATGGAAAATTGCATTTCAGTTTGCACTTTGATGTATAGCCCTTTCAGGAATATTAATGTAATTTTGCTCCGGTTTTCACCTCTTGTTTCACCGAAAACATTTCTACGATACTATGAACCTGAATGAATTTCAATTGGCAATAAAACAGGGAATTCCCTTCGCTTTGCCTCAGCTACAACCTTACAATCCCGAAGTTAATCACGCACCGGTGCGGAAAGATATTTTGTCGGAATCAGAAAAAAAACTGGCCATCCGCAATGCACTCCGGTATTTTGAGCCGCAACACCATGCCGTTCTTGCAAAGGAATTTGCCGAAGAACTCAAAAAATACGGACGCATATACATGTTAAGGTTCCGGCCTGCATACGAAATGTTTGCACGACCTATTGACCAGTATCCTGCCAAATGCACTCAGGCGGCAGCCATAATGCTGATGATTCAAAATAATCTCGATCCTGCCGTTGCCCAGCACCCGCACGAACTGATTACTTACGGCGGTAATGGCGCTGTTTTTCAAAACTGGGCTCAGTACCTGTTAACGATGAAATACCTTTCGGAAATGACGGAGGAGCAAACCCTCGTCATGTATTCGGGGCACCCGATGGGATTATATCCTTCGCATAAAGAAGCGCCCAGAGTAGTTGTTACCAATGGCATGATGATACCAAATTATTCGAAACCCGACGACTGGGAGAAATTCAATGCGCTTGGCGTAACGCAATACGGGCAAATGACAGCCGGATCGTATATGTACATTGGCCCACAGGGAATTGTGCATGGTACAACATTAACATTACTTAATGCCGGGCGCAAAGTTCAGAAATCAGGCGAAGGCCTTGGCGGAAAGTTATTTGTCACTTCCGGGCTTGGAGGCATGTCGGGTGCACAACCAAAAGCTGCAGTAATTGCCGGAGCAATAGGAATTGTAGCCGAAATAAACCCGAAAGCCGTTCATACCCGTTTTTCACAGGGATGGGTGGATGAAGTGTATGATGATCTGGATAAAATTATAACCAGAATTTCAGCGGCACAAGCCGGCAAAGAAGCCGTTTCCCTAGCTTACCAGGGAAACATCGTCGATTTGTGGGAAAAGCTGGCCGATTCAGGAATTAAGGTTGATATGGGTTCCGATCAAACTTCCCTTCACAATCCATGGGCAGGAGGCTATTATCCTGCCGGACTCACACTGGAAGAATCGAACCAACTTATGGCTTATGAGCCGGAAAAATTTAAACTCAAAGTTCAGGAATCATTACGCAGGCATGTGGAAGCTATTAACCGCCTGACAGCTGACGGAATGTATTTTTTCGATTATGGAAATGCTTTTCTTCTTGAGGCTTCACGCGCCGGTGCTGATATCATGAAACCAAATGGATTATCGTTCCGCTATGCTTCGTATGTTCAGGATATTATGGGGCCAATGTGTTTCGATTTCGGATTTGGTCCATTCCGTTGGGTATGTGCATCATGCGATCCGGCCGACCTGGATACAACCGACCTTATTGCCATGGAAGTACTCGAAAAACTAGCTGCCGAATCGCCCGACGAAATTATGCAGCAGATGCACGACAACATCCGCTGGATAAGGGAAGCCAAACAAAACAGACTTGTGGTTGGCTCGCAGGCACGCATACTTTATGCTGATTGCGAAGGACGTACACGTATTGCTGCTGCTTTCAACGAAGCCATCAGACTTGGGAAATTAAAAGGCCCTGTTGTTCTGGGCCGCGATCATCATGATGTTTCGGGAACGGATTCGCCATACCGTGAAACTTCGAACATTTACGACGGTTCCAGCTTTACAGCAGATATGGCAGTTCAGAATTTTGTGGGCGACAGTTTCCGGGGCGCAAC
>Ga0136636_10001676_pt1 | contig 13028 bp, 16 predicted proteins | sample AntDrymUQ8522106_2_FD_104653 | JGI IMG/M metagenome (GOLD analysis project Ga0136636, IMG submission 104653) | Polar desert sand microbial communities from Dry Valleys, Antarctica - metaG UQ852 (21.06) | ecosystem: Environmental > Terrestrial > Soil > Desert | place: Antarctica: Dry Valley... | reverse complement strand
TGCCGATGGCGATGGGCCTGGCCGGGCTGGGCGCGCTGGCCAGCCAGCGCGCCCAGGGCGCAGGCATCAGCGACGGCTACAAGGCCCTGGTGTGCCTGTACCTGGCCGGTGGCAGCGACAGCCACAACTGGCTGCTGCCCACCGACCCCGGCAACCGCGACAGCTATGCCAGGGCCCGGGGTGAACTGGCCTGGCCCGTGGCGCGGGTGCAAGACATCGGCAACGGCGGCCAGGCCAGCGGCCGCAGCTTCGGCATGCCGGTGGAGCTGGCGCCGCTGCAGGCGTGGTACGCCCAGGGCAAGATGGCCTGGCTGGCCAATGTGGGCACGCTGGTGCGGCCCATCACCAAGGCCGACTTCCAGGCCGGCCTGGGGCTGCCGGCCAAGCTGTTCAGCCACAACGACCAGGCCGCCACCTGGCAGAGCCTGCAGCCCGAGGGCGCTCGCACCGGCTGGGGCGGGCGCATGGGCGACATCCTGATGGCGGCCAACCAGCAGCCGGTGTTCACTGCCGTGTCGGCCAGCGGCAACGCGGTGTTTCTCAGCGGCAGCCAGGTGACGCCCTACCAGGTCGGCTTCAACGGGCCGGTGGTGGTCAACGGCACGCAAGACGGCTGGCGCGCGGGCAGCAGCGCGGTGCCGGGTGAGCTGCGCAAGCTGCTGGCCGCCAGCGGCGGCAATGCCTTCGAGGCCGAATACCTGCGGGTGGTGCAACGCAGCCTGGCCACCGCCGGCACGCTGCAGGCGGCGCTGGCCGCCGGCCCGGCGCTGGACCTGCCCACCGCCCCCATCACCTTGCCCAGCGGCACCGCGCTGGCGCTGAATAACGACGCGCTGGCGCGCCAGCTGCGCGTGGTGGCACAGATGATCGCCGCCGGCCCGGCGCTGGGCATGCGGCGGCAGGTGTTCATGGTGGGCATCGGCGGCTTTGACAACCACAGCTTCCAGATGCGCGACCAGCCGCTGCTGATGGGCCGGGTGGCCCATTCGGTCGACTGGTTCCTGCAGGCCTTGCAGGCGCAAGGCCAGTTGAACAACGTGGTGCTGTTCTCGGCCAGCGACTTCGGCCGCACACTGGCCAGCAACGGCGACGGCTGCGACCACGGCTGGGGCGGCCACCACTTCATCGCCGGCGGTGCGGTGAAGGGCGGGCGCATCTACGGCGCCATGCCCACCACCGCACTGGGCACGGCCGACGACCTGGGCTCAGGCCGCCTGCTGCCCAGCACCAGCGTGAGCCAGTACGCCGCCAGCCTGGGCGGCTGGATGGGGCTGGGCGCCGGCGACCTGGCCAACTGCCTGCCGAACTTGTCGGCGTTCAACAGTGCGCCGTTGGGGCTGGTGTAGGGCGCTGGGCTGGATGACCCTGCCTGGCTCAGCGGTGGCGCGCCATCTGCTGAACTGGCCGAAACCAGCCTCGGTATCGACCTGCCGTCAGCGTCACGGGCTCGACCGGCGGTTGGGGGAAGCCTCGGGCGAAACCGGCTGGACGGTCTTCCAGCCTCGGCGGTTCCATTCGCTCATGCCGCCGTTGACGTAGCGCAGGTTGGTCCAGCCGCCTTCACGGAGCGCGTCCAAGGCCGCCCGTGACCGGTTCTGCGTCTTGCAGATCAGCAGAACCGGGCGGTCGCGCGGCAACTCTGCCAGCCTGGCCGACAACTGGCGCATCGGCAGCAAACGTGCCCCCGGCGCAACGCCGGTGGCGTGCTCCTCGGGCTCGCGGATGTCCACGAGCAAGGCCCGGCCGCTTTCGTGTTCCGCCCGCGCGCGGTCCAGGCTGACCGAAGCATCCTGCGCTGCGGCAGCCGTCGGGAGCGCCAGTGCGGCCAGCGCACAGCCTGCCCAGGCGATCCCCTGCGATATCCAGGACCGCCGATCGAGGCCGGTCATCGCGGCCCCAGGAATCTGTCGTGCAGGACCATGCCGGCGAGCATGGCGGCCACGAAGATGCCGGCAGCCCCCATCCCGCTGCCCAGCGCCACCAACGCCGGCCCGGGACAGAAGCCGCCGATGCCCCAACCGGCGCCGAACAGCATGCCGCCGACCACCAGCCGTGCATCGATCGTGCGGATGTTCGGGATCTCCATGGCGGCACCGGTCCATGCGCGTTCGCGCTTGGCGGCGCGGACAAAGACGATCACCCCGAGCACGATGGCGCTCCCCATGACCAGCGCCAGGCTCGGGTCCCAGGCGCCGGCGAGATCGAGGAATGCCTTGACCTTGAGGGGGTCGGTCATCCCAGCCAGGATCAACCCCAAACCGAAGATCAGGCCGCTCAGAAGGCCGAAGACATTGCCCATGGTCAGACCCACATCAGGTGCCGCAGCACGAACACGGTGACGAACCCGGCACCCATGAAGGCCAGGACATTGACCAACGACCGCAGGGAGAACCGGCTGAGGCCGCAAACCCCATGCCCGCTGGTGCAGCCATTGCCCATTCGAACGCCGACGCCGACCAGCAGCCCGGCCAGAACCAGCCCGGCAGGGCCGACATCGATGGTGGCCGATGGCAGCGGCGCCACCAGACGCCAGCACCAGGGCGCCACCAGCAGCCCGAGCACGAACAACAGCCGATTGGCCTCGGGCCGCAGGCTGGCGCCGGCCAGGATCGTGCGCAGCGGGCTGGCGAGAATGCCGGCAATACCCGCGATGCGCCCGGTGCCGAACAGGTACAGGGCGGTGGCAAGCCCGATGACGATGCCGCCCGACAGCGACGCCCAGGGGGTGAAGTTCGTCCAGTCGATGTTCATCTTGCCTGCTTCAGTGACGGAGTTGCTGAGCGCCTCGTGGCTGCCGCCCTGGGCAGCACCGGCCCGCAGAACAAGCCGTAGAGCGCCTCCAGAACCGTCATGGCGGCCGGAGACGCGATGCGGTAGATGACCTGCTTGCCTTCCCGCCGGGTGGCCACCAGGCGCTCACCGCGCAGCACGCCCAACTGCTGCGACAGGGACGGCTGCCCGATGCCCGTCAGCGCGCCGAGTTCACCGACGCTACGCTCAGCATCCACCAACTGACACAGCAGCAACAGGCGATCGGAGTTCGCCAGCGCCTTCAACAGTGTGGCCGCCTCCTCTGCGCGGGCCAGCAAATCCAGCGGCGAACTTGACGCCTGCTGTGCCGGCCCCCGGGAGGCGGCACCAGGCTCGGCACCAAGTTCGGAAACTGGGGCTGTCGCTGTAGCGGCAGCCTGGCGACTGAGACGCATGGCGGTTTGCATTTGATCCAGATCATACAACGCTTAAATAGATTGTAGAGCGATGAAGTTCACACGGTGATGGACCCACCGAATCGCTTCAGCTCGACGCGAGGGCCGACACCGGAAGACGTGACGAAGGCTGACCAGCGTGCGCCTGTGGTCTCGATCGCAAGCAGCCGGGGAAAGCCCTCAGATGATGTCGCATTCGCCGTCAATAATATAGGTGTCATTGAATATACAAATATATAGCTTAATGTCCATTAACCGCGATGACCAAGTCTTTGGCCTGTGTGCCGGCGCTCAGGAGCACGGCAGCGCCTCGGCACTTCAGTCCGGGCCAGCGCGTGGGGCGTTCGGCCGGCCGGACGGACGGACGGGCCGCGTACGGCATGCATGTAACGATACAGGAGCAACAGTGGGTTCTCCAGATCAGCCTGCCGGGCGCCTGATCAAGGCGCCAGAGAACCTCAATGGGGTCGACAACAGAATCGTCGGGCCGAGCTTCCGGGACATCGCGGCCAAATACGCGCGCGCGATGTCGAGAGCTTTCTGGCTGGCAAGATCAAGTCAGGCGGCCAAGGCAGCTGGGGCGCGATTCAGATGCCAGCGCAGACCTTGTCGGACGGCGACGCCCGGTTGCTGGCCCAATGGCTGGCCACCGGCGCGAAGAAGTGGATGGCGCCTTTCGGATTCACCCGCACCAGCCCATCGGCAGCATTCGTTACCCTCGACGCATGAAGGAGTCCACCATGTTGAACCGCCGAACCCTGCTCACCCATTCAGCCAAGCTGGCCGCGCTGCTGGCCAGCACCGGGCTGCTGCCCCAATTTGCCCATGCGGCGTACAACGCTTCCGCCTTCGAGGTGAAGACCATGGCCGAGCTGGTGAAGCTGCTCGGCGGCAGCGCGCCCACCGAAAGCAAGGACGTGACGATCACCGGGCCCGACATCGCCGAGAACGGCGCGGTCGTCCAGGTCGGCGCCGCCACCACGCTGCCCGGTGTGAAGCGCCTGCTGATCCTGGTCGAGAAGAACCCCAGCGTGCTGGCGGCGATGTTCGACATCAGCGACGCGGTGGACGCGAATTTCCTGACGCGCGTGAAGATGGGCCAGTCTTCCAACGTCTACGCGGTGGCCATGATGGGCGACGGCAAGGTGCTGTTCGCCCAGAAGGAAGTCAAGGTCACGCTGGGCGGCTGCGGCGGCTGAAGAAGCCGCGCCGCGCCACCCGCATTCACCGCTCGATCGACGATTCAGGAGAAACACCATGGCAGACCCGATGCGCATCCGCGCCCAGATGGCTGGCGACAAGGCCACCGTTCGCGTGCTCATGAACCATGAAATGGAGACCGGCCTGCGCAAGGACGCGACCGGCAAGGCGATCCCCGCCTGGTTCATCCAGAACGTGAGCGCACAGCACAACGGCAAGCAGGTGCTGAGTGCCCAATGGGGCGCGTCCATCTCGAAGAACCCATTCCTGCAGTTCAGCGTCAAGGGCGCCAAGGTCGGCGACAAGATCGCCGTGACCTGGAAGGACAACAAGGGCGACAGCCGGACCGCCGAGGCCACGGTTTCCTGACCACCGGCCGGCCGGCGCCCCGGCCACACGCATCCCAAGAAGCAGGCGGAGACATGAGACGCATCCAATGGACCGCAGCAGCCATGGCGCTGGCCTGTTCTGCGGGCGTGATGGCCCGGCAGAAGTCCACGGCCGACGGCATTGCCGAGTACCGCAAGATGCTCGAGGACGGCAACCCGGCCGATCTCTTCGAAGCCAAGGGCGAAGACCTCTGGAAGAAGGTGCGTGGCCCGGAGAACGCGCCGCTGCAACAGTGCGACCTGGGCCTGGGTGCCGGCGTCGTGAAAGGCGCCTGGACGCAGCTGCCACGCCACTTTGCCGGCACCAACAAAGTTCAGGACGTCGACTCGCGCCTGGTCACCTGAAAGGAAACGCCACAGGGCTTCAATGCGGCCGAACCCATCCAGACGCCCTTCGGCCGCGGCGAGCAGAACAACATCACCGCACTGGCGACCTGGATCGCCGCCGAATCGCGCGGCCAGCGTTTCGCACTGCCGCAGAACCACACTGAAGAGTAGCGCTTCCATGAACTGGGCAAGCGCGCCTTCTTCTTCCGCGGCGGGCCGATGGATTTCTCTTGTGCCAGTTGCCACGGCGAGGCCGCCAAGCGCATCCGCCTGCAGGACCTGCCCGAACTGACCAAGAACCCGGGTGACGGCATCGGCTTCACGGCCCGGCCGGCCTACCGCGTCAGCAACGGCCAGATGTGGAGCATGCAGCTGCGCCTGAACGACTGCTACCGCCAGCAGCGCTTCCCCTGCCCCGGCTTCATCTCCGACCTGACCGTGGCGCCGGGCGTCTACATGGGCGTCAATGCCAAGGGCACGCAGTCGATCGCCCCGGCCATCAAGCGCTGAACTTCGAACAGGCGAGGACCCCCATGCAACGCGAGACACTGCTCCTCACCACTGCGGCCGCCACTGCTGCCGCAGCGCTGCTGGCCGGCTGCGCCACCACGCCGCCTGGGCCCACCGCCGCCGAACTCGACGCCCCGGCCATGGCGATGACGACGGCCTCGCTATGCGCGCTGGGCATTGCCAAGCTCGACCGCATCGCGCAGGACCACCCCTGGGGCAAGTTGTGGAACAGCAAGGCCTGCGTGGCCTGCTAGAACATGCCGCGCATGAGCCACATGAAACTGCTGAGCGAACAGCAGATCCGCGACGTGATGGCGTTGCTGCTCGACCCCAAGTCGCCGGTCAACCAGTGCGCCCAGCCCGCCGCAGGCCCGCCCTTTCGCGGGCGCTTTCGCGGGCCCTTTCGCGGGCCCTTTCGCGGGCCGTTCCCAACGCCCCATACCCTTGATTGCAGAGCCTCGAATCCTTCCAAGCGCGACTTCCTGCAGGTGATGGCCTCTGGGCGAAAACGGCACCCTGGCCACCGGGGCGCTGGTGATCGGCGTGGTCTTCGGCTTCATGGTCCCTGGCTGCCATCGTCTGGGCACGCCGCCAGCACGTTCCCCCGTCGGGATGGGCCGGTGCCACCGGCGCGGGCTTGACCATCGCAGGCGCCTGGTGGTTCACCTATGCGGTATCGACAGTCGCGTTCGACCCGCATCCGATCCAGTCACTGAGCTTCACCGGCCCGTCGTCCGAGGTGCTCAACCGGGTGCTCTTCGTCACCGACAAGCCGGCCAGCTTCGACCTGAGGCTGGTGCCTGGCGTATTCCTCGGCTCCTTCCTGGCTGCGGCCCTGTTCGGTGAATTGAAGCCCGAAGGCTTCCAGGGTGGGGCCAGCATGCGGCGCTACATCGTCAGCGCCATGTGCATGGGCTTCGGCGGCATGCTGGCCGGTGGCTGCGCCGTGGGTGCGGGTCTGTCCGGGGCGGCGGTCTTCACCGCCACCGCATGGGTCACGCTGTGCGCCATGTGGGCGGCTGCCGCGCCATGTGGGCGGCTGCCGCGCTGACGGATCGTTTGGTCGATCAGCGCCCGACCGGCTCGCTGGATCAGGCGGTGCCGGGCGTGTCGCCCCGGCACGCAGGTTCGGGCAGCTTTGCCTGATCGAAGCAGGCCCTGCCTCAGCGGCCTGATGTAGCCGCAGGTTGCAGCCCCGCAGCCGCGATCAGCCCAGCATGTCCGACCAGATGTTGTCCGCCCAGGACAAGGCATAGCGCCCTTCGATCTGGCTGGCGGCCGCCGACACGCCGCCAGAGCCAGGCACGGTCTTGAAAGTCTTCTCGCCGGCATCGAACTGGTGCACCGACGCGACGTGGATCACGTCCTTGGCGGTGACGAAGCTGTAGCAGGTGTTCATCACGACCGGCGTGGCGCTGACCGCTTCGCCCTGGAGCAACTGGATCACGGCGGCAGCCGCAACCTTGGCATGCTGGTTGGCCATGTGCCCCGACTTGGGCATCGCCGGCGCCGAGAAGGTGGCGTCGCCGAGGACATGCACCCCAGGCTGGGCGGTCGACTCCATGGTCAGCCAGTTCACACCGACCCAACGGCTGTTGATGTTGATGAGCCCGGCTGCCCGGGCCAGATCGGCTGCGCGCTGCGGCGGCACCACGTTCAACACATCGGCCTTCACGTCCTCGAACTCCAGCTTGGCCAGGTTGCCGGCCACTTCCTTCAGCTCTGCGTTGGGGCGGTATTCCAGGATGCCCTTGTAGTGCTGGGCAAAGGCGCGTTCGAACAAGGCCTTCTTCGACTGGATCTCGGGGTTGGCGTCCAGCACCAGCACCTTGCTGCGCGGCTTGGCCTCCTTGAAGTACGCTGCCACCATGCAGGCGCGCTCATAAGGCCCCGGCGGGCAGCGGTAAGGCACCTTGGGAATGCTGATGGCATAGACACCACCGTCTGGCATGTCCATCAGCTGCTTGCGCAGGGCCACCGTCTGCGGGCCGGCCTTCCAGGCATGCACCAGCTTGCCGCTGTCGAACGCCGACGCCAGGCCGCCGATCTGCTCGTTCATGAAGTCGATGCCCGGCGACACGATCAGACGGTCGTAGTCCAGCTGCGCGCCGCTGGCCAGGCGCACCTTCTTGGCGCCCGCATCGATGGCGGTGACGTCGCCCTGAACCACCTTCACGCCCAAGGCCTTCAGGCTGTCGTAGCCGCGGGTGATGTCGGCCATCTGCTTGTAGCCGCCCACCACCAGGTTGGAGATCGGGCATGAGACGAACTGCGGGTTGCGCTCCACCAGGGTCACGTCGACGTTGCCGCCCCAAAGGCGCAGGTAATGCGCGGCGGTGGCGCCACCGAAACCGCCACCGACCACCACCACACGGCCGATGGAAGGGCCGGTGGCCCGTGTGCCGGCGCATCCGGCCAGGCCAAGGCCACCCAGGGCCAGGCCGGTGGTCAGCAAGCGGCGGCGTGTGGCCTCGAAGTGCGGCAGTTGTTGCTTCGTCATGGCGTGACCCTGTTCACTTCTTCACCGGCTGTGCCGCGAAAAACGCGGCCACCAACCTGATCTGTTCATCGGTGTAGCCCCTGGCGATCTGATGCATGATCGTCGCCGGCAGTGCACCGCTCTTGTAGGCGGCCACCATCGAGATGATCTTGTCGGCCGGCACGCCGGCCAAGGTCTTCATCTCACCGCGTGCCTGCCCGTTGGTGCCGTGGCAGCTGGCACAAGTGGCAGCCAGGTTGCGTGCCAGGTTGGGGTCTTGTGCGCTGGCCAGGCCGGGCGCGCAGGCAGCTGCCAGCGCCAGTGCGGATATCAAGGTCTGCATGGGATGTCTCGGTTGATTCGCGCCAGGGCGCACGGACCTCGGGCAACTCCGAAGGTCTCTATACAATTCCGGACTGATGTTCGCAGATGCCCATTGATCGTATTCCTGAAGGGGTTCGGCCCGTCCTGCGCGCCGTCCGGCACAGCACGCCATTCCGGTGGCGGCAACCGCCTGCGCCGCAGCAGGTCTGTTGGCGCTGGCACCGGCCTGGGCGGCCCAACCCGTTCAGGCGCAACCCGTCGCTGCTGGCGTCTGGGTCGTGCAGGGCGACGCGGCACCGGGATCGTCGGCCAACCGCAACTTCTTCTCCAACGCCGGCTTCGTCGTCACGCCGCAAGGCGTTGTGGTGATCGATGCCCTGGGCTCACCCTCCCTGGCCGATGAGCTGATCGCAGCCATCCGACGGGTGACGGCTCAGAGCCTGAGAGTTTTTCGGGCGTGTCCGAGCAGCGCGTCAAAGGGCACCCGATCTAGGCGCAAAGCGCAGCCATAGCCCGGGCTATGGTGAGCATTTGCAACGTCGAGCGGGGGCACTTTGGCGTGATGAGCGGGCGTGAACGAAAGACTCTCAGGCTCTCAGCCCATCCGCTACCTGATCGTGACCCACTACCACGCGGACCACATCCATGGTCTGCAGGCCTGCAAGGCCGCCGGGGCCACCGATCGCATCGATCGGCCGGCTCATCGGGTTCAACCCGCACATCGTCGTGCCGGGCCATGGTCCGATCTCGGTCGAGCCACTGGCCGACCTGCAACTGACGCGTGACGACCTGGTGCACCTGCGCCCGACCATGGCCGAGGCCGCCAGCAACCTCGAGCCCTTCGACGAGGCCTATGCCAGGGCAGTCTGGTCGCGCTTCACGCACCTGCCGCTGTTTCGTGTGGCCAACCGCATGAACGCCTGCATCACCTGCCTGCTGCTGGAGCAGCAGGGGGCGGCGGCGGACAAGCCATCAGACGCCGCGATCTGGTTCTCGCCGGTGCAACACAAGCCGTTGCAGATTTCCTCGCCGACCACGAAGGCCGGCTGCTGCAGGCCGACCCAGGGGAAGTGTCCGACGACGATGTGATCGGACTGGCGCGCATGGCCGATCGGCTTCCTGCCTGGTGCACAGCGCCGGCCGCTGCGCGGGCTTCACACCATGCGCTCCAGCCGCCACGACTGGTAGCGAATGGCCGCGACGCCGCCGGCAGCAATGCCCGCCAGCGCCAACGCGCTGCCCAGCGACAGCGTCGAGATGCCCGACAAGCCCTGCCCCACGGTGCAGCCCAGGGCGGTGACGCCGCCGATGCCCATCAGGCTGCCGCCGACGAGGTGGTTGGCCAGGTCCTCGGCATTGCCGAAGCCTTCCCAGTGAAAGCTGCGGCTGGCCAGCGCCGCCGCCGCCGCGCCGGCCAGCACCCCGCCGATGCTGACGATGCCCATCGTCAAGACCTTGGACGCGTCACTGAAGTACAGCAGCCAATCGAGCGCATAGCCGACCGGCGCGGCCATGCTCAGCGCCTCCATGCGGCGCGAATTGGTGGCCAGGAAGGTCTCTTCCAGCGTCAGCGGATGCTCCAGCACATGGCCCAGCCTGCCTGACAACCACCACAGCCCGACGACCACGGCGCCGATGCCCACGCCGCCGATCCACACCTCCGCCGTGCGGCCCTCGGGCTTGCGGAGCACCCAGGCGACCAGGACCAGGCCGATCGCCAGCCCGAGCGCCAGGGCGACCTGGGGCACCGCTGCGCCCGACCAGCCGGCCAGCAGGGTCGGCAGGTCCTGGCCCACGGGCAGTTGCACCGCCACCGCGTCCACCGTCGCCACGCGCGCCACTGCGGTCAGTCCGCGCAGGGTTGCGAAACCGCTGATGGCCAGCACCACCAGCACCACCAGGGCCTTGAGGTTGCCACCGCCCAGGCGCACCAGGCTCTTGCTGCCACAGCCCGATGCCAGCACCATGCCGAAACCGAACAACAGGCCGCCTGTCAGTGTCGACAGCCACAGCAGCCGGGGCCCGGCGTAGATGCTGTGGCGCGCTTCGATCCAACCTGCACCCACCATGCCGTTGAACCCGACGATCGCCGTGGCGATCGCCAGCACCCACATGCGCATGCGGGTCCAGTCGCCGATGTTCACCACGTCGGCAATCGCACCCATGGTGCAGAAGTGGGTGCGTTGCGCCAACGCGCCGAAGATGGCGGCCAGCGCGAATGCGCCCCACAGCAATGTGGTCGAGATCGATTGAAGGTCAGACTCTTGCATGCAGCCATTGTCGTGTGCCGTTCCGGGCTTCGCGGCGCCCGGCGCGCCACCGAGGGATTTGCCAGATGCTGTCCGTGACCATCCCCACTTCAGGTCGTCCGGCACGCATCACCATCTGCGTGTATTGATATAGTGATGCGCTGACCACCACCGGAGACACGCCGTGGCGAACAAGGGTGAAGAAGATCTGGTCTTTGAGTCCGCCGCCGAGCTCTTCGGCCTGTTGTCGACGCCGGTCCGGCTGAAGATCATCAGCGCCGTGTGCGACGGCGAGCGCAACGTCTCCGAGCTGCTCGCGCAGATCGACACGACCCAGCCCAACATGTCGCAGCACCTGTCCACGCTGTACCGTGCAGGTGTGCTCTGCAAGCGGCGTGAGGGCACGCAGATCTTCTACCGGCTGCAAAGCAAGCGTGTCGCCACGCTGTGCCGCGCCGTCTGCAGCCAGGTCGCAATGGAAATCGGCGGCGACGACAGCGTCCCGGCCGCCGAGCGGCTGACGCGCGCGGTGCACCGCTGACCAGCCAGCTGGGCGTCCGCTGAACCCGCCACGGCTGTTGCAGGTGCAGGCCCTGCCTGTTCGCGCCGCCAAGTCCAGGCCGGGCTGGCGGGTACTTTGCTGACGCCCGCCTGGGCTTAGAAAGTTCCGCAGGGCGAGGACCACGCATGGCCGACGCCACGACTGGGCAGCAAGCTGGCGCTGCCCGACCGGCAACTGCTGGCTGGCTCAGCAAGCGGGGCTACAACCTGTCCTGCAGTCCTGCGGTCCTGCAGTGCTGCAAACCTGCGGTCCTGGTCATGCCGACGGTGGCGCAGGTTCTGCCGAAACCCGAGGGGCTGCCGGTCACCGTGGTCCGTGGTCGCGATGGCCGGGTGCCGGCCGCCGAGACGGGGCAACTCTTTGCCGATGACATCAAGCAGTTAGCGCGCTTGCACTGGCCATCGGAAACCGATGGTCCGGTCTGCAACCGGTCTGACCCAGGACAAGGTCGCCAGCGCCGGACAAGCGCTGAATCGGGCCATCAACTTCACAGGATGGCACCATGCGACTACTCAGCGAACTGATGACCACCGACGTCGGCCTGATGAGCGCCGCCGGCATGCTCTTCATGCTGGGCATGGGCGGCTTCTACCTGCGCTACTTCTTCAAGCACATGCATGAAGACGAAGCGAACGCGGCCCGGCAAAAATCCTGAATTCGGGCGGGGCACCGTCAGTGGCCGAGAAAGACCGACGGTTCGACGCGCCTGATTTCCAGCCGCCAGCCGGCAACTGGCAACTGTCTCGTCTGTGGGGCTGGCGCTCCTGGCCGGCGCGGCGGGCCAGGGTCGCTGGCAGGCGCTGCCGCGCCGGTCAGATAACAGCGTCGATCGGCGCACCCGGCCGCAAGGCACATTCTTCGAACACCCGGTGCCGGCAGCGGCTGCACACCGCGTCGTCGAGTGTCGGCACGATGCTGGCGATGGCGCTGTGCTTGTCCGGAAAGACACGGTCGTCGCCCAACCGCTCCAGGAAGCCGGTGCGCCGCCACAGCGCCAGCACCTGCGGGCGCGGGCGGTGGAAGTACAGCGCACCACCCAGCTCGGTGCGGCGGCGGCGCTCGGCTTCCCACATCTCGGCGGCCGCCATGTCGATGGTGTTCATGCTCTTGGCCATCACCAGCAGGTGGCGCTGGCCCTCGGGGCTGGCGGCTGCCCGCGCGCGAAGGCCGCGCAGCCGGTCGGCCACATGCGTCACCGCGCCGAACCAGACCGACCCCTCCATGCGCAGCAGCTTCAGCTGCGGGCATTCGGCGAGCGCGCCGGGCGGCGGGTCGCCGGCGCCGCCCGGCGCACCCCCGGCCGCACCCTCGACCGCGCCCAGGACGACGAAGGACCGGCCGGGCCCCTGGCGGTCGAAGCCCATGGTGCGCAGCGCCGGCCGGGCGCTGCGGTAGAGGTAGACCACCAGCGACAGCAGCACGCCCGCCAGCACCGCCATCTCCAGCCGCACGGTGACGGTGGCCAGCGCGGTGGCCAGGGCCACGCCGAACTCGCTGGCGTCGTTGCGCCACAGGCGCCGCCAGCCCACCTGGTCGAACAGCGACCAGGCCACGGTCAGCAGCAGGCCGCTGACGGCCGCCAGCGGGATCCACGCCAGCACCGGGCCGGCCAGCGCCACCAGCAGCACCAGGAAGACGGCCGACGCCACCGCCGCCATCGGCGTGCGTGCTCCGGCCTCCAGGTTCGGCAATGACCGGTTCAGCGAGCCGCAGACCACCATGCCGCCGCTGCAGGCCGCCGCCAGGTTGCCCAGGCCCTGGCCCAGGCACTCGCGGTTGGCG
>Ga0136636_10001675_pt1 | contig 13030 bp, 6 predicted proteins | sample AntDrymUQ8522106_2_FD_104653 | JGI IMG/M metagenome (GOLD analysis project Ga0136636, IMG submission 104653) | Polar desert sand microbial communities from Dry Valleys, Antarctica - metaG UQ852 (21.06) | ecosystem: Environmental > Terrestrial > Soil > Desert | place: Antarctica: Dry Valley... | reverse complement strand
GTGCGCATGCCTTGCTCCAATGTGACCAAGCTAACCTTTGGCGGGCCGGATTTGCGCACCGCATTCGTGACGACCGCATGCAAAGGGCTCGGCGCCGAACAGCGGAAGGCCGAGCCATTGGCTGGCGGAGTTTTCTCTTTCGTGACCGATACGCCTGGCCAACCTCAGGCATTCATCCAAAAAGGTATTTGACGTGAGCTCCGAAAAAACTGGCACAGTAAAGCGTCTGCGCTCGCAGGACTGGTTCGACAATCCCGATCATATTGACATGACAGCGCTGTATCTTGAGCGCTTCATGAACTACGGAATCACGCCGCAAGAGCTGCGCTCAGGCCGCCCCATCATCGGTATCGCGCAGAGTGGTAGTGACATAAGCCCCTGCAACCGGATACACCTTGAGCTTGCCAAGCGGGTAAGAGATGGAATCCGCGACGCAGGCGGTATCGCGATGGAATTCCCGCTACATCCTATCTTTGAGAACTGCCGCAGGCCCACTGCTGCCATTGATCGCAACCTTGCCTACCTGGGCTTGGTTGAAATTCTTCATGGCTATCCCATTGACGCAGTGGTGCTGACTACCGGATGCGACAAGACCACGCCCGCACAAATCATGGCATCGTCTACTGTGGATATCCCGGCTATCGTGCTGTCGGGCGGGCCGATGCTGGATGGCTGGTTTGACGGGGAGCTTGTAGGTTCGGGCGCAGCGATTTGGAAAGGCCGCCGCCAGCTGGCAGCGGGTCAGATCGACAACGAAAAGTTCCTCGAGATCGCTGCCGCGTCTGCACCATCGGCAGGGCATTGCAACACGATGGGAACGGCCTCCACGATGAACGCCATCGCCGAGGCTTTAGGTCTTTCACTGACGGGCTGTTCAGCCATTCCAGCGCCTTACCGTGAACGAGGCCAGATCGCTTACGAGACCGGCCGGCGCATCGTCGAAATGGCGCGAGAAGATTTGCGCCCCTCGAAGATTTTGAGTCGAGAGGCATTCCTGGATGCCATTGTTGTCAATGCTGCGATTGGCGGATCGACCAATGCACAACCACACATCATGGCGATGGCGCGCCATGCCGGCGTTGAACTCAAATCATCGGACTGGATGGAGTTCGGGCACAAGGTGCCTCTGTTACTGAACATGCAGCCGGCAGGTAAGTTTCTCGGCGAACGCTTTCATCGCGCGGGCGGAGTGCCAGCCGTCATGTGGGAGCTTGATCAGGCGGGCCTCCTGCGCTCAGAGCGCCTCACCGTGACAGGGAACAGTCTGGCTAGCAATCTCTATGGGCGACAAACCAATGACCGTGAAGTGATTTTTCCCTTTGCTGCACCGCTAAAGGAGAACGCCGGATTCTTCGTTCTAAGCGGCAATTTGTTCGACTTCGCGATCATGAAAACCAGTGTGATCTCCCCAGAGTTTCGCGCGCGTTACTTGAGCGAGTTGGATCGGGAGTACATCTTCGAAAGCCGCGCCATAGTCTTCGACGGATCAGACGACTACCACGCCCGCATCAATGATCCCGCACTCGCTATTGATGAGCGTTGCATGCTGGTCATCCGCGGCGCGGGGCCGATTGGCTGGCCCGGTTCAGCAGAGGTCGTCAACATGCAACCACCCGATGCGCTAATACGTCGGGGCATTCTGAGTCTGCCCACTTTGGGTGATGGACGCCAGTCCGGCACGTCGGACAGTCCCTCGATCCTCAATGCTTCACCGGAAAGCGCCGTTGGTGGCGGGCTGGCGTGGCTGCGCACGGGTGACACGATTCGTGTTGACCTCAATGCAGGTCGCTGCGACATGCTGGTCAGCACCGAGGAAATCGAAAGCCGCAAGACGGGTGGTTTGCCTGCCATACCCGCGAGCCAGACTCCCTGGCAAGAAATTTATCGATCCACCGTAGGTCAGCTCGAAACAGGTGCCTGCCTGGAGTTGGCAATCCCTTACCGCGGGCTGGTCGACACCCTGCCCCGTCACAACCACTAAATCATCAAGGAATACACCATGTTTAAGAATCTAATCAACGGCGAATGGACAGAAGGCGCTCGCGTCTCCCGCAACATCAACCCTTCCGACACGCGAGACCTGATCGGCGAGTTCGCGCAAGCCGATGCAGCTCAAGCCAGCGAGGCCATTGCCGCAGCGCGCGCCGCGTTTCCAGCCTGGTCGCAAAGCACACCGCAACAACGTTTCGACGTGCTCGATGCCGCGGGCACCGAAATCCTCGCCCGGCGGGCGGAGTTAGGCGACCTGTTGGCTCGCGAAGAAGGTAAGACTTTGCCCGAAGCCATAGGCGAAGTTGGCCGCGCCGGCAACATCTTCAAGTTCTTCGCCGGCGAGGCGCTGCGCGTCGGCGGCGATTCCATCCCCTCAGTACGCCCCGGTGTTGGCGTCGAAGTAACGCGCGAGGCCCTGGGCGTCATCGGCCTGATTACGCCCTGGAACTTCCCCATCGCAATACCCGCGTGGAAGCTGGCCCCGGCCCTGGCATTTGGCAATACTGTGGTGATGAAGCCAGCCGATCTGGTGCCCGCTTCTGCCTGGCACTTGGCAGACATTCTGACCCGCGCCGGATTACCAAAGGGCGTGTTCAACCTTGTGATGGGCCGCGGCTCTGAGGTTGGTTCCGTACTGCTGGAAGATCCGCGTGTAGATGCCATTAGCTTCACGGGATCGGTGGGCACGGGGCAAAAGGTGGCAGCAGCATGCGTCGCACGGATGGCCAAGTTCCAGCTGGAGATGGGTGGCAAGAACCCGTTCCTTGTGCTGGACGACGCCAACCTCGATGTGGCCGTAAACAGCGCGCTCAACAGCGGGTTTTTCTCCACGGGACAAAGGTGCACCGCATCATCGCGCGTCATCGTCACGGAAGGTATCCATGATCGTTTCGTGGCCGCAATGGTAGAAAAGCTCAAGGCACTGAAGGTGGATGATGCTCGCAAGGCTGGGACCGATATCGGTCCAGTGGTTGACGAGAAGCAACTGGCCCAGAATCTGGAGTACATCGCAATCGGACAGTCAGAGGGTGCCACGCTGGCCTCCGGCGGACAGGCGATAGCGCACAACGCCGATGGCGCTCCTGGCTTCTACCTGACGCCCGCACTGTTCACCGATGCAACACCTGACATGCGCATCAGCAAGGAAGAAATCTTTGGCCCAGTCGTGAGCGTGTTGCGAGTCAAGAGCTACGAGGAAGGATTGGCCTTGGCTAACGACACCCCGTTTGGCCTCGCCAGCGGTATCGCCACCACATCGCTCAAGCACGCCACCCACTTCAAGCGACACGCGCAGGCCGGTATGGTCATGGTCAACCTGCCAACTGCTGGGGTGGATTACCACGTGCCGTTTGGCGGTCGCAAGGGTTCTAGCTATGGGTCACGGGAACAAGGCAAGTACGCGGCCGAGTTTTACACGACAGTGAAAACGGCCTATACACAGGCTTAAGGAAGCGGGCGTTCATACATCGCCGCCACGCAAACAGTTCAGTGCTCCCGACTTTCGCCCCTCTAAATTTCAACAAGCGAACGATAAATGAATACACCCTGGATGAACGCCGGCCTAGCGCCAGCCGAGCGCGCCCGGCTTCTAGCCGAAGCCATGACCGTACCCGAATTGGCCGGGCAATTGCTTAGCGACGATGCCAACAATTGGCCAGAAAGTTTGCTGCCACATGATGTTGGCTCGCTTTACAACGCCAAGGGCAACAAACTGGCGCAACTATCCCGTGCTCTGCGCGCGCGCCACCGTCTAAAAGTCCCTGTGCTCTTCGCGCTGGACTGCGCCCACGGCCACGCAATGTCCGAGAACCTTGGCGCGACCATCTTCCCCGCTCCGCTGGCCCTGGGCGCGAGCTTCGATCCCGATCTGGCCCGCGCGGTAGGCCGTTGGACTGCTGATGAGATGCTGGCCACCGGCATCCGCTGGAACTTCGGTCCTAACATCGACCTGGCACGCGACTTGCGTTTTGGGCGCATTGAAGAGACCTTTGGCGAAGACCCCCATCTCGTTGGGGTCCTTGGTGCGGCCATGATCGAAGGCCTGCAAGGCGACCCGAACCATCCGCGTGTGCTGGCGACTGCCAAGCACATGACTGGCTACAGTGAAGGCGTGGGCGGTCGAGATTCTGCGGAGTGCAGCCTTTCTTGGCGGGTCCTGCGGCGCGACCATCTGCCGCCTTACAGGCGTGCGGTGCAGGCAGGAGTGTGGTCAGTGATGAGCGGCTACCACGCAATCGATGGCGTGCCCTGTGTGATTAACCGGAGACTGTTAAGGGACGAGCTACGCACTGAGTTGGGCTTTAAGGGCTTCGTGGTCAGCGATGCCGACAACGTGCAGTGGTGCACCTTGCTCCAAGCGCTCGATGGCACACACGCCGAATTCATCGTCCAGGCAGTTGAGGCGGGCAACGAGTTGGCACTCGCTGCCCAAGGCGTTGTGGAAGCGCTGGTGGCTGCTGTTGAGAGCGGACGGCTTGCAGTGGCAGTGCTCCGGACGGCTGCCGCATTGTTGCTGGAAGCGAAGTTCGCAATTGGGCTATTTGAGGCCGCCGATCCGGAGCCTATCAGCCAAGTGCGCAGCGCTGTTAGCATGCAGGCGGCCGTTGACGCGGCAGCCGCCTCGATGGTATTGCTGGAGAACCGTAACGCGCTGCCGCTTGGGCCTCAGCATCGCCGCATCGCCCTGGTTGGCCTGACTGCCGACGATGTGCGCCAGCAAATGGGCTGCTGGACCATTCTCTGTCGCAACGACAGCGCCGCACAGGAGATTGCCAAACAGGCCGACGCGGGTAGTTGGACCTACCTTGCGGCGCTGCGCGAGCAGGCGGCACATGCGGGCGCAGAACTCCACTACGCACCTGGCTGCGGACCGACGCCCGGCCGTTCGGAGCAGGACGAAATAGACGCCATCGACGAGGCCGTAGCCGCCGCTCGCGATGCCGATGTAGTAATCGCAATCGTCGGCGACAGCGATCATTGGACGGGCGAAGGGCGTGACCGCGCTGACCTGGTCCTGCCCGGCAACCAACAGCGCATGCTGGAAGCATTAAAGGGCACTGGAAAACCCTTGGTGGTGGTCTTGGCGGTGACCAAACCCCATGCAGTGCCTTGGGTGCAAGCGAACGCCGACGCAGTGATCTGCGTTTGGAGTTCAGGGATGGGCGGCGGCAAGGCACTGGCCGAATTGCTTTGGGGGGTGCGCGATTTTCGCGGCCGCACACCGATCACTTGGCCGGCCCATGTTGGTCAGCTTCCGCTGAACTACGACCGCGTACACGGAGCCCACTTCGAGGGCTTTAGTGGCGGCCCCAATAACTCAGTACCCAATGCGCCGAAGGATCCGAGCCGCGACCTGAATATCTGGCGCGTGGAGAACACCCGCCACATCGATATGCCAGCGCAGTGGGTGCACGGTCTCTGGCCTTTCGGTCATGGCCTTTCATACGCCACTATCGAAGTGACCGGTGCAAAAATGCCGCAGCAAGTCTGGAAGCCAGGCGAATGGCCCGTTGTAACCGTTGAACTGCGCAACCTGAGCGCAAGGGATGGAACTGCGTTAGTGCAGGTTTATGTTCGCGATGTCGCGGCTTCGGTCACGCGACCCGATCGTCGACTCGCAGCCTGGGCACATATTTCGGTCGCCGCACACGAAGTGACAAGCGCAGATTTGAAGATTGATCCGGAACTACTTGAGTTGATCGACGCAGAGGGCCGCCGCATTACTGAGCCGGGTTGGTTCCATGCGCTGGTGGGTTTGAACTCAAGGGTCGACGAGCTCAAAGTGCTTCCATTTCAGGTCACTTAAAACGTGGCTAGTGGACTTGGCTCAACTGACCTGCAACAGCCAATTGAACTGTGACGAACGGAACTACATTTTCTACGTGGCGCTGAGCCTTGAGGGCGCTCTCTTATCTAGTTTCGTTTCTCTTTTGAGTTCCTTACCGTAACCAATTTGCAGTATCACTGCCGCCAATGGATGCAGGCAAGCTAGCGCCAAGAAAACAGGGGCGTACCCAACGGACTCAAGTGTCAATCCAACAAAGTTGGTAAATATGGAGGCGCCAATGGTGCCGCAGGCATTGACCAATCCAACAGCCAATCCAACCCCTTTGTTACGGAACATGTCAGATATCAAAATATTGGTAAGCACGAGCCACATATAGCTCACGAAGTATGCAGACGTCAGTAGTGTCATCACCGGAACAACGTCAGAGAACATGGGCACAAAGTAGATGGTAGGGGCGAGCACCGCCGCCGCCTGCAGAATGCGGATTCGGCTACGCATCGGTGACCATCCATGCTTGACCAGTCGATCAGAAAATAAGCCTATACAGATCATGACGCAGGATGCGACCAGCGGTGGAATCCAGAGGACGTACCCCAGTTCCTTCAAAGTCATGCCCAGCTTTTCTTGTAAAAAGCCCGCCTGCCAGTAAGAGATGAAGAAGTAGAGCGGGTCGGACACCACGCGCGCCAACAGAACGCCCCACAACGCCTTGTTGTGCAGAATATCGGTGAGCCTGTATTTGACAACCGGAGTTTCAGGCTTATCTTTGTAAGTGGGCGGATTGGTATCAGCGAAGAACCATGCAACACCGAAGAAGAGGCCAATCGCGCCGGGCAGCAAGAATGCGTAGTGCCAACCGTAAGCCAAAGTGATTGCGACCACAAGAGGCGTGCAGATAATGGGACCGACGGACTGAAGAGAACTTCGAAGCGACCCCGCCGTGGCAATTTTTGACTTCGGAAACCAGATGACAAGAGCCATCATGGAAGCAGGCAACAATCCCGCCTCTGCTGCACCGAGGATGGCGCGATAGGCGATCATTTCTTGAAGCGATGTCGCAAAGCCACATGCAAGCGTAGCTGCCGACCAAACCATGACGAACAAAGACAAACTGCGACGGGTGCCAAACTTATCTACCAGGGCACCGCATATGGGATAGAACAAGGCATAAGGAATGAGAAAAGCATTCACCAGATACGAGTACCCTTGGTCGCCCATCATGAACTCGGCTTTCAGCGTAGTTTTGAGCGCCGAAATGGACTGACGGTCGATGATACCGATGATGCTTTCAAGTGTTAGCAATGCCAGAATCAACCATGCCTTGAATGGCACTTCATCGGCTGGTTTAGTGACTGTAAGGGGTGCGATTGTTTTAGTATTCATTTCAAATTCCCGTTACTCGCCCATGTTGAGCCAACGATGATCAATCCTTGCACTGTTCCATAAGGGCCTCGATCTGCTGGAAGTTGGCTGCTTTGTCCTTGGGGGCTCTTCTGTCATGCCAACGCGGCGTCAATGTTTCAGCAACCGAGGAAAAAGGGTCGCCTCTACTGACCCGCGTTACTATCTCGCGTTAGTAGCAGATCATAGTTGTAACTGACTGGATAAGGTATTAGGGGTTGACCCTATACAACCCATGGCAGCTGTGAAACCTAATGATGCGGATGTGCCAGTTCCAAAGGTCTGCTGATAGCGGGGCGTCAACATAGCCACCTCTGCAAGTTACAAGCGGAGCTCAAGTCGGTGATCGTTGCCGACGCATTTGCAAAACGCATGTGAAATCCCCGAGAAATTTCCTTGGCAGCGGCTCTCTTGACAATAGTTGGTCGGAATGTACGGCAGTCACTTAGAGAAAATCCGTGAGGAAATTCAACAAAAGAAATAGCTACGTTTGGTGATTTTCGCAAAGCTGCTAACGCGCGTTCACTGCATAGTACTCAAGAGCACAGGACCTATTCGTCAAGCAAATGCAAGGTTTAGTAAATCAAAAGTATCTGGTCTTGAACGGGGGGACTGGACGCTGTTTGACTTCAATCGCATTGCATGGCCTTAGCGCCGCTATTCCATTCACTTGAGAGAAGACTATCCATGGTTTGCTTTAGAAGATTTTTAGTCATCACGGGGACGTGGCTGTGCCTAGCTGGCGTCGCGTCGGCAGGTGATATCTATGTCAGTGGAACTGGTAACGACAACACCACTACCAATGATGGCTCGCAGGGCAAGCCATTTCGCAGCTTGGGTTTTGTCGCTGGCCGGGTCAATCCTGGTGATACGGTGTGGATGATGAATGGCACGTATTCGCCCTTCATCCTGACGCGCTCCGGTACCAGCGAACAGTCGCGCATAACATGGAAAGCCTTGCCCGGTCATACGCCAGAACTGAAATCCAACGGCTGGAACGCCATCGAGGTGCGCGCCACATACCAAACCATTGACGGTCTGATAGTGACTGGAAATAACGACAATGTAACGCTGGCTATGGCCGAGGCAGATTACAACAAATCAATCCCAACATTCTTTGCTTTTAATCCCGTCACCAAGACGGCGGATATCAACCCGGCAACTGGTTTGCCTGTAACGGTTGACACCCCAAATCCGACGTACATGGCCAACTATTTCGGTAGCGGCGCCATTAATGGCAATGGCATCACGAACAGAGAGAGTGATGGAGATGCGCACTACCTCACCGTTAGAAACTGTACGATCAGAAAATTTGGCGGCGGTGGTTTGGGTACCAGTATGGATTACCAAGTTTATGAAAATAATCTCATTTATGAGAACGCCTGGTATTCCCGTTACGCCAATTCTGGGATTTCGTTATTCCACAAGAATGCGCCTGCTGCGGTCGCAGGACCGGGCTATCGAAACATTATTCGTGGCAATAAGGTTTGGAACAATCGCGGCAACGTCAAGTGGTTGCAAACGAAAAATTACAGCGACGGCAACGGCATAATTATTGATGTCAGCGACCTAAACTACACCGGCCGCACGCTCATTGCGAACAATCTCGTTGTCAATAACGGCGGTTCTGGCATTCATACGTTCAAAGCGTTTGCAGTGGATATTGTCAACAACACCGCTTTTCAAAATGGGCAAAAGGTTGGCTATGGGGATATCGCTGCACAGTTTGGCTCTAGCGATGTGAAGCTGCGCAATAACGTAATTCATTCACGCCCGACCGGCAAGGCCAATGAGAGCTTCGCTAGTGCGACAATCATCTACAGCAACAACCTCTATTTTGGCGGTTCGCAACCGAGCCTTGGCGCAAACGATGTAGTCGCCGATCCTCAGTTTGTCAAACCAAATCTGGATGTAATGCAAGCCGATTTTCGGCTCAAGGGAAGCGGAAGCATCAGCCCGGGTATTGATACTGGCGTCAGCATCACTGGCGTTACGCCAACTGTGGACATCGATGGCGTAAGCCGTCCGCAAGGCGCAGGAATTGATAAAGGTGCCTTCGAATACAGTCAATTGCTCATTAATTCACCCTTGACGCATTTTGGGGTCGTCGGTACAGCACTGACCTACTCCATCCACGTCAACCTATCCGCGACCACGTTTACAGCGAGTGGGCTTCCCGCAGGCCTATTTGTTGACGCTATCACGGGTGTCATCAGTGGAGTCCCGACTGAGGCTGGCAGCTTCAATGCCAAGTTATTAGCTAGCAACGCCAATTCGAGTGGGTCAGCCACAGTTCTGTTTGCCATTGCTGCGAAAGTACCGACATTGCCGTCCGGCTGGAGCAGCGCAGCAGTATCCAACTCGGGGGCGGCGGTGGATCTCGCAGGCGAGTCAAGCGGCAACGGCAGCGGTACCTGGACCTTGGGGGGTCGCAGCAACAACATGGAAGCCAGTGCCGACAGCTTTGTAGCGGTATGGAAGCCGTGGACGGGCAATGTTACCGTTACGGCCAAACTAGTCGACTCTTCTCTCTCGCAAGACTGGGCTCTCAGCGGCATCATGTTGCGAGAATCCACATCCGCCGGCGCAAAGCATGTATCTACTTTGCTGAGCCCGATGCGCGGCGTAGTCTATAGCCGTAGGCAAGCAACTGGCGCGCGAACGCTCAGCACAGCTGGACCTGTGCAAAAGGCGGCGGTGTGGTTGCGCCTACAAAGAATTGGGAATATCTTTATTTCATCATCGTCCAAAGACGGCGTTACTTGGACTGAGGTAAGACGCGATACCAAAACGGTATTGACGCCTGCCCTTCAGATTGGACTGGTGACAAGCTCTGCCAATACACAGATAGCCAACACCGCCACGTTTTCCAACGTGACAGTTACTCCATGATCCAGATCGCCCAAATGAAAAAAGTCCAGTCGCATTCAGTCACGCTTCGAGCCGGTCCTCGGCTTACTTTCCTCCACATCACCATGACAATGGTTGTAGCTGTGATGTTGACTGCTTGTGGTGGTGACTCAGCAACATCCAATTCGGGAACTTCCGGCACCACACCACCGCCAGCACCCGTACCAACGCCGCAGCCAGTCACCACCGAAGTAGCAAAGGCCGTCCTTACTCGCGGCTTGCCAAACTTCGATGTCGTGATGACGCAGTATGTGCAAAGTGCGTTTCCCACAACGGTTACGCGTGTCGAAGTAAAAGTCACCGACGCCACCGCTGTGACCGCTTTACAAGTAACTTTAGGGACAGACTTTGACACAGGCGTAGCTGCTACCGCCACTCAAACCGCGCCGGGCGTTTGGAGCATTTCTATTCCCACGACGCTGCCCGTCAATAGTGGTGTGCAACTAGCGCTCACCTTAAAAAAAGGAGATGGGTTTGAAACGGGTGTTACCGATTTCATGGTCAGATAATCAGTTTGGTTTTTGGCCAGAATGAAGTAGCTTGTCAAGCTTCAACAATCTGATCTCGTTCTGGTAGTGGGTAGCGTCTTAGCCAAAACAATATCAAAGGCGAGCAGTTTGATGCGATCGAGGTCCAATTGCATGATTTGCTGGAGGCAGCACAGAAGCCGACGCGCCTGCGGTTGGCGGCATCCATGAATTTTCTTGTGCGGTTTTCGATTGCTACGGATGATTTCAATCCACGCCACGCTAACCCGCAACTAGACGCAAGAAGGAGTCAGACGCCGCCCAAAGGCCCTAGCGGGTGACCGGGGGATTGGGCATTTTCAGTCGGTAGGTTTGTAGTTGCTGTCGTGCAAAACTGGTGGGCACGCTACCGTCGCTGGAGACATTGATGCTCTCCAGGTTGGTTTCGATGTGTGTGGTGCGCTGGGCACTGACAATGCCGGGTGCCAAGTTGAGTTGGGCTTGCTCGAGCACGTTGGACAGGTTCCACCAGCGGGTCACGATGCCTTGGTCAATGCCTTCTTCGGCGGGCTTGACGGCCCACAGCAGCACGTTGGGGTTATTGGTCGACACCAAAGAGAACTGGGTTTCCGGCAGCGGAGTCGTCAGCGGTATCTTTTTGTCAAACAGCACTTCTGCGCTGACCAAGGGGTTTTGGTGTTCCAGTGCGAATTTCATCGCGCTGACTTGGTCATACCCACCGTGGGCGCGCAAGGCAAAGCGCTGCAGGAAACGGGTGGCGTCGTTCTGGTCTTGAATGCCGAGCGCGCGCCCGTCGATCTGCCCGCCTGCCAGCATATGGAGTTGCGGGGTAGTGCTGTCGAGCACTTTCACAGTGCTCTTGCCCATCTTGGCAAAGGCCAAATCGGGGTTGGAAAGCGTGATGCCGCGTTGGTTCTTTCCGTCAGTGAAGTCGGCAAAGTGGTTGACGGTGATGTAGTCGTAACGGGCGTGGGTATTGGCGTAGTCACCGCCTTCAGAGGCAAGTTTGTTGAGGTTGATGCCGCCTACTTCCTCGGTGCGCAGTGCGGGCTTGGCGAGGTTTAGGCTGAAAGTCCAGTGACGGACATCGCTAAAGTTGCTGGTGATCTCGTTGCGGATGTCCACCCGATCCGATTCGCGGTAGAGCGTGATGGTGGTAGTGTGGGGCAAGCCCGCATCGCTTCTGGCGCGCAGGGTCACGGATACGGGGCCTGCGTTCTCCACGCGTAAAGGCTCGCCCGCGTCGGAGTTGGCAGCAAAGTCGTTGAGCGCTAAGCCGTCGATGGTGGCCGCCAATTCAACATTGCCACGGCGTTTGTCTATGAAGCTGCGCACGGCGCCGTCGGGGGCTACGACCAGTTTGACGGCTGCATTTTCAATCACGCTATCACCTTTTCCGCTGACTTTAGCTGCCACATCGGTGGGCGCACTGCCAGCACCTGGCAAGATTTCAAACACTTTGTAGCCTGCCGAAGGAACAGCGGTAGCTTGGAAGCGCAGGTAACGGACCCCATCATTTTTGACAATTTGGTGTGGCACGTCCTTGCCGGTACTCAGGTCGCGCACATGGATGTCGGCTGGCCCGGTGTAGCGATAGTCGGTGAATTCAGTGCGTTCCCAACCCAGGGGATTGACCACCACCACGCGCTTGGCATTCTCGGGCCTAGGAATCAGGCCACCCAAGCGCACCATGCCCTCGGCAAACGTGGCGTTGACGTAATACTCCACATTGGTGACCATCTTCTCTTGCCACGCCGCACGATGGCCGCGACTGATCGGGCCGTCCGCCGTCCAGTTGTGTTCCCAAAAAAGACCTAGGCTCGTGAAGGCTTCGTCGCGTGCACCCACATGGTTGCCCATGAAGGCGGGGTACTTCAGACTGACCAGTGTGGAGAGGAGTTCTGAGGTACGCAGCTTTTCCGTAGTGCGTTTGGCGCGTGCCAAGGTTTCGGCCAACGACGCGGTATACAAATCCCACTCGTTACCGTAGGTAACGGATTGGCTGGGCAAGGTGGCACCGTAGTGCTTGCTAAAGTCTTGAAAGTAGTCAAGCTCGTTGGACACAATGACCTTGCGGGTGTCATTGGTATGGCGTTCGGCGATCACGTGAAAGTGCTCGGAGTAAGGCGAAGAAGGTACGCCTTGCAGACGGGGTACAGCCGGGATGGGCGCTGGTGGTGTGACCCCAGTTTTGCGCGCCAGATCGTCGCCACCAAAGCCAAACAGGCCAAACACGTCATAGGGCTTTTTGGTGACGGGATCAACATGGCGACGTTGGAAGCCCTCATTCTTCTCCAGCGCCAGCAGGCCTTCTTCTGATGTTTTCTGACCAGCCTCCCAGTAGCCGCCAATATTGTTTTTACCCAGCGAATACCATTTCATCAGTTGTCTTTGACCGTCGTGCCCCGTATACCAATAGACCTCATTGGGCCGGTTGTTGAGCACGTCTTTG
>Ga0136636_10001672_pt1 | contig 13041 bp, 7 predicted proteins | sample AntDrymUQ8522106_2_FD_104653 | JGI IMG/M metagenome (GOLD analysis project Ga0136636, IMG submission 104653) | Polar desert sand microbial communities from Dry Valleys, Antarctica - metaG UQ852 (21.06) | ecosystem: Environmental > Terrestrial > Soil > Desert | place: Antarctica: Dry Valley... | reverse complement strand
TACGCCGACATTAAAGATAAATATCCCAAAGACGGCGCTTATGTCCTTCATAATATTCCAAAATGGCGCTGTCCTAAGTTAGGTAAAGCACTAGCAATCGACTACATGCACGAAAACACCCTTCGCAAAGCACTGGATCATTTTGTCAGTAGGGAATATTATCACAAAAGTAAGGTATATGTTGAAATGAAAGTACCCAAAAAATGCTATCGTAAAACTGGAAAATGTGAAGAAGATTGGGGCAAACTAGCAGTTGAACACGAGCCATACGTAGCCTATCGCAAGCAGGATGGTTCGAATTGGCTTTGCGTGAGTTCGTTCTCGCCAACCGCTTTGACAAAATTTCGCAATACACTTTCTAAAAATGTTAGAGATAGCGTGGATTATGTTTTGATTGTAGGCTATGACAAAGGATTTCCGGCATCCGTTGCCGCCAACTTAAAGGATATGTTCCGAAATTAGACCAGACAATAAAAAAGTTTATAACAGATACTTCATGGTTGAACTGCGTCTGGTTCTATGCTGGCGGATTAAAAATTTACAAATCAACACTTTCTGAACTGGCCGAAAAAAGGAAGACTGCCATTTCCACCTCAAAAGAACTAGAATTTAGTTTCTCCACTTACCAAAACAACAAGGAAGATATGCGGGCATTGATGCGTATTTGTCCACAGAAAAAAATCAAAATAAGGAGCTTTATGTTAGACCTAGAGGATGAATAACTCCTAAAAAAGACGAGAGCATAAAAGAATTTACGGTCAATGCTGTTGTATGCAATCAACAAAAGACAAAATACGGATGAAATTACAAAAGCCCTTACCGGGCTTTGTGTGTTGATAATGAGATTGCGCCGTCCCTCCTTGCGTTAACGTAGTTGCAAACAGCGATTAACTGAATGAGATTAAACAGTCGTGCGTCATCCCAATGACAAGGCTGGGAACAACGCCATTATTTCGTCAGTGCGGTCGAAAATCCTCGGGTTCTAGCGTTAATACTTCAACATGTCAATTTCGTTATCTAAAGTCAAGTTTGCATCAAATTAAGATTAACAACACGTTAATTATTGTTTTAATAACAATTTTAATGCATATAATGTTGTTATTAACAAAATTTTATTATGTTTGCCAAGTCTTACACCACTTAGAGACGCAACCCCACAATCTTTTAGCCTTTCAGCGAATACCAATTCCATTTTGGAACACTTGCTCTACATATTCAATTGGTCTGTACTCTGAGCATGGATGCTAATGTGTGTCTTGATCAGAATGACAGCCGAGATGATTCGTTACGCTAATAATTAATAAATAAAATACTTATGGACATTTTAAAAGACTATAGACGGAAATTTATTGCAATTATATTGTTGACGCACTTTACAACAATGTCATGGTCTCAAAACGTTGCAAGTCCGACTCCGACTACCGACTCAAATTATAGGGTTACTCCAACCGTCCCACCAATCATTCAGACTCCATATGAAAATGCTACCCTCGGAAGCAATCCTATCGGAAGCCAACAAACTGATGCTGAGAAAATAACAGCACTAAAACAAGATATTAAAAACATCAGAAAATTAAAAAAATTTCAGCGGCGTAAAAACCGTATTCACCATCGCTCCGTTTCTCCATTTTCATTAGACTCTACAAAAACAATTGTCTATGATTTTAAGATGAAAGAATTTATACGATCGAATGTAAAGCCCCATATTAACGAACCATTGGTGTTTAAAGTCATCAATATCAACAGAATTGCATATGAAGTTGATATAACTTCTGAAAACATTGCCATTAGCGATGAGTTTCTTAACGCGCCAAGCAAATCGATTGCTATTGAGCCAGAAAGTCTGAAGAAGGAGGAAGAGGTAAAAGAAAAGGTAGTGACCACACCAGATTTCAGCGCCAGTAGTCAAAAAAACGAAAAAAATGCCGATAAGAGTTTACTAGAAAATGATGCTGTCAAAATAACTTCCGACGCTATGAAAGTCATTGATAATGAAAAAGATAAATTAATTAAAAAGGAAATTGCAATTGACAGTTTAAAAGTTGAGTTATTTATAGAAAAAAACATCGATCCAATTGCCATACAAAAAAAGGGAGCGGATTCTATTGCATACCAGCAGGAAAAATTAGAAAAGGAGATGCAAAATAAGGTCGATTACGATAACGCCGTCGCAGCAAAAGACAGTATTAAAGCAGAGATTGCTAGGGCCAAAGACAAATTAGTAGAAGATCTTAAAGCCAAGAAATTGGCATTCAAGGCTGCGATGGTAACGTTTGAAAGGCTCAAGGACAATTACCTAAACTTACTTAAGAAAGCGCAATTACTGACTAAAATCGAGAACCACTATGAGGAATTTCGATGCCTGGCCCTAAATCCTATACTGACAAGGCAATATTATTTAAAGCTAAGAAGAATGCCGTTCTTTATCGCGAAGTCCATTTCGCGATATGAACTGCAAATTGACGATTTTCAAAACGAATTCAATCATTTTAATAGTCGCTTCGATAGTGCGATGAATGATTGGGAACTTATGGACGCTTTAGAAAGCGATGCCAAGGGAATAGTCAGAGTAAAATACCAACAACTTAAAGAGGAAGCCGATAAAATGAAGGCTAAAATGGATGGGTATGACTTAACTTCGAAATTGAGAAAAGTTCACGCAATAGACAGAATTTTATATAATGAAGAAGGTTATCAAGCCGCTTCAACACCTATTCAACCGTTGGAAGACTATGTTTCCTTTAAAGTTAAAATCAAAAACCGAGATCCCAAAAAGCAATCGGAATATGAAGATGTAATGGAAATCAATCATATAGAATATGCAAAAGGAGGGGTACGGTTTGATTTCAGTACTGGAATTGCTTTTGACTTCCCCCTTGAAAAGCAAGATAACGATGACGATGACTACTTCGATGCATATGAGATTAGTGATGTAAAAGTTCCTATATCAGGAGTACAGACTAACATTGGTAAACAAATCAAAGGCACCAGTCGAAATTATTTTAGGCCTTCACTTGCAGGCTTATTTCACACCAGTTTCAGGACGAGCAATTACGTTTCATTAGGTCTTACGCTCGGAGCATCATTAAATGTTGAGAAGTTTGATCTTAATTCCTTGTACGTTGGCCCGAGCTTATTGTTGGGCAAAAAACAAAAATTTATTTTCACAACAGGTCCCGCCTTTAAGCAAATGGATATATTGAAACGAAATTACTCGCTTAACCAAATATATCAATTAAACGAACTTAACGATTCTAGTGTGGTGACAAGCAAACAATTTAGAATCGGTTTGTTTTTTGCGATTACTTATAATTTGACACAAAATCAGAAGTCGAATTTTAAGTTGGTAAAGTAGTACACCCTTAAGCAAGTTTTTTTAGGTTGTCTAGCCATTCGTTTGGTAGATAGGTCTGAATGGGTGTAAAAATAAGCATTATTTTAGATTTGGCATAAGCACGAGTTTTATAAAATAGCAGCTTAAAAATCAATATTTTAATTCATCAAATTTTGAAAAATCATGAGTAATACCATCAAATTTGCAGGCTATCCCGATGCCTTTGTATATTCTGAACCGGCCATCGATTCAAAGTGGGTAAATCATTTGCTTTGGGGCGATTGGGTTCAAATAATGGAAGAAAATGGCGATTGGGTAAAGGTGAATGTCCGCGGTGCCAACGACGGCTGGATGATTAAAAGTAAGTTACAAGATAACAAGCTGGTTGAGCTCTACTTCGTCGACATCGGTCAGGGAGATGGATGCTTGGGCATTTTTCCTGATGGGGTAACTGAAGATGGTGTACCCAAGGACAAAGCCATGCTAATCGATGCTGGTGAAAATGATAATATGTTGCGATTTATTAACTGGAAATTTAACACTAGGAACAATGAGAATCCAGCATTCACATTTAACGACGTGATCATTTCCCACAGTGATATGGATCATTATCTCGGCTTTCAAGCAATTTTTGAGAATCACCGTTTTGAATTCAAAAATGTCTATCACAATGGTTTAGTCGAACGCGCAGTTGGAGAAAATCTTGGCGGTCACGAAAAAATTGGAGGGGTGGTTTACCAAACCGATATCATTGAAACACACGAGGAGTTGGAGCGTATCATCAACAATCCTGAAGCAGTTGGAAGAAAACTTTATCCAAAACTGATGAAAACAATTGCGGATCGAGGTGCTGAAATTCGTATGATTTGTCACCTAGACGGACACCTGCCGGGCTTTGGTGAAGATAAAGAGGTTAGGATTAGGGTATTGGCTCCCGTCGTGGAAAAAGCTGTGCAATTCGGTAACAAACGTCTCTTACGAAGATTTAAAAGTAAAGACGGATATACAAAAAATGGTCATTCGGTCGTTCTAAGACTTGAATATGGAGAAGTAAAAATTTTATTGGGGGGAGATTTAAATGTACCCGCTGAAAATTTTCTCTTAGAACATTATGGACAAGGCGACCCGAAAGATCCGACAAAATTAGAAGGGGTAATTGCTAAAGCTAGCGTGGATTTTGGATCGGATGTAGCTAAAGCTTGCCATCATGGCAGCGGTGATTTTTCTACAACTTTTTTACGTGCCGTTAATGCCGCCGCAACCATCGTTTCAAGTGGTGACGATGAACCACATTGCCACCCTCGCCCGAATACTTTAGGGGCACTTGGAAAGTACGGCCGTGGTGAATTTCCACTTATTTTCAGTACAGAAATGGCGCGTTCCGCAAAGGAGAAGATCAAATGGCCAAGTGAAATAAAAAAAGAGATTCTATACCTGCAAGATGAAATTTTAAAACTTGCATCCGAATTAGATAGCGAAAGACAGGAGCGTAAAAGGTTACAGCTTGAAAAAAGGAAACAAGCACTCTTTTTAAAGCTCGGGCGAACTATTGAGGTCTATGGAATGATTAACGTCCGGACGGACGGCAAAAATATCTTAATTGCGCAAAAACTAGAACAAAAGGCAGAACGAGGTTTTTGGGACATTCATTGCCTTGAACCTACACAGGAAGATGGAAAAACGATTCTTGTTTATGCTGATAATATGGATAAGCATGATTGATGTAATATGACATTTATAATCCGTATACGATAGCGCAAATATATAAAATCGTGAAAGATAGCGTGGCTATGCAATCCCGTGTTACTGCTAAAAAAACAATAAAAAAAATGTACGACCGACGCATTTAATCTAGGTTTTGCTGGTAATAAAATAATCAACAGAATAATATACAATCAATATACTAGAAAAAAAAGACCTATCCAGTTTTTAATTACGTTCATTATGGCAACGGAATTATGGAAAGTTGGTGTGTAATGATCGCGAAACCTTAGAAATTATATCCTTTAAACGCTTAAAAAAAAGAATTCACAACAAACAAATCTTTTTAAATTAAACAAACAATCTGAAAATGAAATATCCAATACTATTGGTAACATTTTGCCTTTTCGTAGCGACTACAGCCCATTCACAAGATAAAGGCTATATAGCCATTGCTATCGGACCAAGCATTCCTATTGGTGATTTCGCCAGCAAAGATCCTAACAATGATTCGGCGGGACTTGCCGCAACTGGGGCGATCTTTGATATTTCGTTTGTGTATCTATTCGGTAAAAATTTTGGTGCTGCTGCATTGATCCGCGGACAGGCGAACAGTCCGGATACCGATGTTTTAGCGCAGGAACTTTCCGCAAAGTTACCGGCGAATGTGCGTTATGATATTGACACCGGGACTTGGACTGTCGGTGGCGGATTTATTGGAGGCTATGGTTCATTTCCTATATCCAAAAAACTGAGTTTTGAGTCGAAGATTATGATTGGATCAATAACGGCATCGTCACCTACAATCGATATTTACTTAACGAACGGCATCGATGCCGAGTGGGTAAAGCAGGAAAGTATAACCAGTTCGGCTTTTGCCTACCTGTTTGGTGTTGGCTTTAAGTTCAACGCAGGCAGGAGATTTTGTTTACTCGCCAATGTTGATTATATGGCTTCCAAACCTGAATTTAAAAATGTCGAAATCATCTCGAGCGATGGCGGTATTGATCTAAATACATGGCGTCAGCCCTTTACAACAATAAATATTGGTTTGGGTATTGGTTATAGAATATAGGACGGTTGTAGTGGCTTTATTCTTTAACTTTAAAACGCTGATATCACTCTGATTGCAATCCGTGCTTTGTCGTCCATCCTCGCAATGACGCGGTGTGAATCGACCCTACGTCATGAGCGCAGCGCGGCAATCTATTGCGCAAATTACAGTCATCGCTTCATTGCAATCATAACTCCTTCGTGTTACCCATCTCGCCAGTTTTGCATCGTAATAATGATGTTAAACACAATGGTTACCGCGTGCCGATCAATAAAGTGAATGTCGCTTTTGAAAGTAACTGGGATCATTATTAATATCTTCGTCACTCCTATTCAACATCAATATTTGAGCTTAGAAAGTTGAAATATTTCATCATTAACAGAACTTACTTAATAATTTATAAAGCGTTGTCAAGTAATCTTTATTAGATATGGTTAAAGCTTATCGATTTCTACTAATAGCTGCTCCAGTCATATTAATTTGTTTTATACAAAGATTGTGATTTGTTTCAGGGTTATAAAATGGCATACAACTTTCTGATGGCTCTTGCTCTTTTATTTTTGCCGTGAAATAGGAGCGTTATTTGTAATTGTTTATCTGCAACAAAATTATAGGATAGGGATTGGCTTTTCGCTAAATTTGCAGCCAATGCCGCGCCTGCTCCGGCAGCGATCCTAAAACTTTGAATATGCCCGAAATAAATAAAGTAGAATTGCGCAACTTGCGCATCGAAGATTATAAAGAACTCAAGAGCTCGATGGTCGAAGCGTATAGCGAAATGGAAGGCTCGTATTGGAAAGAGCACCACATCCGCAAACTGCTTGAGATTTTTCCCGAAGGCCAACTCGTAGTCTTGGTCGATAATAAGGTTGTCGGTTCGGCGTTGTCGCTGATCGTTACTGACGACATGGTGCTTGCCAATCACAATTATGCCGATATCACCGGCAACTATACGTTTTCAACACACGATTCTAACGGTGATGTGTTGTATGGTATTGATGTCTTTATCCATCCCGATTACCGTGGTTTACGACTCGGAAGACGACTTTACGATACCCGGAAGGAACTCTGCGAACAACTCAACCTATCATCGATCGTTTTTGCAGGGCGGATTCCCAACTATACCAAATATGCCGCCGAGATGACGCCAAAGGAATATATGGATAAAGTGCGTCAAAAGGAATTGTACGACCCGGTTCTATCTTTCCAACTCAGCAACGATTTCCATGTGATCCGCGTCATAAAAAAATACCTCGTTGGCGACACCGGTTCGCAGGACTATGCGGTACTTCTCGAATGGAACAACATTTACTATGATAAGAGTCCGCAATTAATCAACGTCAGGAAAAGCGTCATACGCCTCGGGCTCGTCCAGTGGCAAATGCGCCCGTTGCCTAATCTCGATGCGCTTTTTGAACAATGTGAATTTTTTATCGACGTCGTGTCAGGATATGGAAGTGATTTTGCATTGTTTCCGGAGTTGTTTATCGCGCCGTTGATGGCCGACTTCAACCATTTATCAGAGTCTGATGCGATACGCGAAATTGCACAGTATTGCGAACCCATACGCAAGCGATTCCAGGAATTTGCGATTTCTTATAACATCAATATCATCACGGGAAGCATGCCGTATATGGAAGATGGAAATCTCTATAATGTCGGTTTCTTGTGCAAACGCGACGGTACTTCGGAGATGTATACGAAGATCCATATTACCCCAAACGAGGTACTGTATTGGGGAATGAAAGGCGGATCACAAATCAGGACTTTCGACACCGATTGTGGAAAGATCGGCATTATGATCTGCTATGACGTCGAGTTTCCGGAACTGTCCCGCTTGTTGGCCGATGAAGGCATGGACATCTTGTTTGTGCCGTTCCTTACTGATACCCAAAACGGCTACACCCGTGTTAAACATTGCGCACAAGCGCGAGCCATTGAAAATGAGTGTTATGTCGCCATCGCAGGTTGCGTTGGTAATCTGCCGAAAGTCAACAATATGGATATTCAATATGCACAGACTGCGGTGTTTACACCATCTGACTTCGCGTTCCCGAGCAACGGAATCAAAGCCGAAGCGACACCCAATACAGAAATGACCCTGATCGTAGATGTTGATATTGACCTGCTCAAAAAGTTGCATGAGCACGGAAGTGTGCGGATATTAAAGGACAGAAGGCATGACCTGTATCGGATTAGCAAGCTGAAATAGTTTTTGTATTACAGAAGCGGTAAAGCGTATCGCAGGTAAAAACTAAAACCGTTAGACGCTAACTTACAGCGGAAATTCAATGGTGAAAACAGTGCCTTTGTCAACTTGGCTTTCGACATATATTTTCCCGCCAATGGCCTCCACCTGCGTCTTAACCATGTACAATCCCATTCCTTTACCCTCGGCAATTTGCGGGTGGAACCGTTTGTACATCCCAAAAACCTGCTCGCCCTTATCAAGTAAGTCGATTCCGATTCCATTATCCTCAAAAATTAAAAATATCTTACGAGCATTTTTGCGACTGCTGAGCGAAATTATGGATGCGATATCGGGTTTGCGATATTTGAGACTATTGTAGATAAGATTGTAGAAAATACTGTGCAAATAGCTTTTGACGGTGAGCATTTCACTGACCTGTGAAAAGTCGGTGTTAATGACCGCCTTCTCTTCTGTAATAAGTGTTTCGATGCTCGTCATTATATCGGTAACTAGTTTTTGGAAATCAACCAGCTCGTGTTCTTGTGCAACATTTTGTCGCGTTTGCAGGATATAGTTCAAATCTGTAATCACTTCATCGAGTTTTCTAACCGAGTCGGAGATTCCCGCGATTACCTGATTTTTGACTTCAGGTTCCAAATTCTCGTCGCGTACAATTTCCGAAAGCCCCAAAATATTGGCAACCGGCGCTCGCAGGTTATGAGAGACAATGTATGAAAACTGCTCTAGGTCTTTGTTGCGCCGTATAATATCGGCAGTAATTTTCTCACGCTCTTGTTCGGCCATTTTCCTTTCGGTGACATCTTGCATAATCCCATGCAGACCGATAGGCGTTTGGTGCTCATCTAACATAAATTTGCTCTCAGAGTAGATATGCCTTATGGCGCCGTTTTCGCGTACGATACGATATATATATGAAGTATCCGCAGTGTTATCGCGGGATTCCTTGATAGTTTTCAAAACATACGCTCGGTCATCCCTGTGGATGAACTTAGACCATGCGGCAAAAGCCAACTGATTTTCATCATTACAACGACCGAATATTCTGCAGCTCTCATCTGATAGCTGTAATATATTGGTTTCAAAATTCAGTTGCCAACTTCCCATGTGTGCCAGCGCTTGTGCCTCTTTCAGTCTGTTTTGGCTATGCATTAGATTTTCCTGAGCCGATTTCCGCTCGGTTATGTCGTTGTGAGCCACGACAATGAGATCTTCACTATCGAATTTCCTGACGCTCATGCCGAACCATCTATTTTCTTTGGGTGCGTGGCACGGATATTCGAGATAAACATCGGCGCGATTTTCGTCCATTACATCTTTCATAGCCTGCAATGCGAGTCCCGCGAAATCATTTCCGCTGATGCCCGCACGTTCACATTCCCTAAAGTAATTACTCCCAACACCGGTCGATTGTGTATCTCTTAAAGAGTTCGCTAGAGTAAATCGCGTCCAGGCATCGTTCACCGCCACAATCGTTCCATTTCCGTCTACCACTGCAATATGCGCGTTCAATGCATCTAAGACACCACGGTTAAAGGTTTCGCCTCTTTTGAGATAGTCTTCCGCTTTTTTGAGGCTTGTAATGTCGCGAGAGTAACAGGCACTCCCTATAATTTCGGCTCCGCTTCTAATGGGATAATAGGAAATCTGCGCCCAGGACTCAATTGGGTCAGCCGTATATTCCGTTTCGGTAAAGGTCTCTCCCGCAAACGCGCGGTTGTAAAATGTTTGAAACCGATCCTTCTGCGCTTTGCCCAGTCCATCCCAGAAAATAGGACTTCCAATCGCCAGCTCTTGGTTTACTAATGTTCCAATCGATTTTGAAAAGGCATGATTGAAAGTAATTAAGTTGAAATTGGTGTCAACACTCCACATCAAGTCATCGGTGGAATTGATTAAAGCATTTAAGTTATCCCTGTCAAACTCCCGCTGACGCTCCGCATTGACGATGTGTGTCACATCTCGGAAATTATCAATTATCCCGTTGATTGCCGGATCGTGAAGCATATTAGTAAGCGTGACCTCTAGCATGCGCCACGTCCCGTCTTTATGTCGCATCCTTACAGTGTGTCCTTTAATCGGTATACCTCGGGTTTGCAAGACGTTAGTCCAAACAGCGGCCATACTGAGTGCGTCATCGGGATGCAGTAAATTGGCTATGGTGAGGTTAAATGCTTCCTTTTCGGTGTACCCCAGTATACTTTTGATTGAAGGCGAGATGTAGGTTATTTCCTCTGTAAGAGATAAAATGGCCACAGCGTCGGCACCATTTTCGACCAATGCACGGAACCTTTTTTCGTTTTGAATGATGAGATGCTCTGTTGCTTTGTGCTTTCTATCCTTTTCGAAAAGATCTAATGCAAAAGAGATGTCGCCTGCTACCTCGACCATTAGTGCAATTTCTTCCTTATCGAAAAAATCAATTTCCGACGAATAGAGGTTGAAAGTGCCAATGATGGATCCGAGTCGTTTTATTGGTAAAACCATAAAAGAGGAGATGCTATTCCTTTCAGCAAAAGATTTAAACTTTTCCATATCGGGCATGAGAGGAATATTGTTGCATAGCGCGTATGTACCGGTTGTCAACACCTCATGTTGAGGTCCCTGCTGCTGATAGGTTGCATTTTTAAAACGAAATATATCCTCGCTTGCGATGCCGCTATGGCTTGCAATGTTGATCTTCTGCGTGGCATGGTCGAATAAACCGATCCATGCGATTTTAAACCGGCCCGTTTTGCGAGCTATCTGACACGATTTGTAGAAAAGTGCTTCTGCATTATCGGTCTGTGCGATACTTTGGTTGATTTGGGTGATAAAGGCATATTGCGTCGTGCGCTTAATCACCTTATGTGCCAACTGGGTATTAAGCTGACGAATATCCTTTTCCGATTTCCTAAGCTGTTTATTGGCCAATTGCAAAGTTGCAATCAGCTTTTGATTTTCTTCGTTCTGTATGACCAGATCAAAGTTATCCTGAGGCAGGCAATCTACTGTAGCGGGGTTTAATTCGACTTTAATATCACGTTGTGCTGTGATCTCGCTAGCAGTCGGCATTGGCTTCAGCCCATTGCTATTAACAGTTGCCTGCTTCCCTGCAGCGACTGGTGCGTTTGCTTTTTCTCCCTTATTCATTTTTCCTTTACCGTAAAATTAAACACTACATATCGGGTCAGACACTAAATGAATAACTGAAAATCGATGGGGCGTCCAAGAGATATCTTGCGGTTTTTCTTAAGTGTAACAATCAAAGGTGGTTATAAATATTGGGCAATGCCGGTTGTATGGGAGTAATTTAACAGAAGATTTTATTAGTGTTTAGAAGGTGGTCCAAATAAAAAGCCGCCCATTCAGGCGGCTTCTCACTCTCTATAAAAATGATGACGAATCATCAAAGTATTCTTTTCATGACTTCAAACGTACCATTCGAATCGAAGTCCATCGCAAGCAACCGCTCCTTAACAACACCGTCACCCTCCTGCACTGTAAACGAACCCGTCAGGCTCCAATCATGCGAATCGGGCATATACGCGATCTTAATTTCTTTAGTCTGGTAGAAATGATTGAACTGAAAGGTCTTGCGGATTTTCTCATTTGCAACGCGGATCATATCATTGATCTTTTCGATACCAAGCTCGTTAAAGGCTGTTTGCTGGCAAATCACGCTGATCAATATGGTGTTGGTATTGTGGTCATTATTAAACTTGCAGGGCATTGCAAGAACCAGCATTCTGCCGTTCGACAATTTAAAATCTTCTCTTTTTAGGAATTGATCTTTAAACGAGACGATTTCGGTATATTGGTAATTAACAGCGTCCCCCGGTAGTGCCGTTTTCTGCGCATAACCAAATGACAAATAAAGCAATAGGATGTAAAATATTTTTTTCATTATTGCAGGCATTAATCTAATACACTACGCAATTTAATCTGAAATATTGGAATTCCATAAACAAATTGTGTTAAAACATAAATTTAATAATCTGTTCCCCCTCATCATTACATTTTTTAACCTTTGGTAATTTGTCAAATTCATGGGATGTTTTATCTTTATTCCATCGTCAACACTTATGAAAAAAATAAAAACAGCACTCCTCTCCTACGGCATGTCGGGCAAAATATTTCACGCCCCATTCCTCACCGCACATCCAGGTTTTGTACTTGCTGGTGCTTGGGAACGCAGCAAACAACTTATACAAATGGATTATCCAGACGTAAAAAGCTATGCCTCGGTAGAAGAATTGTTGGCAGATGACGCCGAGCTCGTGGTGGTCAATACGCCTGTCGACACGCATTTTGAATACACCCGAAAGTTGCTCGAAGCTGGCAAGCATGTGCTTGTCGAGAAAGCGTTTACCACTACGGCCGCAGAAGCTGAAAGTCTGCGGGATTTGGCGACACAAAAAGCGCTTAAGCTGTTCGTTTTCCACAACCGCCGTTGGGACAGCGATTTCCTTACCGTTAAAAGCGTCGTTAATGAAAACCTGTTGGGCGCAATTGTAGAAGCCGAAATACGCTTTGATCGTTACAATCCGTTATTAAGTACCAAAGCGTGGAAAGAAAGTGGCAACGGAGCCGGAATTTTAAAAGATCTGGGTCCGCATATCATTGACCAGGCCTTGTGTTTGTTTGGTTATCCGCAGGCCGTTTTCGCCGACATCCGTAGGCTGCGCGACCAATCGCAGGTCGATGACAATATCGACATCCTATTGTATTATCCCGACAAGCGCGTCCGGCTCCATGCAGGCT
>Ga0136636_10001669_pt1 | contig 13056 bp, 10 predicted proteins | sample AntDrymUQ8522106_2_FD_104653 | JGI IMG/M metagenome (GOLD analysis project Ga0136636, IMG submission 104653) | Polar desert sand microbial communities from Dry Valleys, Antarctica - metaG UQ852 (21.06) | ecosystem: Environmental > Terrestrial > Soil > Desert | place: Antarctica: Dry Valley... | reverse complement strand
TCACCTTTCCGCTGCCCGATGAATTTCCGTTCACGTGATTGGGATTGCCCTTATAAGAAACGGTGCCACTGCCAGAGATAGTAGCATCGAGTTCGCTCTTGACGGTGATTTCTACACCGCCCTAACTAGAGACGCGCACCTCGCATTTATCCACTTCTAAATTGGAAGCATACACTTTGCCCGATCCGCTGATATCGATTTTTATTTCTCGGGCAGTGCCGCTGGCCTCAAATTTTCAGGAGCCCCGTTATTGTTGGTCGCCTGACCAACAATCCGCAACTTTTAATACATTACAACTCTCCCATGTGTATAAATAGTCCAAACTCATCGCCTAAACCATCATAATAGCGTGCTGAACTGTAGTGATATTCTGTTTGGTGTTGTGCTAAATTCTAATGTGGTTGACAAGGATTATTATGAACATAGTCCAATTTTTGCTTGAAGAACTTTTCAGTTATCAAATCAATGCTCATCGAATTACGTTTCCAAATCTGATACTTTCGATCTTTCAATCCAACGTACAACAACTCCAGGGAAGAAATTTATTTTGCGCACTTGCTCAAAGCGAAATACTCACGAGTATAAGCGGAAAAATTACTTTTTTTATATCCATTCATCCAATGCAGAAATAACAGCATTATTAAAGGAAATAAAACCATCTGAAGAAACTCTAGAATTTTGAGAAACAACTTTACTGTTTTTTATCTCTATGTATTCGATAAAAGATTTTGGATCAGGGAAAAACAAAATGTTGTTTGGATCTACTGTAGTTGGAGTGATGACACTACCACTATTTGAGATTTCATCGACCGAAAAATCTGAACAACCTAAAGCAAGGACTGCAACAAAAATTAATAGTTTTGATGAGGTTGGGGGGGGTAAATTTGATAAATTTTGATGGAATTTTCTTTAATGAACTTAGAAAAAAATTTTAGATCTCAAAACTTTTTACTAGTTTAAAACTCCAATCGTCCTTTCAATTACCAATATGGCCACTGAACCTAATTTAACCTAAGCTTCTCCGATTGTGCCTCCAAAATTCATCGGAAATTGAGGTGCTTCATTGGTTTGTTTAATAGGCCCAAAGGTGGCCTCGTATTTACTAATATTGTCTTTTAGCGCAGCCAGCAGCCTTTTAGCATGCTCCGGGGTAATAATTACCCGAGCCTTTACTCGCGCTTTTGGCACCCCTGGCATAAGCCTTATAAAGTCCACCACAAACTCGCTGTTTGAGTGGGCAATCATTGCCAAATTGGAATAGATACCCTCAGCGATCTCCTCAGAAAGCTCGATGTTGATTTGATTTTGGGGCGGTGTGTTTTTAGTTTCTGCCATAGCTTTTAATTTGATAATTATTCAATTTGAGGATTTGAAAATTAAGACGACTATTAATTCGAGTTACATATCTATAAACGAACGAGGCTGTCTCTTACTATAAGACAGCCTCATTTTCAAATTATTTCATTTTCAAATCTTCAAATTAACCAGCTAATTCTCTCTCTTTCGACTTCCGTTCAGGCGCATCAACTAACTTCTGATATTCTTCTTCAGAATTTACAATCATGTCGTTTAGTCTTCTCTGGCCGGTACCAGCAGGAATCAAATGTCCTACAATAACATTCTCCTTCAAGCCCACCAAATGATCAGCCTTACCGCGTATTGCAGCTTCGCTCAACACTTTAGTTGTTTCCTGGAAGGAAGCAGCCGACAACCAGCTTTCTGTTTTCAACGATGCCTGAGTAATACCTTGAAGAGTTGGACGTGATACCGCAGATAGGGCATCGCGTACTTCAGCAATCTTTTGGTCTTTTCTCTTCAATGAAGAATTCTCATCTCTCAATTCACGTGGACTAACTATCTGACCAACTTTGAATCGTTGAGAATCACCAGGCTCCATTACAATCTTCTTATCTAATACGCGGTCGTTTTCCTCACGGAACTCAAACTTATCAACGTATTCGCCAGGAAGGAAAGTAGTATCACCTGAATCAATAATCTCCACTTTCTGCATCATCTGACTTACGATACACTCAATGTGCTTATCATTAATCTTCACACCTTGTAAACGATATACTTCCTGAATTTCATTGACCAAGTATTCTTGAACTGCCGTTGGTCCTTTTATCGATAGAATATCGGATGGAGTAATAGCACCATCTGATAAAGGTTGACCTGCTTTTACAAAGTCATTGTCCTGAACCAAAATGTGTTTAGACAATGGCACCAAATAACGCTTCTGAACACCATCCTTAGACTCGATGAAGATTTCGCGGTTACCACGCTTAATACCACCGTAGGTTACAACACCATCAATCTCACTTACAACAGCTGGGTTCGAAGGATTGCGTGCTTCAAACAATTCCGTTACACGTGGAAGACCTCCTGTAATATCGCGAGACTTACCCATGGTACGCGGAATTTTTGCTAACACTTGGCCAGCTTTAATCTTCTCGCCCTCATCTACCGCTAAGTGAGCACCCACAGGAATGTTATATCCCTTAGTCTCATTCTTACCTTTTACAATGATGGACGGGTTCTTGGTCTTATCGCGGGTATCTGTAATTACCTTTTCGCGGTGACCAGTTTGCTCATCAGATTCCTCTTTAAAAGTAATGCCCTCAATGATCGCTTCGAACTCGATTTCTCCGTCATACTCTGATAAGATAACCGCATTGTATGGATCCCAGAAACACAACTCCTCGCCTTTCTCCACTTTCTGCCCATCCTTAACTTTAAGGAATGTTCCGTAAGGAACGTTGTTAGTAATCATCACACGCTTCTCAGCATCTAAAATTCTGATTTCACCTGTACGACCCATAACAACTTTCACTTTGTTGTTATCACGATCTGTTGTATCAACAGTTCTTATCGCTTCAAATTCAATTGTACCGGTGAACTTAGCTTTAATGTTAGCTTCAGTTGCGATGTTCGATGCTGTACCACCTACGTGGAAAGTACGAAGTGTTAACTGAGTGCCTGGTTCACCAATAGACTGAGCAGCGATAACACCTACTGCCTCACCTGCCTGAACCATTTTACCGGTCGCCAAATTTCTACCGTAACATTTAGCACAACCACCTACTTTAGTTTCGCAGGTTAACACCGAGCGAATCTCAACTTCTTCTATGCTGGTTTCCTCAATGCGTTTTGCTACCTCATCGTTGATTTCCTCATTAGCTGGGCAAATCAATTCTTCGGTAATAGGATCATAGATGTCATGCACCGTTACACGACCTAGAATACGTTCCGACAATGGCTCAACAATATCCTCATTATCTTTCAACGCTGTCACTTTCAAGCCGCGCAGTGTGCCGCAATCCTCTTCAGTAACAACAAGATCTTGAGCTACGTCAACAAGCCTCCGTGTCAAGTATCCGGCATCAGCAGTTTTCAACGCTGTATCGGCAAGACCTTTACGAGCACCGTGTGTGGAGATAAAATACTCCAACACATCAAGTCCTTCTTTGAAGTTTGAAAGGATTGGGTTCTCAATAATAGCACCTACAGATCCTGCCAAGTTCTTCTGAGGCTTCGCCATCAAACCGCGCATACCGCCCAACTGACGAATTTGCTCTCTAGAACCCCGAGCACCGGAGTGCATCATCATATAGATGGAGTTGAATCCTTGTTGATCTTCTTCCAACTGCTTCATCAGCGTGTTGGTAAGCATGGTATTTGTGCGAGTCCAGATATCAATTACCTGGTTGTAACGTTCGTTATCAGTAATAAGACCCATCATGTAGTTGTTCCATACTGAATCAACCTCCTTCTGAGCCTCTTCAACTAACTTTTTCTTTTCCTCAGGTACTTTAACATCGCCTAATCCCATTGACAACCCACCCTTATAGGCCATCTGGAATCCAAGTTCTTTAATATCATCAAGGAACTTGGCTGTTTTAGCTTGTCCTGCTAACTTATAAACATCAGCGATGATAGTTTGCAGCTTCTTCTTAGTTAAAAGTTCGTCTACATACCCAACTTCAACGGGCATAACCTGATTAAAAATAACACGACCTGTTACAGTCTCAATCATTTTCCTTTCAAGTTGTTCGTTCTTTTTATCACGCACGATTGCGCGAACTTTGATAATAGCATGCTTCGAAAGTTTTCCTTCGTTGTATGCAATTACTACTTCATCAGCAGAGTAAAATCTCTTGCCTTCACCTAGTTCTCCTTTTCTTCCTTTCGTTAGATAGTAAAGTCCCAACACCATGTCCTGTGAAGGAACGGTAATAGGAGCTCCGTTGGCTGGGTTAAGAATGTTATGAGATGAAAGCATCAACACCGAAGCTTCCAAAATTGCCTCCTGGCCAAGTGGCACGTGAACCGCCATCTGGTCACCGTCAAAGTCAGCGTTAAACGCAGTACATACCAACGGGTGCAACTGAATCGCTTTTCCTTCAATCAACTTTGGTTGGAATGCCTGAATACCTAATCTGTGAAGTGTTGGAGCACGGTTCAAAAGAACTGGATGTCCTTTCAATACGTTTTCCAAAATATCCCACACAACCGGATCCTTACGATCAACAATTTTCTTCGCAGACTTTACCGTCTTCACAATTCCTCTTTCGATAAGCTTGCGAATAATGAATGGCTTGAATAATTCAGCCGCCATGTCTTTAGGAAGACCGCACTCATGAAGTTTCAATTCCGGGCCTACTACAATTACTGAACGACCAGAGTAGTCAACTCGCTTACCCAGTAAGTTTTGACGGAAGCGTCCTTGCTTACCTTTAAGCATATCACTCAATGATTTCAATGCGCGGTTACCATCGGAACGCACTGCATTTACTTTACGTGAGTTGTCGAACAAAGAATCAACAGCCTCCTGAAGCATCCGCTTCTCATTACGAAGAATAACCTCAGGTGCTTTAATATCTATCAATCTTTTAAGACGGTTGTTACGAATAATAACACGTCTGTAAAGATCATTCAAATCTGATGTAGCAAAACGACCACCATCCAACGGAACAAGTGGACGCAATTCTGGCGGGATTACCGGAACCATTTTAATGGTCATCCATTGTGGACGGTTTTCAACACGCGTATTTGCTTCGCGGAAAGCTTCAACTACTTTCAAACGCTTCAACGCTTCTGCCTTGCGCTGTTGTGAAGTATCTGTTGCAGCCTGATGACGCAACTCATAAGAAAGCTCATCAAGCTTAACGCGAGATAAAAGCATTTCCAATGAATCGGCTCCCATCTTCGCGATGAATTTCTTAGGATCATTATCATCCAATAATTGATTCTCACGTGGCAACTTATCAACTATGTCTAAGTATTCTTCTTCTGTTAAGAAGTCAAGACGGTTAATACCATCTTCTTCTTTAACGCCAGGCTGAATAACTACGAATCGCTCGTAATAAATAATCTGATCCAACTTCTTGGTAGGAAGACCTAGCAGATAACCAATTTTGTTAGGGAGCGAACGGAAATACCAGATGTGAGCAACTGGCACGACCAATTCGATGTGACCCATGCGCTCGCGTCTGACTTTCTTTTCGGTAACCTCCACACCGCAACGGTCGCAGATAATTCCTTTATAGCGAATACGCTTATATTTTCCGCAATGACATTCCCAGTCTTTAACTGGACCGAAGATTCTTTCGCAGAACAAACCACCCATCTCCGGCTTATACGTGCGGTAGTTGATTGTTTCGGGTTGCGTTACTTCACCGTGTGAACTTTCCAAAATAGATTCTGGAGAAGCAAGACTGATGGTGATTTTAGAGAAGTCGTTGTTGATCTTTTTATTTTTTCTGAAAGACATTTTAGTAGTCGTTGGTCTTTAGTAATAAGTCCTTAGTTCCAAAACTTTGCTTGAGTGTCTAGTCTCGTTACTCAAGACTAAACACTCAAGACTATTTTAATCCATCGTTATCTCTAGTGCCAAGCCTCTAAGTTCATGCACAAGAACATTGAACGACTCAGGGATATTTGGCTTCCTCATATTTTCACCTTTAACAATTGATTCGTATGCTTTCGCTCTACCAATCACGTCATCGGATTTAATGGTAAGGATTTCCTGAAGAATATGTGATGCACCGAATGCTTCAATCGCCCAAACCTCCATCTCACCAAAACGCTGGCCACCAAATTGAGCTTTACCACCCAATGGTTGTTGCGTAATAAGAGAATATGGCCCGATAGAACGAGCGTGCATTTTATCATCTACCAAGTGGCCAAGTTTCAGCATGTAGGCGATGCCCACCGTAACTGGCTGATCAAATTTTTGACCTGTTAACCCATCATAAAGATAGGTACGTCCGAACTCAGGAAGATTTGCTTCTGTCAATTCTGCAGAAACCTGATCAAGCGATGCCCCATCAAAAATTGGAGTTGCATACTTTCTTCCTAACTTCTTACCAGCCCAAGCCAACACAGTTTCATAAATCTGACCAAGGTTCATACGAGAAGGTACACCTAGCGGATTCAAGCAAATATCAACCGGAGTTCCATCTTCCAGGAATGGCATATCTTCTTCACGAACAATACGTGCAACCACACCCTTGTTTCCGTGACGACCCGCCATCTTATCTCCTACTTTCAACTTGCGTTTCTTAGCTATGTAAACCTTAGCTAATTGTACGATACCTGCAGGTAGTTCATCTCCTACTTCTAATGTGAAACGCTCGCGTTTGAAGTCACCTGAAATTGCATTGCGCTTATTCAGATAATTCTTAACAACTTCAGACACTAAGTCATTTGTGTGATCATCAGTAGTCCAACTCTCTAAACTAATGTCGGCAATCAAGTTCACCTCTTCAGGTACATTGTAATTGCTTTCATCACGATAGATGTTTTTATCTGGGAAAAGATTGTTTTCAATCACTTTACCTGAGAACTTAACTCCCTTGCTGATTAACTCATCACCAAACTTGTGTGTTACACCCTGGCTGGTTTTGCCGGTAAGTAACGTAGTAAGTTTCTTAACCATGTCAGCACGCAACTCAGTAAGTTGTTTGCTATAACGATTCTTCAATGTATCCAATTCTTTCTTAGACTTAGTGCGAACGTCTTTGTCGCGTTTTGGTCTTGAGAACAACTTGGTTTCTATTACCACACCTTTTAATGATGGAGGTGCTTTCATAGAAGCATCTTTCACATCACCAGCTTTATCACCGAAGATCGCTCTAAGAAGTTTTTCTTCCGGAGTTGGATCTGTTTCACCTTTTGGTGTGATTTTACCGATAAGGATGTCACCTTCTTTTACTTCTGCACCAATGCGAATGATACCGTTTTCGTCAAGATGCTTAACCGCTTCTTCACTTACGTTCGGAATTTCAGAGGTTAACTCTTCTTCCCCACGTTTTGTATCACGTACTTCCAATTCAAATTCTTCAACGTGGATCGATGTATAAATATCCTCGCGCACAACGCGTTCAGAAATTACAATCGCATCCTCGAAGTTGTATCCCTGCCAAGGCATGTAGGCTACTAACAAGTTGCGGCCTAGTGCTAACTCACCGTTAGCTGTTCCGTACCCCTGACACAGTGGTTGTCCTTTAGATACTTTATCACCTTTCTTCACCAATGGCGTAAGGTTGATGCAAGTATCCTGATTGGTTCTTCTAAACTTAATCAGGCTATAAGATTTCACTTCGTTGTCAAAGCGAACCAACTCCTGCTCTTCAGATACTTCATATCTAACTACAATCTTATTCGCATCTACGAATTCAACTGTACCGTTAGCTTCGGATAAGATTAATGTACGTGAATCCAAGGCTATTCTTCCTTCAAGACCAGTACCTACTATAGGTGCTTCTGGTCGCATCAATGGAACAGCCTGGCGTTGCATGTTCGATCCCATCAAAGCACGGTTGGCATCATCATGCTCCAAAAATGGAATCATAGATGCAGCAATCGATACAATCTGATTAGGAGCAACGTCCATATAAGTGATTTCACTTGGCTCAACTACCGGGAAGTCACCTTCAAAACGTGCCTTCACTTTGTCTTCCTCTAAATCTCCATTAGATTTAATCTTAATGTTCGCCTGAGCAATGTTGTGTGTGTCTTCTTCTTCAGCAGTCAGGAATATCACATCCTTTCCTTTTACTTTTCCATTCTCAACTTTACGGTAAGGTGTTTCGATAAAGCCCATCTTGTTCACTTTGGCGTGAACGCAGAGAGACGAAATCAAACCGATGTTCGGACCTTCCGGAGTTTCAATGGTACACAAACGACCGTAGTGGGTATAATGCACGTCACGTACTTCGAAACCTGCACGCTCACGTGAAAGACCACCGGGACCAAGGGCAGACATCCTACGCTTGTGCGTGATCTCTGCCAATGGGTTAGTCTGATCCATAAATTGAGAAAGCTGATTCGTTCCAAAGAACGAATTGATTACTGAAGACAACGTACGCGCGTTGATCAAATCAACCGGCTTGAAGTCTTCATTATCGCGAACATTCATTCTTTCTTTGATTGTTCTTGCCATACGAGCAAGACCAACACCAAATTGAGAATACAATTGCTCACCAACAGTTCTTACGCGTCTGTTACTCAAGTGGTCAATATCATCGACAACAGCTTTTGAGTTGATCAAACCGATTAGGTACTTAACAATAAGGATAATATCCTCAGTTGTTAAAACACGCTGATCGAAGCTAAGGTCAAGACCTAACTTCTTGTTGATTCTGTAACGACCAACTTCACCTAAATCATAACGCTTCTCGCTGAAGAATAAGCTTTGAATGATATCACGTGCTGTTTGTTCGTCAGGAGCTTCTGTATTTCTAAGTTGACGATAGATTTGTTCTACCGCTTCTTTTTCTGAGTTCGAATTGTCCTTAGCAAGCGTGTTGAATATGATGTGGTAATCAGCCACGTTCACATCTTCACGATGAAGAATAATTGATTTCACACCAGACTCTATGATAGTGTCTACATCTTCTGCAGTGATCACATGGTCACGCTCCAAAAGCACTTCATTCCGATCGATGGAAACTACTTCACCAGTATCTTCATCCACGAAGTCTTCAGTCCACGTTTTCAAAACCCGAGCCGCCAATTTACGATCCACCGTTTTCTTCAACGTGTTCTTGTTAGCCTCAATCTCTTCTGATAATCCGAAAAGATCTAGGATATCTTTATCTGTGCCATAACCAATAGCACGGAGCAATGTGGTTACAGGGAATTTTTTCTTACGATCGATGTATGCATACATTACCGCGTTTACATCGGTAGCAAATTCAATCCACGATCCTTTGAAAGGAATAATCCGTGCAGAATAAAGCTTTGTTCCGTTTGTGTGTTTACTCATGGCGAAAAACACACCCGGAGAGCGGTGCAATTGAGATACAATTACGCGCTCAGCTCCATTGATTACGAATGACCCTTTCTCGGTCATGTAAGGAATGTTACCCAAGAACACCTCCTGCTCAATAGTTTGGAAATCTTCGTTGTCCTCATCATTACATGTTAGGCGTAACTTAGCCTTCAATGGAACGGAGAATGTGAGTCCGCGATCGATACACTCATCCACATTATACTTAGGCGGATCGATTGTATAATCAACAAACTCAAGCACGAAGTTTTCGCGTGAGTCGGAGATAGGGAAGTTCTCTGCAAATACTTTGAAGAGCCCTTCATTTTGTCGTTTCTCTGCAGGTGTTTCAATCTGCAAGAAATCTTTGAACGATTGAAGTTGAATATCCAAAAAGTCAGGATATTCCAAAACCCTCTCAATTGATGAGAAGTCTATTCTATTAGTTGCTGTCTTCTTTGCCAAGGTACTTTAGGTTTAAATTTCCTGGACTAGACTAAAAATTACTGTGGATACTGCCATTGCTGGCATAAATAGGAAAAGCCCAACCCAATATATTATCGGGTCGGGTCTGAATTCCTCTTCAGACGGTATCCGCGTCTCTCAAGTTTATTATTTCAACTCAATTTCGGCACCAGCCTCAGCAAGTTGCTTCTTGAGACTTTCAGCTTCGTCTTTAGGTAAGCCTTCTTTGATTGTTTTAGGAGCTCCATCAACTACATCTTTAGCTTCTTTCAAGCCAAGACCAGTCAATTCCTTCACAAGTTTTACAACTTGAAGTTTATTGGGACCAGCAGCCTTCAATACTACATCGAAGTTGGTCTTTTCAGCAGCGGCAGCACCAGCAGCGGCACCGGCAGCAGGGCCAGCAACAACAGCTGCAGCAGCAGGCTCGATGCCATGAGTTTCTTTTAAATAAGAAGCTAATTCATTTACTTCTTTTACGGTAAGTTCTACCAGTTGATCGCCAAGAGTTTTTACGTCAGCCATGATTTGTTAGTGTTTAAATTTTTCTTTTTTTAATTACTGTTTTCTTTCTTCCAGTGTTTTCACCAAGCCAGCTAGTTTGTTCTTGCCACTTAATAGGCCAGACAACACATTTTTAGCAGGAGATTGCAACAAGGAAATAATATCGCCAATGAGTTCGTTTTTAGACTTCATCTCACTTAGCAAGTTCAAATGTTCCGCCCCGATAAATATGGAAGCATCGATGGAGGCGGCTTTTAATGCAGGCCTACCTTCTAGTTTTAATTGGTATTCCTTAATGGCCTTTGCAGGTGTGTTACCAGCCTCTTTCGAGAAGATAACACCTGAAAAACCGTGTAACACTTGGAACATTTCCTCAAAATTTCCTTCCTGCTTTTCTAAGGCCTTGCGGATGAGGGTGTTTTTATAAACCCCGTACTCAATACCTGATTGGAAACAAATTCTTCGGAATGCATTGATCTGAGCTACCGTTAAGCCGGAAGCATCTGTAATATAAAAATGGGCGTTCTGAGAAAACTTCTCAGCCAACTCATCTATTTTTTGCGCTTTTTCTTCCCTGGTCATGATTGTAAATGATTAACCTGCTATTGAACCTGTATCAACCTTAATGCCTGGGCTCATCGTGCTTGAAAGGCTAATACTTTGCAAGTATGTACCTTTTGATGAAGCGGGCTTAAGTTTAGTCACCGTGTTAATAAGTTCAGCAGCATTGTCTCTTATTTTCTCTGCACTGAAGGAAGCCTTACCCACGCTGGCGTGTATGATACCTTGTTTGTCTATTTTAAAATCTACTTTACCAGCCTTAACTTCTTTCACAGCTTTCGCTACATCAAGAGTTACTGTTCCTGACTTAGGATTTGGCATAAGACCGCGCGGGCCAAGTACTTTACCTAATTTACCTACTTTAGCCATTACTGTTGGCATAGTAATGATTACGTCAATATCTGTCCAACCTGCCTCAATCTTCTGGATATAATCTTCTAATCCTACATGTTCTGCACCAGCGTCTTTTGCTTCTTGCTGCTTATCAGGCGAGCAAAGCACCAACACCCGAACTACTTTACCCAAACCATGTGGAAGACTTACAACGCCACGCACCATTTGATCTGATTTCTTAGGATCGATACCCAAACGGATATCAACATCTACTGAAGAATCAAATTTTGCAAACGTGATATCTTTCAATACTTGAGACGCTTCAGCCAGAGTGTAAATTTTCTCTGCATCATATTTGGCTAAAACAGCCTTTCTATTTTTTGTCAACTTTGCCATTGTCCTTATTATTTATCCCAGGGGGCATTTCCACTTACTGTAACACCCATGCTGCGTGCAGTGCCTGCCACCATTTTCATGGCTGACTCAACTTTAAACGCATTCAAATCAGGCATTTTTAATTCTGCAATTTTTTTAATCTGATCCCAGGAAATAGAACCGGTTTTAATACGGTTAGGCTCCTTCGATCCTTTTTGGATTTTGATTGCTTCCATAATTAATATGGCGGCAGGAGGTGTCTTTATTACAAAGTCGAAAGACTTATCATTATAAATAGTAATAAGCACAGGCAACACTTGCCCTTGCTTCTCCTGGGTTCTTGCGTTAAACTGCTTGCAAAAATCCATTATGTTCAAACCTTTTGAACCCAAGGCAGGCCCAATAGGGGGTGCCGGATTTGCAGCGCCTCCTTTTACCTGCAATTTCAAATAACCTGTTACTAACTTAGCCATTGTATTACTAGTCTACCTTTTCAACTTGCATATAACTCAACTCAACGGGTGTGTTTCTTCCGAATATTTTCACCATAACATTGAGCTTCTTTTTGTCTTCAAAAATCTCCTCGACTGCACCTGTAAATCCGCTAAACGGACCATCCATCACTTTCACCGATTCTCCTTTAATAAAAGGAGTTTCTAATTTCACTTCAAACTGATCGATCTCATCCACTTTACCCAGGATGCGATTTATTTCAGTTTGTCTTAAAGCAACTGGCTCTTTCGAAGTTGCACTTGATCCATTGGTACCCAGAAAACCAATCACCCCGGGTATATTATTAACGGTGTGATACGCTTCTCCATTAGAAAGATCGGCCGAAACGAGAACATAACCCGGAAAGAAATTTCTTTCTCGCACCCGTTTTTTTCCATTTCTCATTTCATATACCTTCTCCGATGGGATCATGATCTGTGGAATAAACTCGACTAGTTTAGACCGCTCGATCTCAGATTCCAGGTAAGATTTTACTTTCTTTTCCTGACCGCTGATTACGCGTAAAACATACCACTTTAGCTCACCCATCAGAATTTCTTTTATAATTCTTTATAAAACCAAGCCAAAGCATTCTTAAAACCTAAATCAACAAACCCAATCAAAATGGCAAATATCAAAGAGGCAACCAGCACCAGAATAGCACTGCTTTGCAATTCATTGAATTTTGGCCACGAAACCTTATTACGGATTTCATCAATGGAGTCTAAAATATAGTTCTTAACGTTTTCCATCCATTTTTATAATTCTTTGCACGGGCGGAGAGACTCGAACTCCCAGCCAACGGTTTTGGAGACCGCTACTCTACCAATTGAGCTACGCCCGTTTACTGTTCGCTCCCTTCCAAACTGCCCGTACAACCCTCAATTTAAAAGGACTGCAAAGGTAGAATAAGAGCCAAAGAAAACAAAAGCGTTTCCAAGAAAAATCTTAGAAACGCTTTATATTGATTATCAGATATTTACCTCGTTTTGACTGAAGTCTGGGAGGTATTAAACTTATTAGTCAAGGATTTCAGTAACCTGACCTGATCCTAC
>Ga0136636_10001666_pt1 | contig 13062 bp, 14 predicted proteins | sample AntDrymUQ8522106_2_FD_104653 | JGI IMG/M metagenome (GOLD analysis project Ga0136636, IMG submission 104653) | Polar desert sand microbial communities from Dry Valleys, Antarctica - metaG UQ852 (21.06) | ecosystem: Environmental > Terrestrial > Soil > Desert | place: Antarctica: Dry Valley... | reverse complement strand
GACCGTGGCGCTGCCGCTGGCGATCTATGCGCGCAGTTACTTCAAGCCAGACGATCCGGCCGGCGCCTGGTTCTGGCCGCTAATAGGGTTCCTGATCGCCGGGCTGAACGCCTTGTTCGTTTCGGCCGACCTCTTCAACCTCTACGTCACCCTCGAACTGGTCGGACTTGCCGCTGTAGGGCTGGTCGCGGCCGGCGGCGGAGCGCAGCAGGTCGTCGTCGCCTTGCGCTATCTCTTTGCGACCCTGGTGGGGTCGGGCGCCTACTTGCTCGGCGTCTCGCTGATCTACGGTGTCTACGGCACGGTGTCGATCTCCACGCTGTTGCCGTTGGTGACGGATGATGCACCGCGTCTGGTGTGGATTGCCGGTGCCTTGATGGTGGCCGGCCTGTTGCTCAAGACGGCGCTTTTCCCTTTCCACTTCTGGTTGCCGCCGGCCCACGGTGGCGCGCCAGCACCGGTCTCGGCGCTGCTCTCGGCGCTGGTGGTGAAGGCCTCGTTTTATCTGATCCTGCGGCTTTGGCTGGGGCCGCTTCAGCCCTTGTTGCCCACCTTCGCCTGGCTGATGGCAGCACTTGGCGCTGCGGCGATCTTCTGGGGTTCCTGGCAGGCGATCCGTGCCGTCAAGTTGAAGCGCCTGATCGCCTACTCGACGGTGGCGCAACTCGGCTACCTGTTTCTGATCTTTCCGTTGCTGGCCGCGCCGGGCGCACTCCAGGCCGTCGTAATGCAGATATTCGCCCACGGGCTGGCCAAGGCCGGCATGTTCGCCGCCGCCGGCGTGCTGATCAAGGCCACCGGGCAGGATATGGTAGCTGGGCTGGCCGGCGCGGTCGAGCGCCTGCCGGTGACAATGTTCGCCTTCGCTCTTTCCGGCATGACGCTGATGGGGCTGCCGCCGTCGTCGGGCTTCCTCGCCAAGTGGCAGATCATTGAGGCGGCCCTGGCCCAGGGCCACTGGATCATCGCCGTGGTGGTGCTGGCCGGCGGCCTGCTGGCGGCGGTCTATGTGTTCCGCGTCCTGCGTCAGGCCTTCCTGCTAACGCCGGCGAGCACGACACTCGCACCCGTGCCGCGCACACTGGAATGGAGCGCCTTCGCGCTCGCGGCAGCCAGTGTGCTACTCGGCCTGCGCGGCGTCGAGTTGATGCAGTTACTGGGAGCGGGAATATGACCAGCCACGAACTATTGCCGCTGGCAGTGCTGGCATCCTCGTTGTTGCCTGGGCTCATCATCTTCGCGTTGCCGGAAGCCTGGGGCGGGGTACGTACTTTCCTTAACCTGTTCGCCGCTATCGCCAAGTTGGGCTTGGTCGCCCTGCTGCTGGCCGGCGTGGCGGCCGGCGAGGAGTACGGGGTGCGTTACGCGGTGCTACCCGGTCTGGAGCTAGCGCTCAAAGCCGATGCACTGGGCATGCTGTTCATCACTCTGTCGGCCATCCTGTGGCTATTTACCACGCTCTACGCCATCGGCTACCTGGAAGGCGCGCCACACCGCAGCCGCTTCTTCGGCTTCTTCAGCCTCTGCGTCACCGCCACCATGGGCATCGCCATGGCGGCGAATTTATTCACCTTTTTCATCTTCTACGAATTGCTAACGCTGTCGACCTTCCCGCTGGTCGTCCATCGTGGCACCGACAAAGCAATGAAGGGCGGCACAATCTACCTCGCCTACACGCTGATCGGCGGCACGGCATTACTCGCCGGCATCGTTTGGCTGCACCACCTGCTGGGCCATACCGAGTTTGCTTATGCCGGGATCGCGGCCGCGCTCGGCCCGGAGTATGAAGGCCAGTTGAAAATCATTTTCCTGCTGCTGATCGCCGGTGTCGGCGTCAAGGCAGCCATCGTACCGCTGCATGGTTGGTTGCCGCAGGCGATGGTGGCCCCGGCGCCGGTATCAGCCTTGTTGCACGCTGTCGCAGTGGTCAAAGCAGGCGCCTTTGGCATCGTGCGCATTGTCTACGAGGTGTTTGGCGTTGAGTTCGCCCAGTCGCTGAATCTGCTTTACCCACTTGCTATATTTGCCGCCATTACCATCCTCTGGGGCAGTTTCCGCGCTCTATTCCAAGACGATCTGAAAAAACGGCTGGCGTATTCCACGGTGAGCCAGGTGTCTTATATTGTGCTCGGCATCGCGCTGTTTGGCCCCATCGGCACCATTGGTGGACTTGTGCATCTGGTGCATCAGGGCATCATGAAAATCACGCTGTTTTTTTGCGCCGGCAATTACGCGGAAACTCTGGGCATTCACAAGGTCAGCGAAATGGCTGGCGCCGGGCGGCGCATGCCGCTCACCACGCTGGCGTTCTCCATCGGCGCACTGGGCATGATGGGGGCGCCGCTCACGGCCGGTGCGGTCAGCAAGGCCTGGCTCACGGATGGAGCTACGGCAGCCCACATGGAATGGGCGGTCTGGGTGTTGTGGACATCAAGCCTGCTCAACGCCGCCTACTTCCTGCCCATACTCTGGCGCGCATGGTTCCGTCCTGCGCCAGTCACCTGGCCAGAAGAACATATTGCCCGACGCGGCTGGCGGGAAACAGCCTGGCTGCTATTGCTGCCCCCATTGTTCACCGCCGCCGCAACACTGGCGGCAGGCAGCCTTGCCGATCGTGAAGGGACACCGCTGGCTTGGGCGAAGCTGATCGCCGAACGCGAATATGTCAGAGGTACCGTGCGATGAAACTCAAGAAGGCGCTCCTGTGGCAACCCCGTTGGTTCTACCAGAGAGTGATTCTGATTGCGGGTGCAATACGGGTCACGGCGATCAGCTATCTGGGGTTTGGGGTTTGGGGTTTGGGGTTTGGGGTGCAGTGAAAAGAAAAACGAGTTCGTCCTATGTCATTAAGTAAGTTCATCAGAATCCATATATGCGTGGATAGTTTTACTTTACGAATCTTGTGATTTCAGCCCTGTTCCCGCACTGCGGTGCACAATAAGAAGTGCTTATGGTTGCTACTACGATCATTCAGCGACAACCCTCAGCCGCCTGATAACCTTTGGAATCGATCTATCCGGAAAGTGAATCCGAAGCCGCCAGTTCGAGGAATTATCCATTGGACAGTAGTTCGGCCTGTTAGGTAAGCTGTCCTTGGTGCCTTGGAGAGAATTCTATTTTTAACCACCGCTAATTTCCGGGGGGATTACTACTCGACCAAGGCGTGGCGCGGCGGTGATTGGCGAAAATACCTCATGCGCTTGTTTCTTGCCTTTTTGTAGAGACACGCCAAGCCCATAGCCGAAAGATCAGCAGGTAGCTGGCAAGGGCAGCGAAAGTCGCCACAATGCCGAGGCCGACGAATAGTGGCAGGCCGATTGCACCGAGGTTTTCCCACAAACCGGCGGGATCGGCAAGCGAGATCGCAACGGGCGCGGATATACCTGTCGCCCAGACACCTAGGTGGTAGGCTGCGTAGTAAATCGGCGGGAAGGTCAGAGGGTTGGTGATCAGCGTGCTCGCGACAGCGACCGGAAGGTTTACGCGTAAGAGGACTGCCACTGCGGCGGCGATCAGTATCTGGGCAACAGGAATCAGCAGGCCAATAAATAGGCCGACTGCTACGCCGGCAGCAACGCCCCGGCGCGACCAGTGCCACAGTTTCGGGTTGGCAAGATAGGGCGCCAGGGCACGCAGCGAACGATTCGCTTCAAGTTGCTCACGGCTGGGCGCCAGCGCCCGCAGGCGCTGAGTTAGAGAAATCATCGCTTCAGTCGTCCCCGTTTATGAACCCGAGCAATTGCAACAGGCTGGTGAAGAGATTGAAGATCGAGACGAATAGCGTCACTGTGGCCAGTACGTAGTTGGTTTCTCCGCCATGGATGATGTTGCTCGTCTCGTAAAGAATGAGACCAGACATCAGTATCACGAAGGCAGCCGAAACGATGAGTGACAAGGCGGGAATTTCCATGAAGATCGCGGCGAGACCAGCAAGGAAAGCCACCAGGATGCCTGCCATCAGAAAACCGCCCATAAAGCTGAAGTCCTTCTTCGTCGTCAACGCATAAGCCGAGAGGCTGACGAAGATCGCGGCGGTGGCCCCCATCGCCTGCATGACGATCTCGCCTCCGTTGGGCAGGTCCAAATAGCGATTGATGATGGGGCCCAGGGTGTAGCCCATGAAACCGGTCAGCGCGAAGACGGCGAAAATGCCCCATCCGCTGTTCTTAAACCGCTGCACAACAAATAACAGGCCGAAGAAGCCGCCGAGGGTCAGCAGGATTCCCGGATGCGGCAATTTGAGGGCCGCTGACACGCCGGCCATGCCGGCCGCGAAGGCCAGGGTCAGCGATAGCAGCAGATAGGTGTTGCGGATCACCTTATTGCTTGTGATGACTGACTCGGCACCACCGCGGGGCAAAGCAATCGCCTGAGGGATGGGATGGTTCAGGTTCATTTCAATCTCCTTTGGTAGTGAGAAAAATTAGTAGTCTCTGGCGGAACGTTATGCATTGTGGCCTCCTCTTTCATGGCGCCATCGGGAATCAGGCACGCATCAGTGTCATCACCTGCCCGGCGTCAAGCGTCGCTGCCTTCTGCTCAATCTGCGGCAGATACTGCTGTTGCATCTGTTTCGCCGGTCCTAGCAGATCACGAAAGGCTTCCTGTAACATGCTCGTGCTCATGGTGCGTCCCCCGGCGTAGTAACGCTTCGCCACCTGCCCGAGCGCATAGGTTGTCGCGAAGGAGAAGGCCATTCCGGTGGCGGCGCGTCCTACCTTGCCAACCGTCTTTCCGGCCATCTTGCCAAGCAGGCCACCGAGCAACTTGCGGCCAAATTGCTCCAAGTACTGAGATGTGAGGCCGACGCCAGCGGCGGCAATGAACTCCTTGATATGCCCCTGGTCGAGTTCGATACCATGGGCCTTGCCGACGCCATACACCATGCGGATCTGGAGCGGGATGATCGCCATCGATGCCCATGATTGCGGCAACAGTTCTAGCGCGCCATTGAGCAGGGCGTAGTTGAGAATCGATTTATCCAGTTCGGCTGCCGACGGTTGGGCAATCGCCTTCGTGCCTGTTGCCTCCGTTGTGCCGCTGCTGCCGGTCGTAGGAGAAACCGGCACCGTGGCTTCAGCCTCGTCCACCATCGAATCGATCTCACCCTCAATCAGATCCGAGTGCGCAGCATCGAGGCCGAGCGTTGCCTTGAGTTCGTCAAGGAAACGGCGCTCCGCATCGCTTCGGCGGCCATCGGCCTCGCAAACGCAGACCGCCATTTCGTAAGCATACTGGCGCTGCCCAGTCTCCGTCAGAACCGCCGTGGCCTGCCTCAGACCGAGGCGCCGGAGCAGCACATCCTGGTACAAGTGCTTGAGATCGATCGCCTCATCGATATCTGTCAATATCTCGGCAATGCGCCGAATTTCTTCGCGCTCACGCTCGTCCTTGGCGCCATCGGCGAATGCGGCCAAGATGGCTATGGTCAAAATGGCTTGCTGCTGTTCCAGTGTCATACGGGTTCTCCAGGGGTGGGATTCGGATTGGTTCGCGCCAACAGCAGTGCTTTTAATTCTCGGATCTCTTCGCGCATGCCGCGCATCTCGGCGTGCAGGTCGGTATCAAGCCGCACATGCATCTGCTCGATGGAGATGACCGTCTCTTCCTGCTCGTGCCTCGTGAAGTCCTGCATGGCATTGACAATAATGGCGATGAAGAGGTTCAGCATGGTGAACGTCGCCACCAGAATGAACGGAATGAAGAAGGCCCAAGCATAGGGAAAGTGCTCCATTACTGGCCGCGAGATACTCATCGACCAGCTTTCCAGCGTCATGATCTGGAACAGCGTGTAGAGAGAGCGGCCAAGATGGCCGAACCATTCGGGATAGGCCGCTCCGAAAAGATTGGTGGCGATCACCGCGAAAACGTAATAGATCACCAGCAACACGAGCAGGATCGAGACCAGCCCGGGAATAGCGCCCAGCAGTGCGCCAACCACGCGCCGCATCGACGACACCATGGTCAGCAGTCGCATCACACGCAGGACCCGCAGGGCACGCAGCACGGCCAACTGGCCGGTCGCCGGCAGCAGGGCGATCGCGACAACGGCAAAATCGAACAGGCTCCAGGGGTCACGGAAAAACGCGCTCCGATGCACATAAAGTCGCAGGGCAATTTCGATCACGAACACGCCCAGGATGGCCTGGTCGAGCATCCGGATTGCCGGACCGGCCGCAGCCATGGCGGCGGGCCAGGTCTCCAGCCCAAGCAATACGGCGTTGAGCAGAATTAACGTAATAATCGTGCCCTGGACGCGGGGATGCTCAATGAAATCACGCAGGCGCTCGCGTGCGCTCGCTGGCAAGGAAGGGGCTATTGCTTCAGTCATGTCCTGATGCTCAGTGCCGGGCGGGGTAAAAATCATTTTTGGCAGTGGGATGGCAATACTGACGGACCAAACTCACGCTGGCGGGAGAGGCGGCGTTCGAGGGTTCGCGCAGCGCGGTCGATGGCACTGTCGATTGCAAGGTACAGGTCAGCAGCCCTATCTTCGATAATCACATCGCGCATGCCCGGCAAGGGAATGCGCACTTGACAGCATTTGTCGTTGCCCCCACGCGGGCCGTTGATGTCGGAAAAGCGGAGAGTGATCGTGCGTACATCGTGAAGTGCCCAATCAAGGGTAAAGCGAATGCGCCGTTCAGCGTGCTCCTGCAGGCCGGCAGTCAACTGAAACCCCTGGGTACGGATATCGATTTTCATTGTTTTCCTTTTCGGCGTAGTGACGAATGGAAGATAGAGTGAAAAAATGATTTAATAAACACGATATATCCGCACATAAACATCGGCAAACACCGAGGTATTAAATGAAACTAAGACACTTGCGAAACTTCTGGACAGTGGCGCGCATGGGCAGCATTGCACGTGCTTCCGAGCGGCTTGAACTGACTCCCCAGACGATCAGCGGCCAGCTCAGACAACTTGAGGGTGATCTCGGTGTTACGCTGTTTCGCCCAGCCGGGCGCGGACTCGAGTTGACCGAGGCCGGACACTTGGCGCTGTCCTACACTGACGAAATTCTGCAACTCAGCGACGAAATGAAATCCGTCCTTGGTGCCCGGCGGCATCAACCCCTGCCGGTTCTGAGGGTCGGTATTTCCGATGTAGTGCCCAAGTCCTTTGCATATCGCTTGCTGGCGCCGGTCGGCAAGTTGCCGGAGCCGGTTCGGCTGATCTGCCGTGAAGGGCACATCGACATGCTTTTGGCCGAATTGGCATTACATCGCCTCGACATGGTGGTGGCCGACCGGCCGATGCCATCGGGCCTGGCGATCAAGGGGCACAACCACAAACTGGGTGAAAGTGCGCTGGCGTTTTTTGCCGGGAAAGGTGTTCTCAAAGGCAAGCCAGACTTCCCCGTCTGCCTCAATGATGCTCCTTTGTTACTGCCCGGATCAGGGGCTATCGTACGCGCTCAGATCGATCACTGGCTGAATGAGCAGCGACTGACACCGCGCCTCATGGGGGAATTCGACGACGGCGCGTTGATGAAGGCGTTTGGCCAGGCCGGGGCAGGAATCTTCCCGGGACCATCGCTGCTGACGGACGAAATTTGCCAACGCTATGAGGTGCGTCGCATCGGCGAGGTTATCGAAATACGTGAAGTGTTCTGGCTGATTACTGCAGAACGACGTATCAGCCACCCCGCTATCAGGACCGTGCTCGAATCTGCGCGCGCCATTCTGGCGCCTGACTGACTCGTCTGAGCGATACGGGGCAGATACTCCTACAGCTTCGGCAAACAACGCATTAAGAAAAAAGCGAGCATTCTCCTTGCCATGTCCAGAAACTGAAGCGCCCCCCGGCACCAGACAGGGTAGTAATACCCTGAGCAACGAAGATGGCAGTGGCGATGCAACTGAAAAGACAGATGGAAGCCTGCTCGCCAAACAGTAGTCAACGGATATCTGACTATTTGCCTGATTATCTTTCGTGGCCTACGACAACTTCCGAGTCAGTAAGCTGTCGTTGAGTTATTCTTATTTATACCATATGACTGTCTGATTTTGGCCGAAACCTGCCAGAAACTTCCAATATCTATTTGCTGAGCAACTCATCCAGAAGGAGGCGCAACTCGCCAACTTCCGACTCCAGCACATCTACCCGCGCTCGCAAATGGACAATTTCCTGACTTGAGCTTGATGTCGCCGCGCTGCGTCCGCCAGTTGCAAGGTCAATATCGACTGGACCACTGAGCATATGCATCCAACGGTTTTCCCGAGCTCCCGGCAAACGGGGTAACTCGACCACCAGAGCGCCTTCTGGACGACAAGCCAACTCGTCAAGGAAGGCCTCAACCGATGAAATATCGGCAAACTTGTGCAAGCGCTCGCAATTCAGGCGCAACTCACCGGCGGTTTGTGGGCCGCGCAACATCAATACCGTGAGCAGTGCCGACGCCTGTTTGGGGATGCCCAGCCCTTTTTCCAGTTCATGGCCGAAGCGAACGACCCGGCTGCCGCTCACTTCACTAACCAGCCCGAGTTCTTTTAAGGTATCAATGGCCAGCAATATCTCAGCCTCATCAGCCTCCATCACCGGGTTACGGCTGCTCTTCTGATTGCATCCCGCCGCCAGGGTGTTGAGCGACAAGGGATAGGTGTCGGGTACGGTGCGTTGTTTCTCAACCAGCGTGCCAAGAACACGGGTTTCAAGGGGCGACAGGATGGGCACGGAATCAGTCATGAAGCAGGTCTTTCTTGAACTAGATGAGGGAGAAACGGGATGATTCAGGCGGTCAGCGATTGCGTTCGTAGCCAGGCCCGGTAGAGCATCAGGGCGACATGCGCATCATTGGCGGCGTAGAGCAATTGGCGCTCATTCAGGCGGGCATTCGACCAGTTGCTGGTGCCGATTTTTTTCGATTTCTGCAGTTTTTGGCCGAAGAAATGCGCCACCGCAACTTTGGCCCCGACCGTACCGCGATGCCCCGGCCCGCGTAGGACTTCACCGAGATCGAGCACGTTATTGGCGGCGATGCCAAGGCGGGATTTCAGCACGCTATGGTCATTGCCCAGACCAAAACCGATTTTCTTGACCTGCGGTGACTCTAAAATTACTTTCAAGGCGCCGGTATCATACAGCCGCGAAATTGGAAACAGGTAAGCCTGACTATCAGTGGCCAATTGCACCAGATGCGGCCCGGTCGACACCTCGCCCTTGAGAAAAGTCGGCTTCGATTCGGTATCAAAACCAATCGCGTCCGCCGCTAGCAAGGCGTTCAGCGCTGCTTCGGCCAGCGCATCGGAAACAATCAGACTAATGCGCTCGAGCCCGATGCCGGGGTAGATGGGTAGCTCCGTGCTACCCAACTCAGCCCGGCTCATGACGACATCGTTCACGCCAGCTTGTCCTTGAGCCACTGGCCAATCGCTTGGACTTCTTCAAGGCAAACGGTGTGCGGCATCGGGTATTCATGCCACTCCACTTGATATGCCTGTTGGTTCAGGAAATCACGCGCCCGCAGGCCGAGTTCCGGTGCAACGACATCATCTTCGGTGCCATGCCCGGCAAAAATTGGAATCGCTCGATTTGCTGCGGTCAGCTCTTGCGAAACCAGTTCAACCGATGGCAAATAAGTCGATAGCGCAATCAGCCCAGCCAGGGGTTCCGGGTGCGTCAGCGCGGTGGTGTAGGCAACTGCGCCGCCCTGCGAAAAGCCAGCGAGAAAAATCCTTTCGCACGGAATTCCACGCTGATTTTCGCGGCGAATCAGGCGGCGAATGGCCTCCCGGGAAAGCACAATGCCCGCCACATCTATCTGTCGACTGGTGCTATCCAGCGAAATGATGTCGTACCATGCCGGCATGACATAACCATTGTTGCAGGTGACGCGAATTTCCGGCGCATGCGGAAAGATGAAACGAACGCCGGGCGAATCATCCAACCCCAACTCGGGTACCACGGGCAAGAAATCCGAGCCATCAGCCCCCAGGCCATGCAACCAGATCACCGCGTATTGCGGATTTTGACCATGTTCAATCTCAATGGCAGGCAACATACTTTCCACTGCAGGCTCCTCTGTATCAGCTTGGGCTTTGTTCAAGTTCGGGAAAAGGACATCGGTAAAACCGAAGCGGGTGAAATCGCGAATGCGCATCGGATATAGCGTGCCAACCAAATGATCGCATTCATGCTGTACCACCCGCGCATGAAAACCTTCGACCGTGCGGTCAATCGGCTGGCCGAAAGGATCGAAGCCCTGATAGCGAATGCGCCTGAAGCGCGGTACTTCACCGCGCAAGCCGGGCACTGATAAGCAGCCTTCCCAATCCAATGCTTCCTCGTCACCCAGCGGCGTAATCAGTGGATTGATCAGAATTGTTTGCGGCACCGATTCGGCATCTGGATAACGCTCGCTTTGCTCGAAACCGAAGATGACAATTTGTAGTCCGACACCAATCTGCGGCGCCGCCAGACCGACACCACCAGCCTCGGCCATGGTATCGAACATATCAGCAATCAATTCCTGCAGCGCCGGCGTCGAGAAATCGGTCACCGCCCGCGCATGCTCAAGCAAACGCGGGTCACCCATGCGCAGAATGGTTCTGACGGCCATCAATGTATCCTTGTGATTTAGACAATGAGCAAGTTTATGGGATACCGCAAGCGCCAAGGAACTTTTAGCTGGCTGAAAGCCTTGTTTACCCCGAAAAAACAGCCGCTATCCGACATTGAGCAAGCGCGCTGCCTGATTGCCGCCATTGACCGTGGCGGCATCCCGCTCAATCCCGCCAAGGTCAATGCCATCGCGCGCAATCTCGGGTTGGATGTGTCGAAAAAAGCGGCGGTGGAAGAAACGATTCAGCGGCTACGTGAGGCGGTTCGGCGCGCTATGTGAGGTAAATTATTCAATTGTTTAATTATCAATGCTTCGGTTTATTCGAACTGTTAGTGATACACACCTCGATTGTACGAAGCAGCTCTATTTCATAAAATGTTCTCCTCGGAATATTTCCACCAGGCCGCCCCCCATGCTCGAACTTTTGCTTTCTCCCGAAATCTGGATCGCTTTTTTTACATTGACGGCGCTTGAGCTGGTCCTCGGTATCGATAACATCATTTTCATCTCCATCCTGGTCGACAAGTTACCGAAGGAGAAACAGGAGCTGGCCCGCCGCATCGGCCTGTTTCTGGCGATGTTCATGCGTATTGCCCTGCTGCTACTGCTCTCGTGGATCGTTGGACTAACCGAACCGGCCCTGACGCTGTTCGGTTTCGGTATTTCCGGACGTGACCTGATCCTGATTTCCGGCGGCCTGTTCCTGATTTGGAAAAGTACCGGTGAAGTGCACCAGTTGCTTGAAGGTGAGGAGGGGGTGGAATCGCGCCACGTGGCGTCGAGCTTTGCCGCAGTGATCGCGCAGATTATCGTCATTGATTTGGTATTTTCGCTCGACTCGATCATTACCGCCGTCGGCATGGTCAGCGAGGTCAGCGTGATGATTGCTGCCGTTGTCGTCTCAGTCGGCCTGATGATGCTGTTCGCCAGTTCGATCGGCCGTTTCGTCTCGAATCACCCGACCATCAAGATGCTGGCCCTGTCCTTCCTGGTCGTTATCGGCGTCGTGCTGATCGCTGATGGCTTCGGCCACCATGTCCCGAAGGGTTATATCTACTTTGCGATGGCCTTCTCGGTCGGCGTCGAAATGCTCAATATCCGTATGCGCAAAAAGGTGGTCAAACCGGTCGACCTGCGCGAGCCCTATGTGCGGGAATCTGAGCCGGGTTAAACCGTCATCGATAGTTTCAACTAGCGGGAATAGTCGACGAATCAGCACTTGCGGCGGATCAGTTGATCAATGAAAAGCTTGCCCGGCCAGCGCAGAATCAAAGGTTAGCAAGACCGATCAGCAAAGCGAAGCTGTCATGCTTGCGTACCGAGAATGACCGCTTGCTGGCGTAAGGTTTCCAGCATGGCCTGGCCATGGCTGACCAAGACCTCTGGGGCCGGGTGTTGTAGTTCCTCGGCGATGCGCAGGCAGGCCGCACGGCCAGTGAGGGATTCGCTGGCCAGCAAGGCGAGCAGGCGGGCAGTCACCGGATTACTGGCGACAAATTGCACCGTGTCGGCCGCATCGCGATAAACCAATAAGTGGGTCGGCTGAGGCTTGCGCGGCCGATAGTCAGGGCCGATACGATGGACGGGCCACTGATAGGCCAGATTCATCAGCGTCGGATTCAGCAGCGGATTTCCGAGCAACAAATTTCCCGCTAGGTCGTGGGCGGGAATCGGGCAATCCATGATGTCCACCGCCAGCTCCACCCACTCGTAATGCGCCATTTCACTTAGCCAGGCGGGCCGCGCTTGTTTGATTTTGGCTTCACTGAGGTAGCGAACAAATTCGCGCGGAATCTCCCGAAACCACGGCGTATGGCTCGGCCAGTCGCGATAGAAAGAACGGTTCAGGCGGCGCCAGCGGGTTTCGCCCAGCAGTTTGCGGCACACCGGAAAACAGCTATCGAGAAAGCCGCAAATATTGTTGAAGAGCAGTTCGTTATAAACCGCCATGCGCCGGGCTGGCACACCAGCGGGTCGTGGGTTGTGCTGGGGGTCACGAACGTGACGCCCGAAGGCACGTTGAAAGGCCTGAAAATCGGGTGCGGTCATCAGGCCACCTTCTGGCGCGGAATTGCCGCTTGCAGGCGCGCAATGATCTCTACTTCTGCGGTCAACTGCCCCAGATCGGGAAAATTGAAATCGCGCTCCAGGCAGGTCGGCACGTTCCCCGTATGCCGGTAGGCCGTTTCGAGTAGCGACCAGACCGGGTCAATAACTTCGGCACCATGGGTATCAATCAGCAGGCCGTCGGGCTCGACGAAATGCCCGGCAACGTGGATATAACAGGTGCGCTCAAGCGGCAGCGCCGTCATGAAGGCGAACGGATCAAAGCTGAAGTTCTGGCTATTGACGTAAATGTTGTTCACATCGAGGTGCAGCAGACAATCCGCTTCGCGAATGATCGCGCTGATGAATTCAGCCTCGCTCATCTCGGCCCCGGGCGGGGCGACATAGTACGAGGCGTTTTCAATGCCGATGCGCCGACCAAGTATGTCCTG
>Ga0136636_10001662_pt1 | contig 13066 bp, 8 predicted proteins | sample AntDrymUQ8522106_2_FD_104653 | JGI IMG/M metagenome (GOLD analysis project Ga0136636, IMG submission 104653) | Polar desert sand microbial communities from Dry Valleys, Antarctica - metaG UQ852 (21.06) | ecosystem: Environmental > Terrestrial > Soil > Desert | place: Antarctica: Dry Valley... | reverse complement strand
GCGTCGCCCACATTCGCCAGGTGCGACCAGAGCTGTAACCCCTCGATGAAGCGCGCCCCTGCCGGTCGCCCGCCCTGCACCCCGAAGGTGAGGATCGCCCCTGGCCCCTTCGGCATGTAGCGCGCAGCCAGCGCGTGGTACGGGCTCGTGGGCAGCGCCGGGTAGTTCACCCAGCTCACGGCCCTGTGCTCCGCCAGGAAACTCGCCACAGCCTTGGCGTTGGCCACGTGGCGCTCCATGCGCAGGCCCAACGTCTCGATACCCTGCAAAAAGAGAAAGGCGTTAAACGGGCTCAGGGCGGGGCCGAGATCGCGCAGGCCCTCAACGCGCGCCTTCATGATGAAGGCAAAGTCGCCGAAGGTCTCGTAGAAGCGCACGCCGTGGTAGCCCTTGCTCGGCTCCAGCAGCTGCGGGAACGGCCCCTTGTCCCAGGGGAAGCGCCCGCCGTCCACGATCAGGCCGCCGATGCTGGTGCCGTGGCCGCCGAGAAATTTGGTGGCCGAGTGGACAACAATGTCGGCGCCGTGCTCCAGGGGCCGACAGAGGTAGGGCGTGGCGAAGGTGTTGTCGATCACCAGGGGCAGGTTGTGGGCGTGGGCCACCTCGGCGATGGCGCTGATGTCGAGCAGGTTGATGCGCGGGTTCGCCACCGTCTCGCCGTAGATCAGGCGCGTGCGCGGCGTGATCGCGGCGCGGAACGCCTCGGGGTCGTCGGGGTCCACAAACGTGGTGTTGATCCCAAAGCGGCGCATGCTCACGTCGAGCTGCGTGTAGGTGCCGCCGTAGAGCGTGCGCGCGGCCACGATCTCGTCGCCGGCCTCGCATAGGCTGGCGAAAACCACAAGCTGGGCGGCCTGCCCGCTGCCCACGGCCAGCGCGCCCACGCCGCCCTCCAGTGCCGCCACGCGCTCCTCCAGCACCGCCGTGGTGGGGTTGGAGATGCGCGAGTAAATATGGCCGAGGCGCTGGAGGTTGAAGAGCGCCGCTGCGTGCTCGGGGTCCTCGAACACGTACGAGCTGGTCTGATAGATCGGCACCGCCCGCGCGCCGGTCACCGGGTCGGGCCGCTGGCCGGCGTGAAGCGAGCGCGTGTGGAAGCCAAACTGGCGTTCGTACTGGGACATAGCATGGGTGCCCTTAGTAAGCTACGTACTCCCCCTCTCCCGCTCAGGGAGAGAGGGTTGGGGGGTGAGGGCCGCCTACGCGTAGCGCTCGCGGCGCACAAGCTCGGCAAGCGGCTTGCGGCCGCCGAGCTTCAGGGGCGGCGGTGGCTGCTGGGCGGCGGGGTAGCCGAAGGTGATCGTCCAGCGGCAGGTCAGATCCTCGGGCACCCCAAGGATCTCGTGGGCGGCCTCCTGGTTGTGCAGCGTGGTGACGCAGGAGCCCACGCCGTGGGCCGTGGCGACGAGCTGCATGTAGGATGCGGCTTGGCCGAGGTCGAACTCGTAGCCGGGCGTGCCCACCAGCACCACCACGAAGGCGGCGTGGGGCATGTGCTCGGCGAAGTTGCCCGCCGTGCTCAGGCGCTGAAGCTGCTCGGGCTCGCTTACGAGCACAAAGCTCCAGGGCTGGCTGTTCTTGCTGCTCTGGGCGCGCCGCCCCGCGTTGAGGATCGCCTCGATGACCGCCTCGGGCACCGGCTGCGCCGTGTAGGCACGCACCGCACGCTTGCGCCGAATCGCCTCGTTCACATCCATCGCGCCCGCCTGCTCCACATCGCTCATCGCCAGCCTCGCTTCCTTGTGCTAGAACTTCACCTGGAAGGCGTCTCTGCCCGCGTACTTCGCCGCCGCGCCAAGCTCCTGCTCGATGCGCAGTAGCTGGTTGTACTTGGCGACGCGGTCGGTGCGAGAGGGTGCGCCGGTCTTGATCTGGCCCGCGTTGGTGGCCACCACCAGGTCGGCGATTGTCACGTCCTCACTCTCGCCGGAGCGATGCGAGACGATGGCCGTCATGCCGTTGCGCTGGGCGAGCTCGATGGCCGCCATGGTCTCGGTGAGGCTACCGATCTGGTTGAGCTTGATCAGGATCGAGTTGGCGGCCTGCTCGTCGATGGCGCGGCGCAGCCGGGTGACGTTGGTGACAAGGAAGTCGTCGCCCACGAGCTGCACTTTGTGGCCAAGCTTCTGGCGCAGCAGCTTCCAGCCGTCCCAATCGTCCTCGGCCAGCCCGTCCTCCAGCGAGATCAGCGGGTAGCGGTTGGCGATGTCCACCCAGTACTCCACCATCTCCTCGGTGCTGAGCGTGCGGTTGTCACGCTTGAGGTGATACTTGCCATCCGCATAGATCTCGGTGACGGCGGGGTCCATCGCGAGCATAATCTGCTCGCCGGGGCGGTAGCCAGCCTTTTCGATCGCCTCCATGATCAGCTGGAGCGGCGCCTCGTTCGAGGGGAGGCTGGGCGCGAAGCCGCCCTCGTCGCCCACGGTGGTGCTGAGGCCGCGGTCGTGGATCAGCTTCCTGAGGCTCTGGTAGATCTCGGAGCCCCAGCGCAGACCCTCGCGGAAGCTCTCGGCGCCCACGGGCATCACCATAAACTCCTGGAAGTCGGTGGAGTTACTGGCGTGCTGGCCGCCGTTCATGATGTTCAGCATGGGCACGGGCAGCACGTGGGCGTAGACGCCGCCGAGGTAGCGGTAGAGCGGCAGGCCGAAGGCGGAGGCGGCGGCCTTGGCGGCGGCCAGCGACACGCCGAGGATGGCGTTGGCGCCGTACTTGCTCTTATTGGGCGTGCCGTCGAGGGCGATCAGCTCGGCGTCGAGGCCCACCTGATCGGCGGAGTCGAGGCCAACCAGCGCCTCGGCAATATCCTCATTCACGGCGCGCACAGCCTTGAGCACGCCCTTACCACCATAGCGAGCCTTGTCGCCGTCGCGCAGCTCCAGGGCCTCGTGGGCGCCCGTCGAGGCGCCGCTGGGCACGATGGCGCGGCCGACATCGCCGCTCTCCAGGCGAACATCCACCTCTACCGTCGGATTGCCGCGCGAGTCAAGCACCTCACGCGCGATGATCTCCTCGATCAATGTGGACATACTTCCTCCACGTAGCTCGCTTTTCCGCTCCAAAGCGCGGGAAGTATAGCACAGGCGCTTCATCTGCCGGGACGCCCGAACCCGTTGGACCACGAAGCCGCGAACGGGTGCGAACCACCGCGAACCTGGCCACGCGTGTGGGGCGGTATGCTCGGTGCGGTTGCGGGCTCGCGCGGTTCGTGCCATTTCGCGCCGTTCGCGATCCAGACGTTCGCGTCGTTCGCGGTCCAGACGGCTCGGGGTACGCCGCGCTACGCGCATACATGTTCTGGGTCACGCTATGCCCCAAAAGGGGCGAGGGGCAGGGGTGAGGGCCACAAGCCCTCTTAGTCCACCCGCTGGTGCCCTGGGCGCAGAATAAGCAGAGGCCCCTTCACGGCGCGCAGCACCTTGTCGGTGACGCTGCTGAGGGCCACGCTGGTAACGGCGCTCTTGCCGTGAGTCGTGACGGCCACGAGGTCGGCGCTGCTGTGGGCGGCCTCCTCCAAGATAGCGCGGGCGGGCTGCTCGGCCTCGGCCACATGCGCGTGAACTGCGGCAGGCGCCAGGCGCGTGGCGAGCTCCTGCAGGTAGCTCTGGGCGGCGTCGTGCTCGTTGGCCACGCTGCGCGCATCGAGTCGGAAGCGCTCGTGGAACGGCATCGACTCAGGCACGGGCAGCGTATCGACGATCCGCAGCAGGTGCAGCTCGCCGCCGTCTACATTGGCGAGGGCGCGGGCGTGGGGCAGGATCTCCTCAGCGAATGGCGAGCCGTCTAGGGGCACGAGCACGCGCTTGAAGAGCCGGTTGGCCACCACGCCTTGCTCATCGGGGCGCAGCAGCAGCAGGGGCGTGCCGCTCACGCGGGCGAGCGCCTCGGCGACGCTGCCGAGCCAGAGCTTGGCGAAGCCGCCGCGGCCGTGGGTCGTCATCACGATCAGGCCAGCGCTGATGTCGCGGGCGTAGCTGGCGAGTTTCAGGGCCACAGGGCCGCTGAGGCGCGAGGTGATCGGGATGAACTCGCCCTCGGCAAGCGGCGCGGCGACCCGCTCCAGGTAGACGCGCTCGTGCTCGGCGGCCATCGAGCGCATCTGATCGTCGACCACGGGCAGGCCCTCGATCGAGATCGGGTTCGGGCTGGCGGGCACATGCACATGCACCAGGTGCAGGGCGCTATCGGTGGCGCGGGCCAGGCGCACGGCCACGGGCAGGGCCTGCTCGGCCATGGGCGACCCGTCGAGCGGCACCAGGATCGCTTTAAACATCGCTGCCTCCTTGTCGCGAGGGGGATTGTGTGATGGTCTAGTATACCGCAAACGATCCGCCCCCTCTCACGCAGTTTGCGCAAGCGGGCGCGTGAGGGCGGGCGTGCTGCGCCCGCGCAGGCGGGCGGGCCACCAAGGAGCCGGGCGCTTCAGCGCCCCGCAAACAAAAGGCCCCCGCTCGCGCAGTTTGCGCAAGCGGGGGCCAAATGGGGCGAACTGGCGCGGCGGCGCCTACACGACCGGGGCAGCGACCAGCGGCGCCTCCACCACGGCGGCCAGGGCCACGCGCAGCACCTCGTCCATCGAGGAGACGGGGATCAGGACGAGATCCTTGCGCACCTTCTCCGGCAGCTCCACAATGTCCTTGGCGTTCTCCTTGGGCAGAATGAAGGTGCGAATGCCCGCGCGGTGGGCGGCCAGGGTCTTCTCCTTGAGCCCGCCGATCCCGAGCACCTTGCCGCGCAGCGTCACCTCGCCAGTCATAGCTACATCGCGGCGCACCGGCCTGCCCGTCAGCGCGCTGATCAGCGCGGTGGTAAGCGTAATCCCGGCCGAGGGACCGTCCTTGGGCACGGCGCCCTCCGGGATGTGGACGTGGATGTTGTGCTCCTCAAAGTAGTTCGGGTCGATGCCAAACTCCTGCGAGCGCGAGCGCACATAGCTCATCGCGGCCTGGGCGCTCTCCTTCATCACGTCGCCCAGCTGGCCTGTAAGCTGGAGGCCGCCCTTGCCCCGCACTGGCAGCACCTCGATGCTGAGAATCTCGCCACCTGTGCTCGTCCAGGCCACACCCGTCGCCACACCGATCTCGTCGTGCTCCTCGGCCAGCCCAAAGGCGTAGCGCTCTGGGCCAAGGTAGGTTGCAACGCCTGCCTCGTCGATGGCGAAGACCATAGGCTCGCGCTCGGCCTCGGCGCCCAGGTCGGCGGCGGAGGCCACCTTGCGCGCCACCTTGCGGCAGAGGCTGGCGATCTCGCGCTCTAGGTTGCGCACGCCCGCCTCGCGGGTGTACTCGCGGATCAGCTTGAGCACTGCGCCCTCGCTGATCGTCAGCTGATCCACCTGCAGGCCGTGGAACTCGCGCTGCTTGGGGATCAGGAAGCCCTTGGCGATCTCCAGCTTCTCGTCCTCGGTGTAGCCGCCAATCTCGATGATCTCCATGCGGTCGCGCAGCGGGCCAGGGATCGGCTCCAGCTGGTTGGCCGTGGCGATAAAGATCACCTTGCTCAGATCGAAGGGGATCTCCAGATAGTGATCGCTAAACGTGCTGTTCTGCTCGGGGTCCAGCACCTCCAGCAGCGCCGAGGTGGGGTCGCCGCGGAAGTCGGTGCCCACCTTGTCGACTTCGTCGAGCACATAGACGGGGCTGTTCGACTTGACCGACTTGATGCCCTGGAGCACACGGCCAGGCATGGCGCCGATGTAGGTGCGGCGATGGCCGCGGATCTCGGCTTCGTCGCGCACGCCGCCGAGGCTGGTGCGGATGAACTGGCGGCCAAGGGCGCGGGCCACGCTGCGGCCCAGGCTCGTCTTACCGACGCCGGGCGGGCCAACGAAGCAGAGGATGGGGCTGCGCATCTTGTTGCCGGCCAGCTTGCGCACGGCCAGAAACTCCAGGATGCGCTCCTTCACCTTCTCCAGGCCGTAGTGATCCTCGTCGAGCACCTTTTGGGCGGCGGCGATGCTGATCTCAGGGTGCTCCTCCTCGGCCCAGGGCAGGTTGGTGAGCCAGTCGAGGTAGGTGCGGATCACCCCGGCCTCAGGGCTGTTCATGCCCTGCTGGGCAAGGCGCTTCACCTCGTGGAGCGCCTGGCTCTTCACATACTCGGGCGCCACCATCTCGTTGATCTTACGGCGCAGCTCGTCGATCGGGTCGTCGCTCTCGTCGTCCTCGCCAAGCTCGCGGCGGATCACGCGCATCTGCTCGCGCAGGAAGTACTCGCGCTGGCTTTGATCCAGCACCTCTTTGGTGTCCTGCTGGATCTTGGCGCGCAGCTTGAGCAGCTCCAGCTGGCGGGCCAGCACCATATAAGCTTTGCGCAGCCGGTCGGCCGGCTCCAGGGTGTTGAGCACCTCCAGGCGATCCTTAAAGTCGAAGGCAGGCCCCCAGGTGACGATGTCGGCCAGGTGGCCGGGGCGCTCGATGCGATGCACAAACTGCACCGCCTCCTGGGGCACCTCGCCGAGATGGTCGACGAACTCGTCCACCTGCTGCTTGACGGTCTCCATGAGCGCCTGGATCTCCATCGTATCCTGGTCCTCATCGAAGGCGGGGATGCAGCGCACGCGGTAGAAGGGCGTGATCTGGACAGCGGCGCTGATCGTGGCGCGGTGCAGGCCCTCAAGGATCACGCGGGCGGTGCCATCGGGCAGCTTGGCGAACTCCTCCAGGCGCGCGATCACACCGATCGGCGGAAGCTGCTGAGCCTGGCTGCTCTTGTAGCCCTCCAGCTCGGCCTCGCGCACAAAGATCAGCAGCACCTCGCGCTCCTCGTCCCAGGCGCGCTCCATAGCGCGGTACGACTTGCCCTGAGGCACCTGGAGCGGGATAGTCATGTGGGGCATAATCACCATCTCGCCCAGCACAACCAGGGGCAGGCGCCGCTCGGCCGGCAGCTCTTCCCGCTGCTCCTCATCCAGAATCGCCTGGGGGATGGCGGCTTCAGGCAGGTCGGCGACGCGTCGTTTCTTGGTAGTCATCAGGTTCCTCACTAATATCGATACAATGGTAGCTCGGTCGGAAATGGTCTACCCAGCCGTAAGCTCGGCCAGGATCGGCAGAAGATCTTTATCTTCGTCGCGGAATTGCATGGCGTAGAGGCGCGCGTAGAGCCCGCCCTGGAGGATCAGCTCAGCGTGGCTGCCAAGCTCCCGCAGCTCGCCGGCCACGATCACAGCGATGCGGTCGGCCCGCTTGATCGTGCTGAGGCGATGGGCGATCACGATGCTGGTGCGACCGCGCATCAGCCGCTCCAGCGCCTGCTGCACCAGGCGCTCGCTCTCGCTATCTAAGGCACTGGTGGCCTCGTCGAGAATAAGGATGCGCGGGTCTTTGAGGATGGCCCGTGCGATCGCCACACGCTGGCGCTGGCCGCCGGAGAGCTTCACGCCCCGCTCGCCCACCAGGGTGTCGTAGCCCAGGGGCAAGGCGGCGACGAACTCGTGGGCGTTGGCGGCCCGCGCCGCCGCCTCGATCTCTGCGTCGCTCGCCTCCAGGCGCCCGTAGCGGATATTCTCGCGCACCGAGCCGCTGAAGAGCAGCGTCTCCTGGGGCACTATCCCGATCTGGCGCCGCAGGCTGGCCACCGACACCTCGCGCACGTCGTGGCCGTCTACCCGCACGGCGCCGCCCTGCACATCATAGAAGCGCGGGATCAGGTTGACAATCGTGCTCTTGCCGGCGCCGCTGGGGCCGACGAGCGCGAGCACCTCGCCGGGGCGGATGTCGAGCGAGAGGCCTTTGATGACGACGGGCGAAGACAAGGAGACCGGGAGACCGGGAGACAAGGAGACACGGAGACCGGGAGACACGGAGACCGGGAGACCGGGAGACACCTGACGATCCGGATCGTCACTCCTTGTCTCCTTGTCTCCTTGTCTCCTTGTCTCACTCTCGTCGCTCCTTGTCTCCTTGTCTCCTTGTCTCCTTGTCTCATTCTCGTACCCAAACGTCACAGCATCCAGCGTCACGCGGCCCTGCACGGCGCCAAGCTCGACTGCGCCGGGCGCGTCGGCGATCTCGGGGCTTGTGTCGAGCAGCTCGAAGACGCGGGTGACGGCGCCGAGCGCCTCCTGGAGCTGGCCGAAGAGGCCGGCGAAGCTCATCATGGTGCCGCCGATGCTGCCGGCGTAGAACAGGAAGGCGATCAGGTCGCCGGGGCGCATCTGGCCGGAGAGCACCAGGTTGCCGCCGAACCAGAGCACGCCCACCATCGCGCCCCACGCGCAGATCACCCAGAGCGGCTGGAAGATGGCGCGGATGCGCGCCCGCCGCATCGCGGCGCCAAAGGTGGCCTCCACCGCCGCGCCGAAGCGCCCGATCTCGTAGGGCTCGCGGCCGAACGACTGCACCACGCGCACGCCGGAGACCGTCTCCTCCAGCACGCTGGAGGCGTCCGCCAGGCGATCTTGCACCTCGATGGAGATGCGGCGGATCAGGCGCCCGAAGACCATACCGAGCACGGTGACGGCGGGTACAAGCAGCAGAGCCAGGCCACTGAGCTGCCAGGAGACCGCGATCATCAGGGCGAGGGCGCCGAAAAACTGCACGATCGACTGGAGCAGACTGGCCACGCTGTTTGTGACCGTGTTCTGGATCAGGGTGACATCGTTGGTGATGCGGCTGGTGATCTCGCCAGTGCGGCGGTTGTTAAAGAAGGTGAGCGAGAGGCGCTGGAGGTGGCTGTAGGCCTGCACGCGCAGGTCGCTCACCACGCGCTCGCCCACAAACGCGAGGCTGTAGGTCTGCACGAGGCCGAAGATGCCCTGCACAGCGACCACGACCATCAGGCCGAGCACCACCTGATTAAGGTTGAAGCCAGCGGCCTGGCCCGCCAGGGCGTTGACCATCTGGCCGACGGCGAGGGGAATGAGCAGGCCGACGGCGCTGGAGATCAGCATGGCCACGATAGCCACGACCATCCACCACTTGTACGGGCGCAGATAGACAATGAGGCGCCGCCAGCTTACGCCGCGTGAGGAGCGCAAAAGGTCTGTTGCAAACTGCAAAATGCCGCGGCTGGGCTTGTCTTGTGCCCTAGAGCTTACGTTACTACTACGAGTACCTCGTCCAAGCATATTTAATGACCTTGTACCGGCGCGCTATAGCGCGCCCCTACGGAGCTTGACCCAGCATCTTTGCTCGGGCGAAGTACCAGGCTTGTTCATTGTATATTTTGCATTTTGCATTGCTAGGCCACCTGGCCGCTATCACCACTATCAACTACGCGCACCATACCGGCCAGCACGCGGTCGAGCAGCAGAATAAGCGTCTCGATCTCGGCCTCGCCAAGCTGCGCGAGGGCGGCCTGCATCTCGTCGCGGCGGGCCTGCTTGATCTCAGAGATCAGCTCGTGGCCACGGGCGCTCACGCCGACGACGACCTTGCGACGGTCTTTATCAGGTCGCGAGCGCTCGACGAGTTTCTTATCGACGAGGCGATCAACGACGCCGGTGAGCGAGGCGGCGGACTGCTGGGTAGCATCGGCGAGATCCGACATCATCAGCGGCTCGCCGTGCTGGTGCAGCGAGAGCAGGGTGTAGAACTGGGGCAGCGTCATACGGAAGCGCTCGTCGTCGAGCAGCTGCATAAGCTGGCGCTGGCCGAGCCAGCCGATCTGCATGATCGCCCGCTCGATCTCCTCGAAGGGGCCTCGCTCGCCGGTGGCCTGCTGCTCACGTGTAACAGAGGTCATGCTGACTTCCTGCCGATCCTGAACCCTCTAGATAATCAACAACGTTGAGTATATCAAAGCTTAAGCATAAGGGCAAGGGGAATCTGGGGCGGATGCAACGTCCGACCGCCGGGCGTTTTATCCGCAGATGACGCAGATTTCCGGCCTATTTTAGACCGAGCGGTGAGCTAGGCACGCAGGTGGGGTACAATCAGGGGAGCGGGCGAGGGGGGAGCGGGCCGCAGAGGCACGAGGAGGGAGCGGGCCACAGAGGCACGAGGGATGGGCTCGTGCCTCTGGTGTGGGGCGGGGACTACTTCTCGGCGGCGACGTCGTCGCTCTCGACCTCGAGCTCATCCTCATGGGTGTGGAGCTCAGCGAGCTGGCGTAGGGCGGTAAAAAGCTCTACATCGAGGATAACACCCGTGGGGTAGCCCTTCTGGGTGACGATAATCGGCTGATGGTTTGCGCGCGAGCGCTTGATCAGCGCTGCGAGCGACGAAGCCGCCTTGGAGATCGGCACGACACCCTGCTGCAGATCCACATCCAGCGTATACTTCCTCAGATCGACCATAACAAGCCTCCATGTTCCAGTTCAGCGCTTCCGGCACGATAAGCAGAATCTATGTCGGAGCAGGCGCGCCCGCTGCGCACCGTTCCGCCCGTGAGCGACCGGGTATGTAAGAACGCAGGCGGACGGGCATTTTATCATACCTGCTCGCAAAAGCGTTGCGTCCTTTTCAAGCCCGTGGATGTAAGAAGCGGGGAAACTTATTTTACGTACAAAATCCGCAATCGCCACAGCGATTTTCACAGGACTTCTACCAAACGGATCTGGCTTTTGCGCAACCTCAACTTTTCTCGCTTAAACCAATAATAAACCAATTTCGCTATGAGCGCAACCCTGAGTTTGAACCACGGCCCACTCGCTGTTCCGGCCTTTCTCCCCGACGGCACGCTCGGCGCAGTGCGCGCTGTTGATGGCCGCGATCTGCGTGAGGCAGCGGTGGATGCGGTGGTTATGAATGTGTTCCACCTGATGCAGCGCCCCGGCTCGACTACGATCGAGGCGCTGGGCGGGCTCCACCGTATGGCTGATTGGGATCGCCCGATTGTGACAGATTCAGGCGGATTTCAAGCCTACTCGCTGATCCGACAAAACCCGAAGGCGGGGCGCATCGCCGATGCCGGGATCACCTTTCAGCCAGAGGGGGCAGAGCGTAAATTTCAATTGACCCCCGAAAAAAGCGTGCAGCTTCAGATGAGCTACGGGGCGGATGTGGTGATCTGTCTGGACGACTGCACGCATGTGGATGATAGCCCCACCGAGCAGCGGCTCTCGGTGCAGCGCACAATCCGCTGGGCGCGGCGCTGCCGTGCGGAGTTCGACCTTCAGGTGCGACAGCAGCGCCTGGGGGCGGGGCGCCCGCTGCTCTTTGGGGTGGTGCAGGGCGGGGGCGATCTGGCGCTGCGCCGTGAGTGTGCTGAGGCGCTGCTAGAGATCGGCTTCGACGGCTTCGGCTTTGGCGGCTGGCCACTAGATGCGAAGGGCCGTCTGCTGAGCGAGATCCTGGCCTACACGCGGGAGCTTATCCCAGCGGAGCTGCCGATGCACGCGCTGGGCGTGGGCCACCCGGAGAGCGTGGCGGCGTGCGCTCGTATGGGCTACCAGATTTTCGACAGCGCCCTGCCCACGCGTGACGCGCGCACCGGCCGGCTCTACAGCTTCCGCGCCGACCCAGCCACGCCTGGCTTTCGGCTCGCGGGCGACTGGTTCGATACGACCTACGTCGTAGACAAGAAGCATATCAAGGCCACGGGCCCGATCTCGCCCGGCTGCGACTGTCGGACCTGCCAGCACTACGCCCTGGGCTACCTGCACCACCTGCATAAAGTTGGCGAGACGCTGTTCTTGCGCCTCGCGACGATCCACAACTTGCGCTTTATGACACGGCTGATGGAGCTGCTGCGCGAGGAGGATGTTATCCACAATTGAGGGCGCCCACAAGGGGCACCCGATGGTGTTGAGGATGGAGAGCTCGCGATTGCGGCGCGCGAGGGCGAGGGTGTCATCCATATTGTCAGGAGTCAATACCCGAGCCGTTTAGACCACGAATGAGCCGGTTTGGACCACGAATGAGCCGTTTGGACCACGAATGAGCCGTTTGGACCGCGAATGACGCGAACGGAAGCGAATGACGCGAATATGAACCGGCCGAGCTCCGGATTCGCGGCGGTTCGCAGCCTTTCGTGCGGTTCGTGGTCCAGACCGTGCGGTTCGTGGTCCAGACCGTGCGGTTCGTGGTCCAGACCGTGCCATACTTTTCCAGTCTATCATGGCGCCAGCCGCCCACACCAGGAGGAGTCCCCATCATGCAGAGCGATGAGTTTCGCCGTATCGGCCACGAGCTGATCGACTGGATCGCCGCCTACCGCGAGGGCGTCGCCGAGCTGCCCGTCTGGTCGCAGGTTGCGCCCGGCGCCATCTCCGACCGCCTGCCCGCCGAGGCCCCTGAGCAGCCTGAGTCCTTCGAGGCGCTACGCGCCGACCTGGAGCAGATCATCGCCCCCGGCCTCTCGCACTGGCAGCACCCGCGCTTCTTTGGCTACTTCCCCGCCAACGCTGCCCTCGCCTCGGTGCTGGGCGACCTCGTGAGCTCCGGCCTGGGCCAGCTCGGCCTCAACTGGCAGTCCAGCCCCGCCCTCACCGAGCTAGAGGAGCGCATGGCCGACTGGATGCGCCGCCTGCTCGGCCTCTCCGACGCCTGGCGCGGCGTGATCCAGGACACCGCCAGCACCACCACGCTCGTCGCCCTGCTCTGCGCCCGCGAGCGCAGCACCAGCCACGGCCAGACGCGCGGCGGCCTGCAGGCCGAGGAGCTGCCGCTCACCGTCTACGTCTCCGCCCACAGCCACAGCTCGGTCGAGAAGGCCGCCCTGCTCGCCGGCTTTGGCCGCTCCAACCTGCGCCTCATCCCCACCGACGCCGACCACGCCATGCGCGTCGATCTGCTCGCCGACGAGATCAGCGCCGACCTGGCCGCCGGCCGCCGCCCCTGCGCCGTCGTGGCCACCACCGGCACCACCAGCACCACCGCCATCGACCCGCTAGAGCCCATCGTCGCCATCTGCCAGGCGCATGGCCTCTGGCTCCACGTGGACGGCGCGATGGCAGGCTCGGCCATGATCCTGCCCGAGTGCCGCTGGATGTGGCAGGGCATCGAGGGCGCCGACAGTATCGTGCTGAATCCCCACAAGTGGCTCGGCGCCGTGTTCGACTGCACGCTCTTCTACGTGCGCGACCCGCAGCACCTCATCCGCGTGATGTCCACCAACCCCAGCTACCTCCAGACTGCCGCCGACGGCGCGGCGACGAACTACCGCGACTGGGGCCTGC
>Ga0136636_10001661_pt1 | contig 13068 bp, 18 predicted proteins | sample AntDrymUQ8522106_2_FD_104653 | JGI IMG/M metagenome (GOLD analysis project Ga0136636, IMG submission 104653) | Polar desert sand microbial communities from Dry Valleys, Antarctica - metaG UQ852 (21.06) | ecosystem: Environmental > Terrestrial > Soil > Desert | place: Antarctica: Dry Valley... | reverse complement strand
GTCGCAGTGGTAATGCTAGAGCACCGTGACAAGTATCTTACTGCCAGGGATGTACTGCATCACCTGCCTAAAGAGGATGCCAGTATGGTTAGTCGCGTCCTGTACGGCCTAGCCAGAGATAAAATTGCACACCCAGACGGCTCGAAACATTGCTTCCTTGATCGCGTAGGACGTGGTGAGGAGAATGCGGCATTTCGGTGGTCAGGACATTTTTCTGTCCCATTCCCAGGCACCGAGTCCGCCGTAACTACCGAGCGTCCGGTAGACAGCTCAGTCTACAAGGAACAAATGCACCTGTTGGTTGAGCTTGAATCTCTAATGGCCGAATCACTTGAGTCCATAGGCCAGCTGCATAATGCTCTAGGCCAGGTCTACAACTCCTTACGTGCCATGGACACGCGTGTGAATAATGTGCGCGGTCTCATTGCCTCCTCATTCCAACATTGACAGGACAGGCCATGTTTATAACACTCGACGGAGTTGATGGATCTGGTAAATCCTCGATTGCCAGGGCGCTCCATGACTACATGGAGACGCACCATCCAGAAACCGTGACCCGCCTAACCCGTGAGCCCGGCGGCGTTGGTACACACATTGGGGAGCAGCTACGCAATATTGTTCTCGACACCCACGGGTTGCTGCCGGAAACGCAACTGTTCCTATTTACGGCTTCCCGCCTGGAACATTGCCACAAGTTTATCCTGCCGGCGTTGCTGGCTGGACACACGGTTATCTGTGACCGCTTCTCCGCCTCGACCTTTGTGTACCAATTTTTGGATTCCAAAATCAGTCTGTATCTCTATAACAACTCCACAGCCGCGGTACGGGAGTTATTTACCAGATACGGTCTACGTCCATATCCAGACCTGCAACTGATACTTGACGTTGACTATGATACGGCACACTCCCGTATCGCCTCCAGGCTCGGACAAAAGCCGAACGCTTTCGATGTAATGAGCAAGGCGACATTTGACTTACGCCGTGCCGGGTATCTGGCCTACGCCAGTTCAGCATTAAACTGCAACTCAGTCGTCATAGACTCCGCGCATCCTCCTCAATCTGTGCTTCAGGCATGTATTACCGTAATTGAAGAACACTTAGGAAAACACAATGAAAATCAACTCCGCTGATTACTTGATTCTACGCATTGGCACCAAAAATCAATTGGTGCTCTGTACTAAAGTCACCGAAGGTGGCCGCTACTCCGGGACCTTGGAGTCCCAAGGTCCCGAAGACAAGCCAGAGTATATAAAGTTCGAGGCATCCGACGTGATTGCAAATCTTGGACGTGCTCCCTCAATTGGCTCGGTCTACGGACGCAAAATTGAACCAATGGTCAAGCGCCTGTCTGTAACTGGCTGGGAAGAAGTACATCTGTACCAGCACCTAGACGACGCGCAGGAGGAAGCGCTGACGCACGAATTGTCTGTGGCGGCAAAAAAATTGCGTCAACTCGGTGTCGGTGGACTGAACCACATTGTTGAGATAAGGCAGCCAAGCGGAAAGTACGCAGGCTTCCACAAGTTTCAGCCAAAGTCCGCGACGGACACTCTTTGTGTCAAGCCTGAGTCCAACCTAGAAGGGCTGCACTATTTGATATTTCACGAATACGCACACGGTATCTGGCATCGAATGCTGAGTCCGAAAACACGCATGCGCTGGGTGCAGTTATACCACGAATACATCCATCTGGAAAATGTCCAGTCCGAGGATCTGCAACAGTTGCTGGAAGAAATTGAAGCACAAGGCTCCATTTCTGTGTTCATGCGTGACTGTGACGACCGCAGTCTGGTGATCGTTAAAGACGTACTGCGCCACATCCAGCATGTACACGGCTTGAACAAAAAGCATCTTGAGCTCCTACTGGACCATGAGGAGGACCTGGAGTGTTACTGGCCAAGCTCCATGGAGCTATCAGAGAAAGAAACGTGCCTAACCGAGTACGCACGAAAGTCTCCAGAAGAATTATTCGCCGAGTCTCTGGCCTTTAATTTCTGTGGACGGTTGGTGCCGAAAAAGATTCAGTCGTATATCGACAAGACGCTGAGTAATCTCATAAGAACCTCGGTTCCATCAAAAACCAACAATAAAAAATGAAGAGCCATTTCATCTCCTCTGGCGCCTCATTTGAATTCCTATTGAATGGTTTTAATATATTTTCATTGCCCTCCTTCAATATTCACCCAGAGGAGTGGGAATTCCATACCGATGACGATGCCTTCGTAGACGTCCTTGCCTTCTCCGCCGTACTCCGTGGTTTCGTGAAAACTCCAAAGACCTTGGAGTTTTCCATTTCTGCCTTGATCAACTCGACAACGAATCGCGTCCCCGGTACTCAGCTGGAGCGCAGCGCCTGTGCAATTCTAATACCACTTGGCGTGTTCACGCGCTATTCCGTGCGTGAAACCTCGATGATGGCCGCCATGTCCAAGAATGCCGCGTTTACCACCCTGTCTTATTCCCGCATTATTTAGTTGGAGTTTTTGTTCCGTCATGGATGCTAAATTGAACTACCTTGAGGCGCGCATAGTCCTGCACGCCAGTAGAGTGCCAACACTGATAGACTTAGGGGCGCCGCCCGTAATTATTGGACAGGAAATGCAGGTACTGTCTGCACTGTGCGCCGAGTACACACTTGAGTACCTGGCCACTATTACCGCTTTCCACGCTCTGCGCCGATACTGTAAAGTAGTTAAATAGAACCAACAAAGGAACAGCCAATGGCTACTACACGTCAATCCCAGGCCCCAGCCCGGGCCCGGGCCCAGGCCCAGGAAGAGGAACCAGCGACAACCGAGAACGTGCGTATTGAAAGTCTGGCCGTGAAGTATCGGCCAAAATTGCTTACTGACCTGGTTGGTCAGGGGCACATTGCAACACAGATCCTCGGCATGTTAAAGCGGAAGCGCTTCCCCAGCACGATGCTGTTAAACGGCGAATCCGGATGTGGCAAGACAACTACTGCCCGCATTATCGCTCGCTATCTGCTGTGCCGAAATCCTGACCCGGAGACTCAGGCTCCGTGCGGCGAATGCCCTTCCTGCCGATATGGCGACGGACATCCGGATATTTCGGAAATCAACATGGCGGAGGCACGTGGCATTGATGATGTACGCGCACTCATTCAAAGTTCACGCAGCATGCCCACGGTCGGCAACTACCGCGTGTTTATCGTGGACGAATGCTTCCCCGGGGATACTGAGGTAGAGGTAACAGACGGCGTGTTTGTCACTCTCCAAGACATAGTTACTTACCCAGAGAAGTATTTGACAACACTTTCGTTAAATGTGGAGACACTGGAGGTAGAGCAGAAACAAATAACTGCCCGTATGCCTAAAGTAGCCGGTGCTGGACGCATGGTGCGAGTACATCTGTCGGATGGGTCTTATCAAGATTGCACGGAAGATCATCCATGGTGGAGTGACACCGAAGGTCGAATGGTTGAAGCCCGGCACCTGGAACCTGGAACAGCATTATTTTGCAAGTAATATGCCACTCATTCCTAGTCCTAGGCGGAAGTGTCTTTCCCAAACCCAAACCCAAACTACATCGTATCCTTAAAGGCAACGAAAGAACCTATGTCCACTATTCCTCCACCACTTACAGTAGTTAAGGTAGAGTATTTAAATAATACAGACCCTTTACCCGTATTTGATATTACGGTTGAAGGTAACCACAACTTCTTTATACGGCCTAAAGGGGCCGCGGTATCCACGCTGGTCTCAAATTGTCATGCGATGACTCCCCAGGCTGCACAAGCGTTCCTTAAACCGCTTGAAGAGCCGCCACCAAAAACACTCTGGCTCCTGGCAACTACGAATCCGGAAAAATTACCTGCGACTGTGCTCGGACGGTGCCACAGATTTGATGTAAAACGCATTGAGCCGGATGTTCTGGTGCGCCGTTTATACCGCGTAGCAAAACGTGAGGGCGTTGATTTTAAGACAATCGACACCGGCATGGATATGTTGAAGCTGGCTGCCGACCTGTCTGACGGTCGTATGCGCAACTCACTGAATCTTCTTGAAAGCGTTCTAGCGGCAATAGCAAGCGGCGAGGAAATTGACAGTAAGGTTTTACTCCAGAAATTCCTTTCTACCTCCGAGACCGACGCCGATAAGGCTGCCGCGCAACTACTCGTAGCGTTGCTTAAAGGTGATGTTAAAGGCATGGTACATCAGTCTCGGTCAATGACTAACATCCGTGCCCTGCTCAACAAGTTGCGGTGGCTAGTGCAGTTTTTGTTGGACGATTCTGTCGGCCTGGCGAAATACACTCCTTACAGCGGCAAGTTGTTCGCAAAATACTCCTCAACTGCCGGGACAAAAGTAAGTCTGCAATTCCTTATTGGTCTGCAATTCACGTTGTTGGACATTGAAACAAAGTTGAACTCACTTTCCATAGACGAAAGTGTTGTGTTCCTATCCATGGTTGGTCAGTTTATGCAACAGCAGAAACAGCCCGGCTGACCTAAACACGCTATTCAAAGTACGAACATGCACCAACCAGTAACCGATTTTGTAGAAACACGCCAGTTTGAGACTTTGTTGGATCTTGTATCAAGCATCTTAGACCACAACTGGCATAACATGGTCTTTGACCTTGGACCTGACACCGAATACAACGGCGTCACCTACCTGGGTTTCGAGCGTGCTCCGGCAGCCAAGGGCAATCATCACCACTACATCGGAGGTCTAGTCACGCACATTCTTGAAATGTGGGACATTCATACGAACATTGCGGGGCCCGTAGGTGCGTCATCCTCCAGAATTCCAGATGACAGAGTTTTGGCTGGAATTATACTCCATGACCTCCACAAAGCCTGGTGTAACTTTGTTAGTGACCCGGCAGTGCCGAGCGGTCTTAATTACGGGCGTCACCCTTCCAGTAACTTGCTGACGCCGGATCAAAAGACGGTATACATAGCCTCAAAGTATGTCCGTCTTGACATGGTGCAGTTGAATTCAGTTTATCACAGCGAAGGAGGCTGGGCAGCAAGCCCACCCAAATGGACCACACCACTTTCAAAGTATCTGTACCTGTTGGACGAACTTTCTTCAAACATCCTGGGCCGCCTAGCGGACTCTACTCAAGAAGAGGAGCTCCTAACGACCGTGTATGCCGACAAAGGTATTACCGTTAACCTTCCTCCTGCTTTTGAACTTTATACCAAACTTGTGCGATGATTGAGATACTGGGCTTAGACCTGCAGAATGTTGTTTATTTCAAGAGTGCTAAGGTGCGCCTAGACAAGAACAATTTAACCTTTATTCGAGGACTTAACAGTGACGGGGACCCCGCAAACCCTACCGGAAACGGCGCAGGCAAATCCTTACTGTTCTCGACTATCCCGAATCTGTTTTTCTTTGCGCCGCCATTATCAATACGGAAAAAGTCCAGTAAAGAACTCTTAGGTTCCTCATCATCGGTGCGGGTACTAATGAAGACCGCAAATGGAGTCAAGCACTCTATTACGCAGAAGGCAAACGGCTTCCAAATTTCCGAAGCTGGGGTGGACTTAAAACTTCGTACAAAGCCTTTGGCGGAAAAGTACATCAAGTCCATTTTCCCCTTGAGTGACGTTGAGTTCTATACGCATTGTTTCGTTTCTACCCAGCGTCCATTTGTGATGCAAACTGACTCGAATATCGCACGAATGGAGCACCTGTCAACAATTTTCAAACTGGACGACTTCGACGCAATGCGCCAGGTGTTCATGCAAAAATTGTCGTCCATCAAGGACAGCGAGGTAAAACTACAGGTTCTGTTGAAGTCCGAGAGTGTACTGAAGGCGAAAATTGCCACAGTTGAAGCAAAGTTACAAGCCGACATCCTGGCTGAAAGCAAGGCCGAACTCGATGGACTGGACGTAAAATTGAACGCTCTTGTACGGCAGGAGTTCTCCATGCTGAAAAGCACGCAGTCCGCCGAGGCTCTCCTGTCAATTGAGGAAAAACTTGATTCGCTGCGCCGTAGGTATAAAGTCAAGGAGGCTCCGGAGGCACGGCTGAAGTGGCTAAAGATACAGCGCCGTGCCGTGACCGAGCAGGAATCCTACGGAGAACTTCTGCGCGCCTACAAATCCTCAATTCGTACTGTTGAGGAGAAGATTGCCGGTCTTGAGTTGCCTGAGGCTACTGCCGATGAATGCCAGAGCCGCCTAGCGGAGTTAACGAATTTACAAGAAAGATTCGAGGCTAAACTCTGCGCCTACACCGAGAAAGAACGTATTTACAAACGATCACGCGCTGCCATCCTCGACATAGTTAGGCAGGCAGAATCCAAGTATGGCGTTGACGTAAGCCAGGGGCATGAATTTGGTCCCGGTGCTGATTTTTCCGAACAAATCGCGGAGTTTAGATCTTCGCTCAGGCTCAGTACCTTATTACACGACCATGCTTTCGACGGGACCTGCCCAACTTGCCTATCCACGGTAGACATCGGCAACATAAAAACTGTTGTGTCCACGGCAAAGAAAAAATTACCGGCCTTGGAACGTGCTCAGGCAATTGTGGATACCTGTACACAGTGGTCCGGTCTTGCAGAAGAGCATGAGCGCCTGTCATATAGTGCCGAACGGCACGCCAACCTAAAGGACAAACAGTCCGAGGTTTCAGAGGGAATACAAGCAATTGGTGTTGGCATAAACACGTGGAAGAAGCACCGTTACTTGACGAATTCGCTGGCGCATATTGAAAAGCCTGAGGCACCTAAACGCAAGCCTGAGACAGACATGACATTGGTGGAACTTGAATCTGAGGTAGAGCTATGCTCAGATATAGTATCAAATCTGTCCGCCAAGTCCTCGCTTTACGAAAGCAATAAAGAATTAGAAAACTGTCGTACAGCGGCCGAGGTTAAAAAACTATTGTCCAGCCTGTCAGTCGCCGAGGCAAAAGTAGAGAAAACTATCAGCGGCCTTAAAACAAAGAAGGCTGTTCTCGCCGGAATAATTGAAGCGCAGACCGCGTTACACAATGAATTCCGCATCTACTCGCAGGAACTGTCCTCGGTACAAAAACAGATAGGTAAGTTATCCCCGTTACTGGCCGATCGTCCGGTGCTTGAGGTTCTTATCAAGGCGTACAGTTCCAAGGGATTAAAAACACTACGTGCCAATGAAATTTGCAGGATATTAGAGACGAATTTGAACCATTACCGCAACTTGATCTTTGCAGAGCCCTTCCAGTTTACCCTAGAAGCCTCTGAATCAGGTCTTTCCATAATGGTTGACCGTGGTAACGATAAAGTTTCTGATGTACGAAATTTATCTGGGGCAGAGTCTAACTGCTTCAGGCTCCTTTTCATCCTCTCGCTGCTGCCACTTATTCCCGGCGACCGCCGCCTAAATTTACTGATTCTTGACGAGCCAACCGCCCACATGCACGCGGTCACACGTCAGATATTTGTAGAGCGCTACCTGCCTGCCATAACTGAATTGGTGCCTAATACTTACGTCATTACCCCCAATTCTGACGAATACGTGAAAGGTGCTTCTGAGTGGATTGTCAGTAAGAGGGACGGCGAATCCAAACTTATAACGAATTGATTACCATGTCTCATGTTTTTGGAATCTCCAATCATTCCCCGGACCAAGTGTTGTCTTTTTTGACACGCCGTGAGGCGATAGCGGATATGTCAGATGTGGCTATCGTCCCAGCCGGCACTAAGCTCCGCGCAGGTACCAAGCCTCTGCGCGACACATTGTTCATTATTGCTTTGCCAGACCTGTATTCAAATTTTACGGTGCTGAACAGCCATATCTACAAGGACGCCCGAATCTTTGTGTTTGCCTCGGCGTTGAAACTTCGCGCCATTTCTGGTATTACCGCACTCGACTACATGGATAATCCGGACGTAAGTAGCGTCTCCTTTTTGAGTCTAGCCGGCTTAAATAACTCGGCCTTTTCAAGAGCGCTCCAGCGTCCGGGCCTTGATCTACACAAAGCGCCCGTTGATTACCTGTATCTGCTTTCCTCGGGTGTAAAAACAGGCAGCTTACTGAATCCTATGATGACCTTTATCTATTCTCTGCCCTCACAGGCTCAAACGGCCGTTAAGGAGGGTGTGGCGAATTATATAGTGCTTGGAACCATTACCGCTTCAACCTTGGTCTCCCGACTCGGCCGCTCACTGTCAGTACCGTTGACGCCTAAGCAGGTTCTCAGGCTTAGGAATATCCTAGAGACCGACCTGTGCAAAGTTTTTGTATCTTCTTTTGCCCAGATGCAGGGGCACTGGGAAAGTAAGAATGAATCTTTTCTACACCAGCTCTGCAAAACTAACTCCATATCAGCTTACGAAATGCGGTACCTGCGTTCCGTATCTAGTTTAGTTGTCAGGGATAAAAAATCTAGCCGGGAGCTTGTTTCAAATGGCAGCTGAAAAACAATTAGATTGTGAGGCGCCAATCTATATAAATCTTTCCGGTGACTACAAAATACCTATTGTCGGAGAAAAGCCGCGCGTAGGCTCTATATCCGGTGACTTGCGTCTAGCCTCTCTGGATGCCTTCCTAACTTCATTATCGGTCGCCTTATCAAAGCCGGTAGGCGCCAAAATTGATGGAGCTCTTCCCGAGGCTCTCGCTCTGGCGGTCGCCCGCTGTTTGAACGAAAATCCGGGATTCAAATCTGTAGCTCTGGCCATAACGTCAAAGCTCGCCCCTGAATCCCATGAAATGCAATACAACTTCAGTGTCATAGTTAAAAAATGACACACGGCGCCAGTGCAATGCTGGTGTCGGTGAGGAAGCCTCACCGCAGCGGCACGTTATTAGTGTAAATACTAAGTACACGGCGAGTCTGCCCATATCGCTTTTGGTCTGCCCCGCACCATAAACAAACCTGATATTTTCTCCCCCACACTCGCTCTCCAAATAGTTCTTGACAATTGGCTACAGACGTGATACAATGGAATCGGGATACCCTGTGCCCAATAAAATATCAGGTTGCTCTATTATGGAATCAATATGCAAGTCTGCCAAAATGTTTCAATACTCTCTGTGCTCTTGGACTCTGTCGCCCCAAACAGCGCACTCGGTGCCAGCTGCCAAGGTAACTGGCCGAGTGATGCCGAGTTTGCAGTTGACTACCGCGACCACGACCGTCAATTCCCACAGGTTGACCACGGAGTCTGCTCGGAGTATTTTCCTTCTATGGAGAAATTTGAGGAATGGAAACGCGAATCTGCGGAATGGATTCGCGGCACCGATTACGACTTCTCCCGCCGATACACACTTTACTCCTGGGACCTAGGCCCGCAGGTAGCTTTGTCTGACTCTATTTGAGTCCTATACTAGAGGAGCCTAGGCTCCTCTCTTTCTTTCCCTTTAACGGAACTTAGTATGTCACAGAACTACCATGTCTCTAAGCGGGACCTGGGCCCGCAAGTTATTCTCACCGCCCAGAATCCAGAGTCTGCCTGCGGCAGTGAGGGAGGACATCCACGTGTTTGCTTTTCCTCAACAATCGCAGGTTGCTTGGCTAGCGTATCAGGTGGTAGCGGTCTCGGGATTCCGGAGGTTGTCAGACACCTTACCTCTCCGAGAGGAGGCCGAAAAAAGAAAGAAGAGGACCTTTGGTATGAATCAAAAGATGGGAAAAAATACTGCAATATGAACCCGGCGATCTACGTCACGCGGCGCGTCCTGGTACTTCCTCCGGATATTTCTGACTTTAGAGAAACCGGGGAACTGTGGTCATTGAAAGACATTCCTGTAACCCGAGTAGGGTACGTGTGCTTGATGACCTTGATGGCAGAAGGCAGGACCAAGAAAACGAAAACGCTCGTAACTGCCACCCCAGAGCAAATCAAGTTTTGGTTACTCGGTACCCAGGTGACCAAATCCAAGATGGTGCACATCCACTAAATTTTAAATTTGTGGTAGCCCGGCCCCCTCTCCGTGAGCCGCGGTCACGCACAATGACCGCCGCGCCTCTGACTGTTCCTTCATCTAAAATTTCCCAATCTTAACCTAGGAGTGTGACGTGAACAAAAAATCACCAATAGAAACCGCAGCCGTAGAACCCATGACGCTCCTCCAGGAGGCCAGGTGCCAACGAGAGGCTCGACTTGAACTAGAGTTTCTCGCTAAGTGGACAACAGAGGAGCGCAAGACCTTATACGGCGACTATTGGACGGCCACACCCTCGCGCCTGTATTGGTGCCTTCTCTACGAAGTTGTTGCAGGGTGGGATGCTGTAGCCATTTCCGAGGAGTTAGTTTCAATATATGAAAGTACCGGCCCGGAAAAAACGAATTCTGCTCTGGCACGTGCCCGGAGCCTGTTGATGAACACTCGCTAACCCGTTATTTTGCACTCCACTCCGCTGTTACGGACAGTCCGTCCGTATCTGGCCCAGCACCCGCCTACGGGCGGGTCCTCCCAATCATCACTTAAATTCCATGAACCCAACAACACAAACAATTTTGCATGACCCTGCCAATGACCTGCACGGCAACTGCCTTTCGGCGGTCATAGCCTCGTTACTGCACATTCCTATAGAGGATGTACCGATATTCCAAAATCCAGTTACTTGGGTAAAGGAATTGAACTTGTGGCTGCGGCCCTTTGGCCTTGCTTACTGCATGGTCGAGGACTTTGAATGTCATATCCATGCCTATGGAATAGCGGGTTTGTGGCACGAAGTTTCAGGCAACTCGGCTCGATATGCTGGTGTACCACACGCAGTTGTCGGCAAAGACGGAATTCCGGTCTTTGACCCACACCCGTCTAATGCAGGTTTGACGGAAATAACCTGCCACGGATTTTTTATCGCGCTTGAACCCTGGATGCACGGCCGCACGTCCCTGACACTAGGACTGCGAAAGGATGCCGATGACCAACCTGAATGTGATGCGTTCACCTGTGATCTTTGCGGCATTGAAATTACAGATTTTGACGGTGACCTTTTCCACCACACCGGTATCTTGAACGGGGAGGTCAATGGTCATGTACACGTCTGCGCCGCCTGTAACTCCAGAAACGTCCTGCCCAACATCAATTTCGATCAAATCCTGCAGGCCCAAAAACTTACACCTGAAAGTCCAAAATGAAAAAGTTTACCAAAGAAGAGTTCGAGCTATTACCCCTGAGAGGTGTGATTAGGCTGTGCCCTACGGGGGACTATACAGACGTTAAGAAGTTCGGTGACTGTTGCCTCTTCGGTCCCAACTCCGAATTCGGTTCCAACTCCGATTTCGGCTCCCGCTCCGAGTTCGGTCCAAACTCTGAGTTCGGCCCCTACTGTGAGTTCGGTTCCAACTCCGAATTCGGTTCCAACTCCCAGTTCGGCCCGGACTGTGCATTTGGCTCCAACTCCGATTTCGGCTCCCGCTCCGAGTTCGGTCCAAACTCTGAGTTCGGCCCCTACTGTGAGTTCGGTTCCAACTCCGAATTCGGTTCCAACTCCCAGTTCGGCCCCTACTGTGAGTTCGGCTCCCGCTCCGAGTTCGGTCCAAACTCTGAGTTCGGCTCCTACTGTGAGTTCAGCTCCAACTCCGTGTTCGGCCCAGACTGTGAATTTGGCTCCAACTCCGATTTCGGCTCCCGCTGCACGTTCGGCAACAACTGCAGGTTTGAGGGGTTTGCCTCCCGGGAAGACTACCCGTTCTTGGCCCTAGCGGGAGCAGGTTCTTGTAATAGGACAACCTACTTTTTCAACACAGTTTCAGGGATAAAAGTTCGGAGCGCCTGTTTCTTCGGCACGTTAGACGAGTTTAAAGAACAGGTGTTGGAAGAAGTAGGGCCAGAGCACATCAAAGCCATACAGTACCTGGGTATGGCTGGTATTGCCGAGGCAACATTCAATCCCCAACCCCAACCCCAACCCCAACCATCAATCCTTTAGGACCAAAATAATGTCGATACTATCAATGTTGCTAGACTATCAACTAAATTTTAATTGGAGTTGACATGACCAGAGTTTTTTCAGACGAACACAAAGCAAAACTAAGTGCTGCCGGAAAAGGTAAGATTCTTTCAGACGAACACAAAGCCAAGATAAGTGCTTCTAAAAAGGGTACGACTTTTTCCGATGAACACAAAGCAAAACTAAGTGCTGCCGGAAAAGGTAAGCCTAGGTCAGACGAAACCCGTGCCAAGATAGGTGCTGCACACAAAGGTAAGAGGGTTTCGGCCGAAACCCGTGCCAAGATGAGTGCTTCTAAAAAGGGTACGACTTTTTCCGATGAACACAAAGCAAAACTAAGTGCTGCCCGAAAAATTTACTTGGAAAGTAAAAGAGCAAGTCAAGAAGAGTAGAGCATTGCCGAGGCAACATTCAATCCCCAACCCCAACCATCAATCCTTTAGGACCAAAATAATGTCAACACTAGCAATGTTGCGGGACTGTCACCGAGCCGCTGTGGTTAAACGAGACAGGGCGGACTGGAGCCGCGGATACGAATACGCCGCAGGCCGTATACTCTCAGGCATGGCCACAGTAGACGAACTTATGTTGCAGTCCAATTTATCTAATCTGACCGGCTACACGCAGTTTGATGTAGGCATACGTGACGCCTGCCTAACGGCAGTTACCAAGGGCGCCAAGGTCATGGGCTAGCCAGGAAATCGCCGCAGTGTCTAAGTAGGCGGCGCCCGCAGTAAGAACGTAAAACAATTTTCCATTGGAGCTAAACATGAAATTAAGCCTCACCTCTTTTTTGAACACCATGTTTGATCGTTTTTTGCCTGAATTCGCCTTCAACCTTGACAGTCAGTACGCGGTTGACGACATTCCGTGGCCTAAGGATGCGGCGTATCTTGCCAGATATAGCCTCGGCTGCCCGTACCGCCGCACTAAGCACATGGAATTTTTTCAAAACGCGGAGCAGCTTTCCCGTTGGCACCAACTGTGCTCTTCGACCTCCGCGCAGCCACAACACAGTGTTAACTCTTTTGTTCTGGACGCACTTTACATGTGGACTCTAGGCCCACTACTAATCGAAGATCACTCTCCGCATCTGAGGGCTCTGTCTAGAATTTGACACCCCGAATTTACATCAGTAAAACCCTGACCGCGGCGGCAGGGATTAACCGCCGCATTTACTAGGAAATTCTATCAT
>Ga0136636_10001660_pt1 | contig 13073 bp, 12 predicted proteins | sample AntDrymUQ8522106_2_FD_104653 | JGI IMG/M metagenome (GOLD analysis project Ga0136636, IMG submission 104653) | Polar desert sand microbial communities from Dry Valleys, Antarctica - metaG UQ852 (21.06) | ecosystem: Environmental > Terrestrial > Soil > Desert | place: Antarctica: Dry Valley... | reverse complement strand
TGCGCCGGGCGCCCGCCTGCGCGGGCGGGTCCGGAGGCGTCGGCGCAGGCCGACGCTTGGCGGCAGGACCGGCCGCTATAGTCGGCAGGCGGGCGCGTACACGCGCGCCGTGGGGGCGCGGTGCGCCGGGCGCCCGCCTGCGCGGGCGGGTCCGGAGGCGTCGGCGCAGGCCGACGCTTGGCCATAGGCCCGGCCGACGCGGTTTCAACCGCCCGGTTCTGGCAACAGCGCCGACCATGACGTAGCCCTATCGCCTGTCTGCGCTACAGCATGCGCTCCACTGCGTCTAGCGTAGGCAGATTGCCGCGCCCGCCGAGGCCCGCGCAGCTGATGGCGGCCGCAGCGCTTGCGAAGCGCACCGCGCGCCGGATCGGGTCGCCGCGCAGCACCGCGAAAAGCAGTGCGCCGTGAAACACATCGCCCGCGCCGGTGGTGTCGAGCGGCGTGATCGTGAAGGCCGGCGTGTGGAAAAGCTCGCCCGCGTCGGCGCACCAGCTGCCGGCCGCCCCGCAGGTGACGAGCGCCAGCCGCCCGAAGCGCACGTGCAGCGCCTGGGCCGCCTCGCCCGCGCCGGCGAGGCCCGTCACCTCGTGGGCAAAGCGCTGCGAGACGACCATCAGGTCGCAGAGCGGCAGCAGCGCAAGGGTCTGCTCGCGCACCCGCTCGGCGTCGATCATCACCAGGCCGCCGGCGGCGCGCATCCAGCGGGCGGCCTGCATGGCGGCGGCGGGGATGTGCGTGTCGAGCGCCAGGGCGCGCGCCGAGCTGATCAGCGCCTGCTCTAGCACGATCCCGTCGAGCACGGCGCGATCATTGTGCCAGAAGATCGTGCGCCGGTCGCGGCCGGGCTCGGCCAGGGCGAAGGCGACGTGCGAACTGCCAGGGCGCACCTGCATGCCGACGGGGTCGACGCCCGCTGTGCGCAGGCCCTCTAGAATGCGCGCCCCGTACGCATCGTCGCCGACGGCGCCGGCCATGGCCGCGCTGGCGCCAAGGCGGGACATTGTCGCCAACGCTGTAGCCACAGGGCCGCCGCCCATCTCCAGCCAGCGCGCCACCGGCTGCTTGATGCCGAGCTGCGGCTCGGCCGCCGCCACCGCGACCATGTCTAGCGAGGCGATCCCGACGCCGACCACATCGTAGGCCATGTTTCCACCTTACCAACCCCGGCACAACGTGCTACTATACCTATCCCGAAACACCGCCGCATCATCGTAGCATACACGCGGAGCCCAGATGTCGACCGACACAACCGCCACGCTCGCGGAAGAAGCCCCGACCAACGAGGCCGCGCTGCTACGCCTTGCGCTGGCCGATGCGCGCATGTCGGTCGCGCTGGCGGATCTTCAGCTGCGCTATGTCTGGGTTGCGAATCCCCCGCCCCCGCTCCAGCTGTCGGATCTGATCGGGAGGAGCGACGGCGAGCTGTTTGGGGCGGCTGGCCTGGCGCTTGCCCAGCTTCAGGCCGAGGCGCTGGCCCAGGGCGGCGCGGCGCGGGCCGAGCTGCGGCTGCCCCTTGGCCCCGAGCTGCGCACCTTTGAGGTGCTGGCGCGACCCGCTCACGACGCCACCGGCGCGCTGATCGGGGTGCTCACAAGCTGGGTTGCGCTCGCCGCGCCGCACCGGGCCGAGTACGAGCTGCACCAGGCCCAGCCTGAGCAGGAGGCCGATGAGCTGCGCCAGGCCGAGGAGGCGCTGCGCGGCGCCAACCAGCGGCTGTCCGACCTGAACGCCGACCTGCGGCGCTCACGCGATCTGCTGCGCACGATCTTCGACGGCCTGGACGATGGCCTGCTGCTTGTCGGCCACGCTGGCAGCGTGCTGGCGGTGAACCAGCGCTTCGCCGCGCTCTGCAATACCCCGCCGGAGGGCCTGGTGGGCCACGACTGGCGCGAGCGCTGCCTGGCGCTGCTGCCCGCCTTCCCGGTGGCCCTGGTGGAGGCGAGCCTCGCCGATGGCGACGCGCGCCAGGCGCGGGTGCGCTCCATCGACGAGCAGGGCCGCACGCGCATCTTTGATCTGCACACGCTGCGGCCAGCCGAGGGCGAGGGCGTACCAGAGCAGCTGGTGGTCCAGGTGCGAGAGGTGACGGAGCAGGTGCGCCTGGAGGCCCAGATGGTGGCGGCCGAGCGCATGGCGGCCAACGAGCGCCTGGCCGCCACCGTAGCCCACGAGGTGAACACGCCGCTCCAGGCGATCGAGAGCAGCCTGCACCTGGCCGGGAAGCTCGTCGACGAAGAGCAGCGGGCGCGCTACCTGCGCCTTGCCCGCGAGGAGATCCGGCGCATCGGCTATATCTTGCGCCAGCTGCTCGATCTGCATCGCCCCTCGCTCGCGCCGACGCAGATCGCCGTGAACGAGCTGATTGAGCGCGTGCTGATGCTCACCGGGGGCAGCCTGAAACAACAGCGTGTGTATGTGGTGCGCGATCTGGCCCAGGCGCTGCCGCCCGTAACTGGGTATGCCGACGAGCTGACGCAGGTGCTGCTGAACCTGATCTTCAACGCGATGCAGGCCATGGAGCACGGCGGGCGGCTCACCCTGCGCACCGCCCTGGAGCAGCCCCCAGCGGGCGCGGCGAGCGTGGTGATCACGGTGCGCGATACCGGCTCAGGGGTGGATCCGACGATCAGCGCGCGGATCTTCGAGCCCTTTTACACGACCAGAGCCGAGGGCAGCGGCCTGGGCCTGGCGGTGTGCAGGCAGCTTGTGGAGGGGCACGGCGGCCGCATCTGGATCGAGAGCGTGCCCGGCGAGGGCGCCAGCTTCTATGTTGCGCTGCCGCTGGGGTGACGGGCGGCGATAGCCGATAGCCGATAGCCGATAGCCGATAGCCGATACGCTTAGAGCGCACTGCTGCGGCCTTCAATCTGCGTCATCTGCGTCATCTGCGGATGAGTATGCGCGAGCTACGCTCCGCGCCCACGCCGAGCGACATGTGGCATAATTCATCCGGACACCGTGTGCAACCGCCGCATAGCCCGACGGAGGGCCCGTGGATCACGACCTGCTCAGCTTTCCCTACACTGCGCGCCGCGCGCCCCTGCTCGCCGGCAACGGTGTGGTTGCCACCAGCAACCCGCTAGCCTCGCAGGCCGGCCTCGCCGCGCTCCAGGCGGGTGGTAGCGCCATCGACGCCGCTATCGCCGCTGCCGCCTGCCTGAGTGTGCTCGAGCCAACCTCCAACGGCCTTGGCGGCGATGGCTTCGCCCTGATCTGGGATGGCGAGCGGCTCCACGGCATCAACGGCTCTGGCCGCGCGCCCGCTGCTCTCAGCCTGGAGGCGCTGCATCGCGCAGGCCACGCGCAGATGCCCACCCACGGCTGGCTCCCCGTGACGGTGCCCGGCGTGGTGCAGCTCTGGGGCGATATGCACGCCCGCTTCGGCAAGCTGCCGCTTGAGCAGCTGCTCGCCCCCGCGATCGCTTACGCCGAGCGCGGCGCCCCCGTGCCCGCCATCACGGGCCAGAACTGGGCGCGCGGGGTGAGCGCCGCCCGCCAGCGCAGCGGCCCCGAGTTCGCCGCCTTCCTGGAGACCTTCGCCCCCGGCGGCCAGGCCCCGCGCCCCGGCCAGCGCTTCGCCTCGCCCGGCCACGCCCGCACGCTGCGCCAGATCGCCCACGACGGCCCGCGCGCCTTCTACGAGGGCGAGATCGCTCAGGCTATCGTCGCCTTCAGCCAGGCCACCGGCGGCCTGCTGAGCGCCGACGACCTCGCCGCCCATCGCTCCGAGTGGGTCGAGCCGATCACGGTGGGCTACGGCGGCTACACGGTGGCCGAGATTCCCCCCAACGGCCAGGGCCTCGGCGCCCTGCTCGCGCTTGGCATTCTCGACGGCTTAGATCTCGCCCGCCACCCGCGCGACTCCGCCGCCGGCCTGCACCTTCAGATCGAGGCGATCAAGCTTGGCTTCGCGGACATCTTCGCCTACCTGGGCGATCCAGCCATGGCCGACGTGCCCACGGCCGCCCTGCTGAACCCCGAGCGCCTGGCTGCCCGCCGCGCCCTGATCGGCCCCCAGGCCCAGGATTTTGGCCCCGGCGAGCTGCCCCGCGGCGGCACCGTCTACTTCTGCGCCGCCGACGGCGAGGGCCGCATGGTCAGCATGATCCAGTCCACCTACATGGGCTTCGGCTCGGGCATCGTCATCCCCGGCTGGGGCATCGCCATGCACAACCGTGGCAACGGCTTTGTAACCACGCCCGGCCACCCCAACCAGCTCGCGCCCGGCAAGCGCCCCTTCCATACGATCATCCCTGGCTTCCTGCTGAAGGATGGTCAGGCTGTCGGCCCCTTCGGCGTGATGGGCGGCCACATGCAGCCCCAGGGCCACGCCCAGGTGGTCGTCAATAGCCTTACCTACGGCATGCACCCTCAGGCCGCCCTCGACGCGCCGCGCTGGCGCTGGGATCGGGACGGCAGCGTACACCTGGAGCACGAGACGGCGCGCCATGTGGTGGAGGGCCTCGCCGCCCGCGGCCACCGCACTGTGGTGGATACCGAGCGGGGCGACTTCGGGCGCGGCCAGATCATCTGGCGCCTGGACTCCGGCGACTATGTGGCGGGGACGGAGAGCAGGTGCGATGGATGCGCGGTGGGGTGGTGACAGGGTGACAGGGTGACAGGGTGACATGCGCTTGCTGCGCTCGCACTGACACGGTGACACCTAACGGTACACCTGTAGTGATCAGCGGGCCACACGTTCTCCGTTGGCCGCCGCTCTTCGCCGACAGGTGTCACCGTGTCACCGTGTCACCGTGTCACCCACACCGGCGGCTGGCTCGGCGACTTCTTCGACGACCTGGGCGCCGGCGACGACGCGCTGCGCCGCATGGTGGAGGAGCGCATGCCCGAGCTGCCCCAGCTTTTTCCGCTCGGCGCGCTCTTCTCCTACAACAACGCCGGCTTCTACCTGGCCGGCCGCGCCATCGAGCTGATCACCGGGCAGAGCTTCGAGGCCGCCCTCGGCCAGCTGGTGCCCGGCCCGCTTGGGCTGACGCAGAGCCACCTCTTCCCCGAGGAGGTGATGCTCCAACGCTTCGCCGTGGGCCACATCCAGCGCGCAGAAGGCCCAGAGCTGGCGGCGCCCTCGTGCCAACCCTCGGCGAGTTCGAGCATGTGGGCCTCACCTGGTTCGTGCGCCAGCTCGGCGGCGTGCGCGTGATCCGCCACAGCGGCGGCACCAACGGCCAGATCGCGGGCCTCTGGGTCGCGCCCGAGCAGGGCTTTGCGCTCGCCGTGCTCACCAACGCCAGCAATGGGGACTTGCTCACGGGCGCGCTCTTCGCCCAGGCCCTCGGCGATTACCTCGGCCTGGACGACCCCGCGCCTGCGCCTGTGATAGCACCGCCCAAGCGCCTGGAAGCCGCGACGGGCCTGTACCGGGGCGCCCTCTCCGACGCCCTGCTCACGCGGCACGACGGCGCGCTGCTGCTCCAGATCACGCCGAGGGGCGGCTTCCCAAGGACGGACTCGCCGCCCGGCCCCACCCCGCCGCCGCTCCCCCTGGCCTTCTCCGACGAGCGTTGCCTGATTGCCACAAGTGGCCTCCAAGCCGGTGCCCGCGCCGAGCTTGGCGGCTGGGAGGGCGGCAGACCCGCGTGGCCGCGCTTCGTCGGGCGGGCGCGGCTGCGGGCGGATGGGTAGCTTGAGTTTGTGATCGCCCAGCGTGAAGCCCATGCCTGTTGACGCAAGAGCTGCCGCAGCGTACCATGTGCGCCAATAGCCAGTTTGAGCGTCAGGAACGGCGATGGTTCAGACGGAACAGATCCACGCGCTGAGCGCACAGATTGCGCGGGCCTTTCAGCCCGAGCGCATTATCCTCTTTGGCTCGTATGCATACGGCACGCCAGGGCCAAACTCCGATGTCGATCTGCTTGTGGTGATGCCCTACGAGCGGCATGCGGTGTATCAGGCCGCAGAGATTCTTACCGCCATCAACCCAGGCTTTCCGGTTGATGTAGTGGTGCGCACGCCGGAGGAACTCGCTGCACGGGTTGCCCAAGGCGATGTATTCCTGCGCGAGGTAGTCGAGCGCGGGCAGGTGCTGTATGCAGCCCCTAACTGCTGAGTGGGTCGCCAAGGCCGAGGCAGACCTTGCCACTGCGCAGCGCGAACTGCGAGTACGCCGTGCGCCGAACTACGATGCCGTCTGCTTCCACGCACAGCAATGCGCCGAGAAATACCTGAAGGCGCTCTTGCAAGAAGAAAGTGTCTCCTTCCCGCGCACCCACGATCTGATGATGCTCCTGAGCCTGATGACGAGCCCCGACCCAGCGCTAACCGTACTGCAAGCAGATCTCCGCCTGCTCACCGCGTTTGGCGTCGCCTTCCGCTATCCCGGCACGTCTGCCGACCGAGCAATGGCACGGGATGCCGTCTCCCGTTGTCTGATGGTCCGGGCAGCGATCCGACAAAGCCTTGGCCTGTAGGGGAGCCTTCCCGGAAGCTCAACCTGGAGAAATGCAGATTATGGCACGCGAGCCCGTCCAGAAAACCCTGCTCGACCTGCTCGCCGCCGGGGCCGACGCGCACCCCGCCCTGGTGGCGCCCGACAGGCCGGCGCTCAGCTACGCCGCCCTGCGCGCCAACGTGGCCGCGCTCGCCGTGCAGCTCCAGGGCCTCGGCATCGGTCGCGGCGAGCGCGTAGCTCTCGCGATGCTCAACGGCCCCGAGCTGGCTATCGCCTTCCTCGCCGCCGCCACCGCCGCCACCGCCGCCCCGCTCAACCCCAAGTATCGCCCCGACGAGTTCGCCTTCTACTTCGATGACACCCGCGCCAAAGCCCTGATCGTCGCCCCCGACACCCTCCCCGACGCCCGCGCCGCCCTAACCCCCGGCATGCTCCTGATCGAAGCCACCCCCAACCCCGACGGCACGCTCGCGTTCTCGCCCGCACTCAGCACTCAGCACTCAGCACTCAGCACTCAGCACTTCGCCCGCCCCGACGACATCGCCATGATCCTGCACACCAGCGGCACCACCAGCCGGCCCAAGCGCGTGCCCATCCGCCACTGCAACCTCGCCACCTCGGCCACAAACATCGGCGCCACCTACGCGCTCGGCCCCACGGATCGCGCCCTCTGCGTGATGCCGCTTTTCCACATTCACGGCATTGTGGCCTCGCTGCTCAGCACCCTCGCCACTGGCGGCACCGTGATCTGCCCGCCCGGCTTCGACGCCCTGAAGTTCTGGGCCTGGGTTGAGCAGTTCAAGCCCACCTGGTACTCGGCTGTGCCAACCATGCACCAGCTGCTGCTCGCCCGCGCCGAGCGCAACGCCGAGCTGATCGCCGCCAACCGCTTCCGCTTCATCCGCTCCTCCAGCGCGCCCCTGCCGCCTGTGGTGATGGAGCGGCTAGAGACGACGTTTGGCGCCCCGGTGCTGGAGAGCTATGGCATGACCGAGGCCAGCCACCAGATGGCCTCTAACCCGCTGCCGCCCGCCCCGCGCAAGGCTGGCAGCGTGGGCGTGGGCATCGGCGTAGATGTTGCGATCATGGACGAGGTCGGCAGCCTGCTGCCACAGGGCGCCCAAGGCGAGGTGGTGGTGCGCGGCGGTAACGTGGTGGATGGCTACGAGAATAACCCTGAGGCCAACGCCACCGCCTTCGTAGCTGGCTGGTTCCGCACCGGCGACCAGGGCTACCACGATGCCGATGGCTACCTCTGCCTCACGGGCCGCCTCAAGGAGCTGATCAACCGGGGCGGCGAGAAGATCTCGCCGCTGGAGATCGACGATGTGCTGCTGCGCCACCCCGCCGTGGCCGAGGCGCTGGCCTTTGCCGTGCCACACCCAACCTTGGGCGAGGAGGTTCACGCCGCCGTGGTGCTGCGGGCCGCGTGCGGCGAGCGCGAGCTGCGTGAGTATTGCGCCCAGAGCCTGGCCGACTACAAGCTGCCGCGCCGCATCCATATCCTCGACGCCCTGCCCCGTGGCGCCACCGGCAAGCTCCAGCGCATTGGCATGGCGAAGACGCTTGGACTGATGGAGTGAGAAAGCGATCAGCATGGCCACTGTGTTCGCCGATCAGCGCCGCCTGAGCCCGTACCTCAGCTTCTCCCGCGCCGAGTGGGCCGGCCTGCGCGAGGGAGCCGAGCTGCCGATCGACGCCCACGACCTGGACACCCTGGTGAGCCTCAACGACAACGTCTCGCTGGAGGATGTCGCCGACATCTACCTGCCCCTGCTGCGCCTGCTCCAGCTCTACTACGACGCCTCGCAGCGGCTCTATCAGGTGACAAATGTCTTTCTCGGCAACCCATCGCAGTATCGCGTGCCCTACGTGATCGGGATCGCGGGCAGCGTGGCAGTTGGCAAGAGCAGCACCGCGCGCATCCTCCAGGCGCTGCTGGCCCACGGCGCGCCGGGCCAGGGCAAGGTTACGGTGGAGCTGATCACCACCGACGGCTTTCTCTACCCCAACAGCGTGCTCCAGGAGCGCGGGATCATGCACCGCAAGGGCTTCCCCGAGAGCTACGACCGGCGGCGGCTGATCAAGCTGATCGCCGATGTGAAGTCCGGCGTGCCCCACGTGGATGTGCCGATCTACTCGCACATGGTCTATGATATTGTGCCAGATGAGGCCCGTGTGATCGACCGGCCCGACATCCTGATCGTCGAGGGGCTGAACGTGTTGCAGCGCGGCGGCCGCACCGCCCGCGCGCCGCAGTTTGTCTCCGACTACTTCGACTTCTCGATCTACGTCGACGCCGACGAGCGCCACCTGCAGCAGTGGTACGTTGAGCGCTTCCTGCGCCTGCGCGAGACAGCCTTCCGCGACCCGAGCTCGTTCTTCCGGCGCTACGCCGAGCTGAGCGTAGACGAGGCCACCGCCACCGCGCGCCGCATCTGGCACGAGATCAACCTTGTCAACCTGAAGCAGAACATCGAGCCCACCCGCGAGCGCGCCGACCTGATCCTCGAAAAGGGCGAGAAGCACACGCTGGAGCGGGTGTATCTGCGCAAGCTGTAGCGCCAGACCCGACAGTTCACCACCGAGGCACAGAGGACACAGAGCCAACAGCACAACGGGCTGCACTTCCCCACGCCCGGCCCTTGTGGTACATTAGGCTCGGCCTCTGTGCTCTCTGTGTCTCTGTGGTAAATAGGGTGGGGCGCTATGCGCGTCTGTATCGTCGGCGCCGGTGCCATCGGCGGATTTCTAGGCGTGAAGCTGGCCCTGGCTGGCGCGGAGACAACGCTGATCGCGCGCGGTGCCCACCTAGCGGCGATTCTGCGCGACGGGCTGGCCGTGGAGTACGCCGACGGCTCACGCGAGCTGGCCCGCCCCGCCTGTGCCACCGCCGACATGGCGCAGGCCGGCCCCCAGGACTACGTGATCGTCGCCGTGAAGGCCCAGGCCCTGCCTGCCCTCGCCGCGCCGATGCGCGCCCTGTACGGCCCCGACACCGCTGTGGTCTACGCGCAGAACGGCATCCCCTGGTGGTACTTTATGGGCCACCCAGGTGAGCACGCGGGGCGTCGGGTAGAGGCGGTGGACCCCGGCGGGCTAATCGCGGCCCACACCGAGCTGGAGCGCGTGATCGGCTGCGTGGTCTATCCCGCCGGCGCAATTGTGCGGCCCGGCGTGATCCGCCACATCGAGGGCAACCGCTTTACGCTCGGCGAGCTGGGCGGGGAACGCAGCGAGCGCGTGCAGGCCCTCGCCCAGCTGATGCTTGCCGCCGGGCTCAAGGCGCCCGTGCGCCCCGACATCCGCAACGAGCTCTGGCTCAAGCTCTGGGGCAACCTCTCGTTCAACCCCATCAGTGCGCTCACCCGCGCCACGCTGGACCAGATCATCGCCGATCCGCTCACGTACGCTCTAGTCACGCGCATGATGGCCGAGGCGCAGCAGGTGGCCGAGGCGCTTGGCGTGCGCTTCCCCGTAAGCATCGAGCGCCGCATCAAGATGGCCGAGGAGATCGGCGCGCATAAGACCTCGATGCTCCAGGATATCGAGGCGGGCCGGGGCACCGAGGTGGACGCGCTGGTGGGCGCGGTGGCCGAGCTTGGGCGGCTGGTGGGCGTCCCGACGCCCCACATCGACGCGATCTACGCCAGCATGAAGCTGCTCGAACGGGTTGTCGCCCGCCCGTTGTAACGCGCCGACAACGCGATTCATACAGCTCGGCAGAAGTCCGCCACAGGTAAATACGAAGGCGCTGTACGACTGGGCGGATAGGCGGGCGAGCGCCGGGCATGGTATCCACCGATGACACAGATTTCCAGCCCAGTCGCCGGGCTGATGCAGCAGGATATTCCGGCGGTACAATAGAGCCATGACAACCGACAGCACAGTGATCCAGGGCGAGGCGTCCGCCAGCGACGCGCCGCCCCTCGACAAGCGGCAGGTGCGCCGACGTGTGTTCGGCCTCGCCGCGCCCGTGATTGGCGAGAATCTGCTCCAGACCATGCTCGGCATCGTGGACACGTTGCTGGTTGCGGGCCTCGGCGCCGTGGCCCTGGCCGGCGTGGGCTCGGCGCTCCAGGTGATCTACATTCTGCTTGGCGCCCTGAGCGCCCTGAGCGTGGGCGCATCGGTGGTGGTGGCTCAGGCCGTGGGCGCACGTGATTTCGCCAAGGCCAGCCGCTTTGCTCGGCAGACCCTGATCTGGAGCGTGATCATCGCGCTGCCGCTTACAGCGATCGGGCTGCCACTTAGCCCGGCCCTGATCGGCATCTTTGGACTGCCGCCCGATGTGTCCGCCGTGTCGGTGGACTACCTGAGCGTGACGATGGGCGCGATCGCGACGCTTACGGTGATGCTGCTCGCTAGCGGGGTGCTGCGCGGCGCAGGCGACTCGCGCACGCCCATGCTCGTGACGCTGCTGGCCAACGTGATAAACGTGGCCCTAAGCTGGGCGCTGATCTACGGGCACTTCGGCCTGCCCGCGCTGGGCGCGGTGGGGAGCGCCTGGGGCACGGTGGTGGCGCGGGCCGTGGGCGCGGTCATCCTGGTGGCCGTGCTGCTGCGCGGGCGCAACGGCGTGCGCGTGTGGGGCGGCTCGTGGGTGCCGGGGCTGGCCGCTATCGGCGCGGTGCTCGCCATCGGCTTGCCCACAGCCGTCGAGGAGATGCTGGTGATCACGGCCTTCGCGGCGCTCACGCCGATTGTGGCAACGCTCGGCACCGAGCCGCTAGCCGCCCAGCGCGTGGTGATCAACATCCTCTCGCTCTCGTTTCTGCCCGGCATTGGCTTCGGCCTCGCGGCCACGGCCCTCGTGGGCCAGGCTGTGGGCGCGCGCCGGCCCGACGAGGCCCGCGCCGCGGTGAATATCGCCCTGCGCTGGGCCGTCGCGTGGATGGGCAGCCTTGGTGTGCTGTTCCTGATCTTCGCCCGCCCGCTCACCGCGCTTTTTGGCGACGATCCGGCCCTGGTAGATGCGGGCTCGGCCGCGATTATGGCTGTGGTGCTCACCCAGCCGTTCTGGGCCGTTACCTTCGTCTACGCCGGGGCCCTGCGCGGCAGCGGCGACACGCGCACGCCCCTGCTGATCACCAGCGCGATCATGTGGCTCGCCGTGATCATCGCCTTCTTCACGGTGCGCCTCATCCCGCAGCTCTGGGCCGTCTGGGCGGCCTTCCTGGTGGTCGGCCCGTTCGAGGCCTGGCTCTACTGGCGCGCCTGGCGGCGGGTGGTGCTGATTCGCAACCCCTGAACGCTAATGCCTGCCGGCAGCAGTGGATGTCGCGCGGCGCTCAGCACTCAGCACTCAGGACTACTTCACATGTTCTACCTCGGCTGCGCTGTCTGGGCCTACAAGGACTGGGTGGGCGAGCTCTTCCCGCCTGGCAGCAAGAGCGGCGACTTTCTGCGGCTTTATAGCCGCAGGCTCACCACGGTCGAAGGTAATACGACGTTTTACGCCGTACCCAAGCCAGAGATGGTGGCGCGCTGGGCCGCCGAGACGCCGGAGACGTTCCGCTTCTGCTTCAAGCTCCCCCGCGACATCAGCCACGCCGGCCCGCTCGTGCCGCAGCTCGATGCCACCCACGCCTTCCTGGAGCGCCTCGCCCCGCTCGGCCCGCGCCTGGGCCCCTGCTTCCTCCAGCTGCCGCCCGGCTACGGCCCCGCCCAACGTGGCGACCTGGCCCGCTGGCTGGCCGCGTGGCCGCGTGAGCACCCCGTGACGGTGGAGGTGCGCCACCCCGACTGGTACGCCGAGCCGTCGGAGTCGGCCCTGATGGAGCTGCTGGAGCTTCACGGCGCGGGCCGGGTGATCATGGATGTGCGCCCCATCCGCCAGGCGAGCCGCGGCGGTGAGCTGCTGGAGGACGCCCGCGAGCGCAAGCCCGACGTGCCGATGCACCCGCTGCGCAGCGGCGGCCTCGCCATGGTGCGCTATATCGGGCACCCCGAGCCCGCCGAGAACGACGCCTACCTCGACGAGTGGGCCACGCGCGTGGCCAGCTGGCTCGCCGAGGGCACCCGCGTCTACCTGTTTATGCACTGCCCCGACGAGGCCCGCTCGCCAGCGCTCTGCCGCGCCATCCAGGCCCGCCTGGAGCAGCTTGGCGCCGTGCCGCCGCTGCCCTGGGGGCGCGACGAGCCGCCGCCCGCGCCGCCCGAGCAGCTCAGTCTGTTCTGAAGGGGACAGGGCAGCGACCCAGTTCAAGATTTGCACAATCGCCGCCGCCGTGGTATACTCACGCCGTTCGTGAGAAGTACGACCCCGTAGCTCAGTGGATTAGAGCGTTTCCCTGCGGAGGAAAAGGTCGCGCGTTCGAGTCGCGCCGGGGTCGCCACAAGCGAGACCAGAGCCAATTGGCTCTGGTCTTCTTTATTCATTAGGGCGTAAAACCCAGGAGCTTCAGCCCTGGGTTTTACGCCCTTCACCCGCTTGAGCGGCTTTAGCCCAAGTAGCACGGACTTGCTATGTATGCGGTGTTAGGGTACTATGAAAGCCATGCGCAAAGCTTTCAAATACCGCATCTACCTCGCGAAGGGCCAGCGGCGCATCCTTGAGCAACAGCTTGAAGAAAGCCGCTGGGTGTATAACGAACTGCTTGCCGAACGCAAGCGGGCGTATGCGGAACGCGGCGAGTCGCTGCGCAAGTACGATACGCTG
>Ga0136636_10001659_pt1 | contig 13074 bp, 13 predicted proteins | sample AntDrymUQ8522106_2_FD_104653 | JGI IMG/M metagenome (GOLD analysis project Ga0136636, IMG submission 104653) | Polar desert sand microbial communities from Dry Valleys, Antarctica - metaG UQ852 (21.06) | ecosystem: Environmental > Terrestrial > Soil > Desert | place: Antarctica: Dry Valley... | reverse complement strand
GCGGGCGCACAGAGTCCATTTTGTTGTCGATGCCGCCTTTGGTGAGTTGGTCTTATCAAAATGTGCCGCAAGCAGGCTCCCCTGAAGCCACTCTGTACTCGGATTTTTTGGTTCGCAAGGAATGGATTTGAACCCTGTGCGACGTCTTGGCGTGTTTGGGGGGGCATTTGACCCGCCACATGCGGCCCACTTGGCGTTGGTCCAATCCGCCATTCAAACGCTGGGGCTTGACGAGTTACGTGTGGTGCCCACCGGGCAGGCCTGGCATAAGGCGCGTGTGCTGAGCGACGCCCATCACCGCTTGGCCATGGCGACCCTTGCGTTTGCTGGTGTTCCCAAAGTGCTGGTTGACCCGCGTGAAATACAGCGTGTCGGGCCCAGCTACACCGTGGACACGTTGCACGAGCTGAAGGCACTACACGCCGGGTCAGACCTGTTTCTCATCATGGGCGAAGACCAAGCTCGTGCCCTGCCAACCTGGCGCAATTGGGAGGATTTATTGCATCTAGCTATAATTTGTGTAGCTGAGCGCGAAGATATCATGGGTTCCCAACCCAGATTTGTGGCCCCGAAGGCGCATGAATCTCGTTTCAGGCGGCTCCTCTTGCCCGCCCTGCCAATCAGCGCAACCGATATCCGAGCTCGAATTGCAGCGCATCAAAGCGTTGTGCCACTGGTTTGTGAGCCCGTTGCGCGTTATATTGACAACCACCACCTTTACCAGACTAACTGATGACCACCACCACCGTTGCCAAAAAAGACATCCAGAAACTCCAGCGCGCCATCGTCGACGGGCTCGAAGATGTGAAAGCCCAAGACATTCAAGTCTTTGATACCGAACACCTCTCCGCCTTGTTTGAGCGGGTCATCATTGCCTCTGGCACGTCTAACCGCCAAACCAAGGCCTTGGCCGGCAGCGTGCGCGATGCCGTGCGCGAGGCGGGTTTTCCCAAGCCGCGCATGGAAGGCGAAGCCAATGGTGAGTGGATTATTGTGGACTGTGGCGCCGCGGTGGTGCATGTCATGCAGCCCAGTTTTCGGCAGTACTACAACTTGGAAGAGTTGTGGGGTGAGAAGCCTGTGCGTTTGAAATTTGGTGCGACCAAGCCGGCGGCGGCTGAGACTGAAGCGCCGGCCAAGCCCGCCAAAAAAGTGGTGGAAGTGGAAGGTAATTTGCGACGCTCGAATGCGGCTAAAAAGGGTGTGGCCGAAGCCTTCCCGTCCAAAGCCCAATTGAAAAAGACGGCCGAGTCAGCGGCTGCCAGGGCGCCAGCCAAAAAGGCAGCTGCCAAGAAAACGACACCATCCCAAGTTCCTGCCAAAAAGACGGCAGTGAAGGTCGCTTCTAAAACGGTGGTGATCAACGCGCCTGAAAAGGCCTCAGCCAAAAAAGCCAGTCCCAAGGCCCCCGCCAAGGTAGCAGCCAAAAGGGCGCCCGTCAAAAAAACGGTTGCCAAGAAATCCGCCGCTGACTAATCGCGACCCAGACCCATGAGACTCGTCATTGTGGCGGTGGGTCAAAGGGTACCCGACTGGGCACAGACCGCCTGGGAAGATTACGCCAAGCGCTTTCCATTTGAGTTGAAGGTGGAGCTCAAAGCCGTTAAAACTGAACCTCGTGCGTCCAAAACACGGGAGGCTCTTTACGCCGCAGAGCGCCAGCGCATCGAGGCCGCCATTCCCAAAGGCAGCCGTATCGTCGCTCTTGACGAGCGCGGCACCAACCTCACGACGGTGGCACTGGCCGCCAAACTGCGCCATTGGCAACTTGAGGGCGACGACGTCTCGCTGGTGATTGGTGGCCCTGATGGTCTTGACCCCGCTTTCAAGCAAAGCGCTCACGAGCGCGTGCGCTTGTCAGACTTGACCTTACCGCACGCGATGGTTAGGGTGCTTCTGATTGAGCAGTTGTACCGAGCTTGGTCCATTAATGCCAACCACCCCTACCACCGTGAGTAAGGCCTAAGTTTTATCGATATGGAACCTTTTATCTACCTGGCCTCCAAAAGCCCGCGCCGGCGCCAACTGCTGGAGCAGCTTGGTGTGCGTTACGAGTTGCTGCTGCCTGACGAAGACGAGGATGCCGAGGCGCTGGAAGCTGAGATGCCGAGTGAGGCGCCTGCCACTTATGTTCAGCGCGTCACTCAACTTAAATTAAGTGCTGCTTTAAACCGACTTGTCAGACGCGGGGTGCCGCATGCACCAGTGCTGTGCTCGGACACCACGGTGGCTTTGGGTAACACCATTTTTGGTAAGCCAGCCCATGCGGTAGATGCTGCGCGCATGTTGTCAGCCTTGGCTGGACAAACACATCAGGTGTTGACTGCGGTGGCGGTAGGCAGCGCGCGGCGGCGTGAACACCGGTTGAGCACAAGTCAAGTGACTTTTGCAGCCCTGTCGGCCAGTGAGGTGCAGACCTATGTCGCGTCGGGTGAGCCGTTAGACAAGGCAGGCGCCTATGCGGTACAGGGCAGAGCGGCCTCATTTATTGCCCATATGTCGGGCAGTTACTCGGGCATCATGGGTTTGCCCATGTTTGAAACAGCCCAATTGTTACGCTCCTTTGGCTTCAAAATTTAACCAGGTATGCCCATGAGCGAAGACATTCTGATCAATTGGTCGCCCCAGGAGACCCGGGTGGCGGTGGTCGAAAACGGCGCCTTGCAGGAGTTGCATGTCGAACGGACGCTGGAGCGGGGCTTGGTGGGCAATGTGTACTTGGGCAAAGTGGCCCGGGTGCTGCCGGGCATGCAATCGGCGTTCATTGACATTGGGCTGGCGCGTGCTGCGTTTTTGCATGTGGCTGACGTCTGGCACCGGCAACCTGATGGTGAACCGCCGAGCATGGTTCGCAACACGCAGCCTCAAATCCCGATTGAAAAGCAGGTGTTTGAAGGACAAACATTGGTGGTGCAGGTCATCAAGGATCCGATTGGCACCAAAGGCGCCCGTCTGTCGACTCAAATCAGCATCGCTGGGCGGATGCTGGTCTTTTTGCCGCAGGACGATCATGTCGGTGTGTCACAAAAAATCCCGCAGCACCAGCGCGATGAGTTGCGCACCCGACTGCAGCGCCTGGCGGGTGACGAGGGCGGTGGCCTGATCTTGCGAACCAACGGCGAGGACGCCTCTGACTTGGAGTTGTCAGAAGACATCCTCTACTTACGCAAGGCTTGGGCGCGCATTAAGAGTGCTTCGGTGCGCTTGCCGCCCTTGACGATGCTGCACCAGGACCTTAATTTGTTGCAAAGGGTCTTGCGTGATTTGGTGGGGGAAAACACGCAGTCGATCAAAGTGGACTCCAAGGAGCAGTTTGACAGCCTGAAGGTGTTTGGCCTGGAGTTCATGCCGGCAGCGGCTGAGAAACTTCAGTTGTACAAAGGAGAGCGCCCCATATTTGACCTTTCTGGCATCGATGAAGAAATTGCCAAGGCTTTGGGCCGCAGAGTCACCTTGAAGTCGGGTGGGTATTTGATCGTGGATCAAACGGAAGCCTTGACGACGGTCGATGTGAATACCGGTGGCTTTGTTGGTGCCAGAAATTTCGACGACACTGTTTTCAAGACCAATCTCGAGGCGGCACAAGCTATTGCACGGCAACTTCGGCTCCGAAATCTTGGCGGCATCATCATTGTCGATTTCATTGACATGGTGCGCGATGACCACTGCGAGTCTGTTTTGGCTGAATTCCGCAAGCAATTGGCCCGAGACCGCGTTAAAACCACGGCCGGCGGATTTTCGCAGCTGGGCTTGGTGGAAATGACGCGCAAGCGCACTCGCGAGTCGTTGGCCCACATGCTGTGCGAGCCGTGCCCTACTTGCGAAGGAAAGGGCATTGTCAAAACGGCCCGTAGTGTCGCTTACGATATTTTTCGTGAAATTTTGCGCGAGGCCCGCCAGTTCAACCCTCGCGAATTTCGCGTGGTCGCGTCACCCAAAGTGATTGAGTTGCTGTTGGACGAGGAAAGCCAGCATCTGGCGGGATTGAGCGAATTCATTGGCAAGCCCGTGTCGCTGCAAAGCGAAAGCGCCATGGGACAAGAGCAATACGACATCGTTTTGCTGTAGGCTAGTCCAGTTGCTTGCTCAGGCTGACTGTTCATCATTTGGGCCTCGCAAGCCCATTTGGTACAACTTGGCGTATTGGCCATTGCGTTTCAGCAAATCGGCATGTGCGCCTATCTCGGTGATGCGTCCAGCGTCCATGACCACAATGCGGTCCGCTTGTTGCACCGTTGACAACCGATGCGCAATGACCAGAGTGGTTCTGTTTTTCATCAGGTTTTCTAAGGCATCTTGCACAGCACGCTCGGACTCTGAGTCGAGTGCGGATGTGGCTTCGTCGAGTATCAGCACGGGCGCATCTTTGTAAAGCGCTCGCGCAATGGCCAACCGCTGGCGTTGCCCGCCTGACAGTTGCATGGCGTTGTGGCCCACTTCGGTGTTGAGCCCCTGCGGCAAATCACGAACAAAGTTTGCCAGGTTGGCTGCTTTAAGGCATTCACCAACCTTCTTGAGATCGATTTCAGCCCCGAGCGCTACATTGAATGCAATGCTGCCGCTCAGCATGACAACGTGCTGGCTAACCACCGCAAACTGGCTGCGCAGTGATGTGAGCTTCCAGTCATTCACGTCATGCCCATCCAGCGTCACGGTTCCCGACGAAGCGTCGATGAAGCGCGGCAAAAGATTGACCAAAGTGCTTTTGCCAGCGCCCGAGGCACCCACCAGAGCCACCGTTTCCCCAGGGCTAATGTTCAATGACAAGGCATCCACTGCGGCTGTGCCGTCCGGGCCAAAGCGCACGGATATGTCAGAAAAACAAATATGCCCTTCGCAGCGCGCCATCGAAAAATCACCCTCGCTCTCGCTGGGGGTTGATTCCAGCAAATTGAGTCCACGCTCAATAGCGGCGAGTCCCCGTGTGATGGGACTCGCCACTTCGGACAAATGTTTGATGGGTGCGACAAGCATCAACATGGCGGTCACAAAAGCCACAAATGAACCCACGGAATGGTTGTTGCCTTCGCTCTGTACGAGGGCCATTGAAATCACGGCGGACAAGGCGACGGCCGCCAACATTTGCGTCATCGGGGTCATGGCGGCCGAGGCCATGGCAGATTTGATTGACAACCGACGCAGGGAATGACTCAACTGACCAAACCGCTCACGTTGCAGAGGTTGTGCGGCATGCAGACGAATATCACGGTGGGCCAATACGTTTTCCTCGACGACATAGGCGAGGTTGTCCGTGGCGGTCTGACTGGCTTTCGTCAGCTTATAAAGCCGTGACGACAACACCCGCATGACGTAGGCAACCGCCGGGAACAACAGTGCAACGATCAGCGTCAACTTCCAGTTCAAGTAAAACAAATACCCCACCAGAGCCAACAAGGTAAAAGTGTCTCTGACCAGACCCATGAAGGCCCCAGTCAACATGGCTGAGCCGGTTTGAACCTCATAAACCAGGGTGTTGGTCAGCGTGCTGGAGGATTGATTGGTGAACAGAGGTAATTCGGCAGTCAATAATTTTTTGAACATGGCTTGGCGTAGGTTGAGTAGGCCGGAGTTCGTGAATCTTGCGAGCGCAATTTGAGCGATAAAACCGGCTAGCCCGCGAACGCCAAACAATGAAATTAGGGTGAGCGGAACGATCCAGAGGTTGAACTCGCCTTTGTTGAATCCCCGGTCAAGCAAGGGTTGAAGCAAGGCCGGAATAAGTGGCTCCGTTAAGGCGGCCACCACCGTGGCGGCAACTGCCAAAAACCACATCGATTTATCCGTCCTGAAAAATGGCCAAATGCTTTTTAGCCGAGAAACAAACAAGAAAAATGTAGTCATAACCTGGTTTTTATGAAAGTAAGGCAAGCGCCGTGCCGTTTTGCAAGTCCGAGACCTGCTTGGGAAATCGCGCGGCTACCAAAATCTTGCGCTATTTTGAATATATGCAAAGTCAGCGTTGATGCGACCGCGATGGCGGTGACCTTCAAAGATTTCATTGCGTTGCGCGTCGTGCGGTATTGATTTTAGTAACCACCTGTTTTCGCCGAGTCTGGCGGCTTGTCCATATTGAGGTTCCTGTGAGATGCTCTTTTCATAGGCATCCTCTCTGAAAATTGGCTGTTCACGCTCCGTGTCGCCCAGTAAACCCGGCCGGCAATTTGTATATGGATTTTTGGACGTTCATGTTGAGAGCGCTTTGCTTGGGGTGGTAGCATTGTTTGAATTAATAAATCAGGTGCCCGGCTGGCAAGGGCCCCTGGTTTGTACCTTGGCTTTTTCAAAGATTTACAGTTTTGGCCAATCCTCAAATTCTTAAGATTTTTTCGTTCCTGCAGACCAATGACCCATCGCCCATCTTTCCTTTCACTTGATTTCGTCAAATTTCTTTGCATGGGTGTCCTGTGGATGATGTCTTCATCAACGCATGCCCAATTTCGAATTGAAGTTTCTGGCGTTGGGCTAACTCAGTTGCCAATTTCTGTTGCGCCGTTTCGTGGACAGGACGCTGCACCTCAAAAAATTTCGACCATTATTTTGGCTGACCTAGAGCGAAGCGGTCAATTTCGTCCGGTGGATTCATCCGGACAGGTGTTGGATGAACTGAGTCGCCCGGACGTGGCAGCCTGGCGTCAAAAAGGTGCAGATTCTCTAGTGTCCGGTAGTGTCACTCGGTTGGCGGATGGTCGTTTTGATGTGCGTTTTCGGCTATGGGATGTGGTCAGGAGCCAAGACCTTGGCGGGCAAAGTTTTGTGGTGACTCCAGCAGATTTGCGAATGGCGTCACATCGTATCGCCGACTATGTATTTGAAAAACTGACTGGCGAAAAAGGTGCTTTTTCGACGCGAATCACCTACGTCACCAAGGTCGCACAGCGCTACCAACTTTGGGTGTCCGATGCGGATGGTGAAAACTCGCAATCGGCTTTAGCTAGCCCAGAACCCATCATCTCGCCCAGCTGGTCCCCGAACGGTAATCATGTCGCCTATGTGTCCTTTGAATCACGAAAGCCAGTGGTCTATACCCATGACGTGCTGTCCGGGAAGCGTCGTTTGATTGCCAACTTCAGGGGCTCGAACAGTGCGCCTGCATGGTCGCCAGATGGGCGCACCCTTGCCATGACGCTCAGTCGCGATGGCGGATCGCAGTTGTATGCGATTGATGCCAATGGAGGAGAGCCGCGGCGGTTGACTCAAACCAGTGGCATTGACACCGAGCCGGTCTATTCATCGGATGGGAAAAGCTTGTTTTTTGTGAGCGACAGGGGTGGCGCACCTCAGATTTACAAAATGCCGTCCATTGGAGGTAGCGCAGAGCGCGTCACCTTCACGGGTAACTACAACATTTCTCCTGCCCTAAGTCCTGACGGGCGGTGGCTGGCGTATGTCTCAAGGGTCAGTGGCGCATTCAAGTTGCATTTGATGGAGTTAAGTTCAGGCGTTGTCACACCCCTGACGGATACCGGTGCCGATGAGAATCCAAGCTTCGCGCCGAACAGTCGTTTGATTGTTTATGCAACCCAATATCAAGGCCGAGAAGCCTTGATGACAACCACCTTAGATGGCAAGGTCAAAGCAAGATTGAACGGTCAAGGCGGCGACATTCGTGAACCGGACTGGGGTCCGTTTCAAAAACAGTAAATTTTATGGAGTAAGAAGATGAAACGTTTCTTGTTGGTTCTTGTCGCCGGTATTTTGATGGTCGGTTGCGGCTCTTCAGTCAAACTTGATGATGTCCCGGTGGAGGATAAGTCTGGCATAGCGGTGAATCCGTCTGGTGCCGCTGGTTCTGGCGCTGGCGTCGCACAAAGCGGTGTCATGCCTGTTGAGTTGGATGGCTCGCGAACAAGTGCGATGGCACCCAATAGCCCAAAAATTGTGTTTTTTGATTACGACAGTTATGTCATCAAGCCCGAGTTTCAGTCAGTCATAGAGTCTCATGCACGCTTTATCAATGCTGACAAGGCCAAGAAGGTCGTGATCGAGGGGCACACGGATATGTCGGGTGGCCGCGAGTACAACTTGGCGCTGGGTCAGAAAAGGGCTGAAGCGGTGCGTCGGGCTTTGTCACTGCTGGGTGTTCCTGAAAATCAAGTTGAGGCGGTGAGTTTTGGCAAGGAAAAACCAACCGCCCTGGGTTCAGATGAAACGTCAATGTCCCTCAACCGTCGGGCTGAAATCGCTTACCGTTAAAGACCTGAGCGAACCGAACTATGAAATTCATCCGTGTCACGGTATGCCTTGTTTTACTGAGTGGCTCATCGTTGATGACCCACGCGGGACTTTTTGATGACGAAGAAGCCCGCCGGGCTATATTGGATCTTCGTCAGCGAGTCGAGTCAGTTCGCACGGGGGCTGAACAAGGTTCGGGGCGGGTCGATGGTGAGTTGGTTGTTTTGCGCAAAGGCGTGTTGGATTTGCAGGCCCAACTCGACCAATTACGATCAGACATGGCGTCACTCCGCGGGCTTAACGAGCAACTCACCCGTGATTTGTCGGCCGTTCAACAAGCCCAAAAAAGTAGCCTACAGACACTGGATGACCGTCTAAAGCCGCTCGAGCCCCAACGAGTAACTGCCGATGGACGTGATTTCTTATCGCACCCGTCGGAAAAACAAGCTTTTGAATCAGCTCTTTCTATATTTCGGTCTGGCGAATTTTTAACCAGTAAAACAGCATTTTTGGAGTTTTTGAAGCGTTATCCGCACAGTGGCTACGTGCCCTCTGCTTTGTTTTGGCTCGGTAATGCGCAATATGCTACGCGGGACTACGCCGCTGCCTTGGTGAACTTCCGGGCGCTTGTCGCCAGCGATCCAGGGCATCTTCGTGCCCCCGAAGCTGTTTTATCCATTGCCAATTGCCAAACGGAGCTCAAGGATACGCGTGGCGCGAAAAAGACGCTGGAGGATTTGCTGAAAGCGTATCCCACTTCTGAGGCAGCATCCGCCGCTAAGGAGAGGCTTTCGCGCTAGTAGGAGGTCTCTAAACCGTAAAATCGGCAGATGCAATCAATTGACCTGGCCACACTCAACACTCAGGTGTTGGGGGCAACGTTTCTTTTATCGACCCTCTTTGGAGCCATTGCCCAACGCTCACACTTCTGTACGATGGGCGCTGTCAGCGACATCGTTAACATGGGTGACTGGACTCGTATGCGCCAATGGGCCTTTGCAATCGGCATCGCGATGATTGGGTTTGGGAGTTTGGTTTATGCCGGATTGGTCGATCCAACACGCGTCATCTACGCCTCAACACGCTTGATTTGGCTATCGGCTACGCTTGGTGGCCTTTTATTTGGCTTCGGTATGGTGCTAGCCTCAGGCTGCGGCAGCAAAACGCTGGTCCGCCTTGGTGGTGGCAGTTTGAAGTCATTGGTTGTTCTGCTTGTCATGGGGTTCTCAGCCTTCGCCACATTAAAAGGCCTGACCGCGGTTCCGCGCGTCAATTATGTTGATTCGGTCTTCATTGATTTTTCTGCTGGTACCAGCCTTGCTCAATGGGCGACAGCTTTATTTGGCCTGGATTTGCCGTTATCTGCGCTTGTGCTTGGCCTTATTTTTGGCAGTTTGTTGCTGTTGTGGGCTCTGCTAGGGACTGAGTTCCGTCGTACGAGCAACATCGTGCCGGGCCTGATCATCGGGGGTGTGGTTGTGGCCATGTGGTGGGTGACGGGGTCGTTGGGCTTCGTTTCAGAACACCCTGAGACGCTCGAGGAGGTCTTTGTCGCTACGAGTACGGGGCGGGTCGAGGCTTTGAGTTTTGTCGCACCAGCGGCTTACACACTGGAGTGGCTGATTTATTTCAGTGATAAAAATCAGGTGCTCACCACAGGTGTGGTGTCGGTTGCTGGCGTGGTGTTCGGTTCTTGTCTGTATTCACTGATTTTCAAAACCTTCCGCTGGGAGGGATTTGGCGGAACTGAAGATTTGGGCAATCACCTTTTGGGCGGGGTATTGATGGGTGTTGGTGGTGTGACCGCGATGGGCTGCACTGTAGGACAAGGCCTCAGCGGAATTTCGACACTGAACGCGACAAGTTTTGTGGCAGTAGCCGCCATCATTGCCGGAGCTGTCGCGGGTCTGCGCTACCAGATTTACCGTTTGAACCGATTGATTTGAAGCTGGTTCATCTCATGATTGAACCCAAACCAGAATTTGACTCAACACGTCAATTTAGCGCACTCCGTCGCCTTTATGGACTCACTGGTGCTGAAAAAATTTTTTCGGCTCACGTCGTTATTGTGGGTATCGGTGGAGTGGGTTCTTGGTCTGCCGAAGCTTTGGCCAGAAGCGGCGTTGCCCGCTTGACCCTGATCGATATGGACCATGTTTCGGAGTCAAACATCAACCGGCAAATTCATGCGTTGACGACAACGGTTGGACAAGCCAAGGTATTGGCAATGCGTGACCGTATCCATGCGATCAATCCCGCTTGCAAGGTTGATTGTGTAGAGGAGTTTGTTGACCCCATGAATTGGGAGACATTGATTCCTCATGATGCGACTGCAGTCATTGATGCTTGTGACAAAGTAGATGCCAAGGTCACGATGTCAGCTTGGGCGTGCAAGACGAAGACACTGTTTATCTCAGTTGGCGCTGCGGGGGGGAAGCGACATGCGCATTTTGTTGAAATCAATGATTTAGCGCGTACAACCCATGACCCTCTGCTGGCCCAAGTTCGCTATCGTTTGCGAAAGCAACATGGTGCGCCACGGGAGGGTAAGCCGATTGGCGTAGCCTGCGTCTCCAGTCGTGAATCCGTTATGCCCCCGGATGCGTCTTGTGAATTAGAAGGTGATGGATCACTGAATTGCCATGGATATGGATCAGTGGTCTGTGTGACCGCTACGTTTGGTCAGTGCGCCGCAGGATGGATTCTTGATCAAACTTCAAAGAGTCGTCTTAGTACTTAAAAATGACGCTATAATTTAAGGCTTGGTGAAGTAGAAATTATTTCTATGTAGCCAAAACGGGATGTTAGCTCAGTTGGTAGAGCAGCGGACTTTTAATCCGTTTGTCGTGGGTTCGACCCCCGCACATCCCACCAGATAAGCCTTATAGGCATTGAAAACCCCGCTATCGTAATGGTAGTGGGGTTTTTTCTTACCTGTGCTGGTGGCGATTTAGGGGGTGCGGTGTGAGGCTCGATAGTGCGCGGGGCTGGATCAATACATCTGACAAATTCTCCGTACTAACAAACATGGGAAATGAGAAGAGACCGTTGTCGTCGCGGGTTGTCTTTTTATCGCGGGTCACGACCTGCAAACCGTGACCTCAATGCTTATTTTCCGGTTCGGTGTCTGGGGTGACAACCGATGAGCGTGACGTTAATTTTTCACCCTAAGGCAAATCTATGAATTTCAGAATAGGCGAGGGTTGGGACATTCATGCTCTGGTGGCACAGCGCAAGCTCATCCTGGGCGGGGTGGAGATTCCTTTTCACCTCGGGCTGCTAGGCCATTCGGACGCCGATGTACTGTTGCATGCCATCACCGACGCCTTGTTGGGTGCGGCAGCGCTGGGCGATATTGGCACGCACTTTCCTGACACTGACCTGGCCTTCAAGGGTGCTGACTCAGGTGTATTGTTAGCCGAAGCAGCGCGGCGCGCGCGCGCCAAAGGGTATGAAATTGGCAATGTAGACAGCACCGTGATTGCCCAAGCGCCCAAGTTGATGCCGCATATGTCAGCAATACGGGAACGCATTTCACAGGTTTTGAGTATCGATGTGGAGCAAGTTAATGTGAAAGCCAAGACCGCTGAGAAAATGGGCGCCGTGGGACTGGGGCAGGCGATGGAAGCCCGAGCTATCGTGTTACTCTATAAAAATACATGAAAAATGCCTCTAGCCCCCGTCTGTATTGCGTGAGTAGCTATCATTTTTGCATTGTGTGAAGCGGAATATCTTTCTCTAAAGACAGCTCGTCCAGCGCTTTTCGGGTCTTGGTCAGCAAATAATCAGCGATCAATTGGCGCGTTGCCGGTAATTGCAGACTGGCCAAGCTGGCATCCGCCACACCGGCTGCAGCACAGAGGGTTTTGGCAAAGTGGGGCTCTAGCGCAGCCATAGCGACTCGCCCGTCCTGGCAGGGGTATACACGGTAGCCCGCGTGCGCGCCGCCCAGCACAGTGCCCGCTTGGGTTAAACCCCAGTTGCGGGGCAGGGCTAGAAAGCGAGCTGCTTCTGACAGGGACACTTCGACCACGTTGCCTTTGCCTTTTTGCCGCTGCACCAGAACGGCGCTCAACACCGCCTCAGATGTCATCAGTGCGCCACCCATATCGGCGTACAAGGTGGCCGGCGGCTCGAGGCCCGTGATCAGGTCATTTTCCGCTTGGTAAGTGAGGTCATGGCCCGGTAGTTCCGCTTGCGCACCCGGCCCACCGACGATGGAGACCAGGGAAAGCGTGGGGTAGAGTTTTTTCAACGCAGCCCAGGTCAGCCCCAGTTTACGTAGGGCCGAGGGGCGAAACGAAGTCAGCAACACGTCGGCCTTGGCCAACTCGCGGTGCAATATTTTTTGTCCTTTTTCAGTTTTCAGGTCCGCAACGACGAGGCGCAGACCCTGCTGCAGTTCGTCGTAAGCTAACCGACTGTAGAAGGCCATGGGATCGCTCGTGGCGCCGAGCGCTGCGCCTGCGGTTGGCGGTGGCTCCAGCTTGACGCAGTTGGCGCCCATTTGTCGGCAGCGCATCAGCGCAGCGGGACCGGGCAGGTTGAGTGCAAGACTCAGAATGCGGGTGCCGCGAAGAGGCTGAGGAGTGCTTGAGCGCGGCGTAAAAGCGGCGCGGTTGGAGGATGCAGTCATGTCAAGCATGTTATCGGCTCAGCGCGAAGGTCGCCGCCAAGACCAAAGATTTTCGCGCGCTTAAGGTGCAAATTTGCATGGCCGACTCTTTTTTACTCGGTCAAGTGCCAAAACCGAGTGTGCATGTTTTGGCGGTGCCACTGCGCGAACCCCAAGGATAGGTCAATCTGCAAAACAAACTGAAATCTGTGCTCGGCGTCCTCGTCGAGTCTTTGATGCTGCCCGTTGGATCGGCCGCAAGGACGGTCGCAAGCCAAATATGACCG
>Ga0136636_10001658_pt1 | contig 13079 bp, 10 predicted proteins | sample AntDrymUQ8522106_2_FD_104653 | JGI IMG/M metagenome (GOLD analysis project Ga0136636, IMG submission 104653) | Polar desert sand microbial communities from Dry Valleys, Antarctica - metaG UQ852 (21.06) | ecosystem: Environmental > Terrestrial > Soil > Desert | place: Antarctica: Dry Valley... | reverse complement strand
GCATTTTTTCAATAATCATAATCACTTTATTTTGACTGAAAACGAACTATATAATTTGTCAAAAACGCTCTATATTTGTAAAAATTTGAACATGAAGATTTTAATTTTAAATGGTCCAAACCTCAATTTACTCGGTACCCGTGAACCTGAGATCTATGGAACTATTTCTATGGATGATCACATGAAGACTCTTCAAAATGAGTTTTCTAACCTCGATCTTTTATATTATCAATCCAATATCGAGGGCGAAATGATCAACCGTTTGCAGGAAGATGATTTCGAGGCATTGATCATTAATCCTGGAGCTTTTACCCATTATTCTTACGCCATTTCAGACTGTTTGAAAAATATTTCTAAACCAAAGATCGAAGTTCATATCAGTAACATTTATAAAAGGGAAGAATTCCGCCAAAAATCGGTTACTGCCGTTAATACTGATTCTGTTTTAAGTGGTTTTGGATTAGAGGGTTATCGACTGGCAATCTTGCATTTTACTTCTTCACATTAGTTTTTTCAATTTTAGTTAAAGTCTATTTTGATCTTTATCAATCATCATTAAAAAAATCTCCGATGCGAAATACAATTTTTGTGCTACTTTTTCTTTTCACTTGCGGTTCTTTTAAAACCCAAACAAAAGAAGCTCGTTATCAACCGAAAGAATACGTTGAAATTACGCATCCCGAATGGTCGAAAAACGCAACGATCTATGAAGTCAATATTCGTCAATACACTCCGGAAGGAACGTTTAAAGCTTTTGAAAAACATTTGCCGCGCCTCAAAAAAATGGGTGTTGATATTATTTGGTTGATGCCGATTCATCCAATTGGGGGAAAAAATAGAAAGGGGACTTTGGGAAGTTATTATTCGGTGAAAGATTTTTACGGCATTAATCCTGAATTTGGAACGATGAAAGATTTTCAGCATTTGGTAGATAAAATTCATGCGATGGGAATGTTTGTGATCATCGATTGGGTGGGAAATCATTCAGCTTGGGACAATCCTTTAGCAACGCAACATCCGGATTGGTACACGAAAACGCGTGAAGGAAATTTTCAGCCAACTCCGTGGTATGATTGGGATGATGTGATTGATTTTGATTATGACCATCCGGATCTTAGAAAATACATGACGGATGCTTTAAAGTTTTGGGTAAAAGAAACCAATATTGATGGTTACAGAGCCGATGTTGCCGGATTTATTCCAACCGATTTCTGGGAAAATGCACGAAAAGAATTGGATGAAATAAAACCCGTTTTTATGTTGGCGGAATGGGAAAGTCGGGATTTGTACAAGAAATCTTTTGACATGACGTACTCCTGGAGTTTGTGGAATGAACTGAAAGTCGCCGTAAAACAGCAAAAATTGAGTCCTTTGGTGGAATATCTTTCGCATGATGTGAATACGGTTCCACGGAATGCCTATCGAATGACTTTTACGGATAATCACGATAAAAATTCCTGGGAAGGAAATCCTTATTTGAATTTCGGCCCTGGTTTGAAAACTGCCATTGTAATGACTGGAGTTGTAAATGGAATGATGCTTTGCTACAGCGGACAAGAAGCTGGTCTGAACCGCAGTCTGAAATTTTTTGAAAAAGATCTGATCGAATGGAAAGAGGATGAAAACGCAGAAATTTTCACAAAGCTTTTTCACCTTAAACATAAGAATCAAGCGCTTTGGAATGGAAAATATGGGGGCGAAATGATCCGTGTTGTTAATGATCATCAAGATCAGGTAATTTCTTTCTATCGCGAAAAAAATAACGATGCGGTTCTTCCTATCTTAAATTTTTCCGATAAAAAAGTGGTCGTAAATCTTGATACCAAATATTACAAAGGAAAATATAAAGAACTTTTCACGGCTGAACATTTTGATATTCAAGACAAAACAACAGTGACTCTTTTACCGTGGTCTTTCTTGGTTTTAGTGAAGGAATGATTCTTGTTGAGGTTGAAGACATAAATTTGAATATGAAGAAAATATTTTTTTTAGCTATTTTAATGGTCACATTTTCCTGTAAAAAAGAGAGTGAAACAATAAAAGATGTAGGGACCAAAGATTCTACAAAAAGGACAACATTAGACAGCATCCAAATTCCAACATTTGATAATGCAGAGAAAACGGCTGCATTTAGCATCGTTCCACAAGATATTCAATCTGTAAAAGGGCGCGCAATTTTTACTCAAGACGGAAAGACTTTATTCTTTTTCGACCAAAATTCAAACGTCGGGAATATCAGTATTGATGGTCAAAAATATGTGTTGGATCAAGTTGATTTTAACGAAAATAATTACAAACTTTCGGGAAAAGAAGTCCAGATTGAAGCGACTGGCGGAGCATTTAATGATGCTGTTTCTGATTGTATTTCGGGTAACTTTCCGGAGGTAAAAATTGATTTTAAAGGAAAAACGTTAAATCTTTCCAATATTGCAGTTCAGGATTGCCCTGCCAATTAAAAATCCTCATTTTCGTTCCACTGCGATTCATCAAAAGAATGGCTGTCTTGGGCTAGAAGTTCTGCTTCCCGCTCCAGATAAGCTTTCATGGTAAAAGTTACCTTGTCCGATTTTTCTTCTTTTGCTAGTTTCCGGGTCACGGCTTTATCGATGAGCATAAATCTTTGTCCCAATCTTCGGGCTGCGTAAGCTCTCATTCCCGTCGCTTTCAAAATGTCTACTGCCATATCTACTGCAGTTCCCAGCGTTTCCCGATAAATGTGATCCACACCGCTATTGATGAATTCATAAGCATCCAGACGGTTTTTTGCACGCACAAAAACTTTCAGTTGCGGAAATTTTTCCCGTGCATATTCCAGGACAAATTTATTTTTTTCTGGATCATCCAGACAAAGAATGAGCAAATCTGCGGTTTCTGCTCCGGCAGAACGTAAAATTCCCGGTTTTGCCGCATCCCCAAAATAAACCTTGAAACCATTGGACCGCAAAATATTGACACGTTCTGGATCATTATCCAAAACCGTGGCTTTAATCCCATTTACACGCAAAAGCCTTCCTACGGTGCTACCAAAATGCCCGAATCCAACGATGATTATTTTCTGCTCTTTCACAGGTTCTCGGATCTCATCATCATTATTAGAAGGTTTAGGCCATCTTGGTTCTATAAGTTTATCATTAATAATCAATAATATAGGCGTGATGCACATTGTTATTGCAGTGATGGCCAAAAGTTGCGCGTTTAATTTAGGATCAAAAAGATAAAGATTAGTAGAATAATTGATGAGTACAAAAGCAAATTCTCCAATTTGGGACAAGGCAAAAGCCACCATGAAGTTTTGATCCATCTTTAACTTAAAGAATTTCCCAACACCAAAAAGGACTCCAAATTTTACCGCCAAAACTACAATCGTAGTCGTAAAAATGAACATTGGATCCTGCATGATGACAGAGAAATTGATACTTGCACCTACACTCACAAAAAACACAGCTAAAAGTAAACCTTTGAACGGTTCAATCTGACTTTCTAATTCATGGCGAAATTCACTTGTTGCTAACATCACTCCTGCGATAAAAGCGCCTAAAGCCGGACTTAAGCCAACAGCATCCATTAATTCCGAAACACCAATTACCAGAAATAGGGAAGTAGCGGTAAGCAACTCGTTCATTCCAGATCGGGAAACATAGCGCAAAAAAGGCACGAAAAGATACCGTGCAATTACGATAAGAAGAAGTACACCGAAAATAATGGAAAAAGGCTGCAGCCAATCTGGAAGATATTGCAGGAGTATTTGCTTTTCTTTATCTGCAGGTCTTTCTGCAATAATGGGTAATAAAGCTAAGATGGGAATAACAGAAATATCCTGAAAAAGCAAGATAGAAAAGGAGGTTTCTCCCGCATCTGTGCGAAAAATATTCTTTTCTTTCAGTGTTTGCAAAACAATTGCGGTAGAAGAAAGTGCAAAACACAGCGCCGCTACCAAAGCTTGATCTGGTCGCCATTTTGCGACATAAAAAATAAGGAAAAGGGAGGCAACAGTAAGTACCATTTGGCTTAATCCCATGCCAAAAATCTTCTTTCGGATCTTCCAGAATTTTTTGGGTTCAATTTCTAGTCCGATTAAAAAAAGCAACATGATTACTCCAAATTCTGTGGTATGCATGATGTCTTCGGAACCACGACCCGTTAATTTGAGAACAAAAGGGCCAATAATAATTCCACCTAGAATATAGCCAATTACGGAACTTAGACCAAATTTTCTGACCAGCGGAACCATAATAATGGCTGCACCTAAGAAAATTAACGCGGTCATTGCCAGTGAATTTTCCATTACGTTTTGTTTAGGGTTTGCCGTATATTTTTTGAAATTTCCAGAAGTTGATTTTTTGTTAGATCATCGGAATTATGAATCGCAATTAACTCTTTTACCTCAATTTGATTCACTTTTAAGGACAGCGTTAAGGATTTTAGCAATTCTTCCAAAGTGGTTTCATACATTCCTTCCGCGGTGTAATTTTCTGCTTTTCCACCCACGGTTACAATGATAATGGCATCTTTATTTTGCAAAGGATGATTGATCTCTAAGTTCCAGGTTATATCGAAAACCTCATCAATCCAAAGTTTAAGAAGAGGTGGAATAGAAAACCAAATAAGCGGGAAATGAAAAACCAAACGTTCAAATTCCCTAATTCTTTTTCTTTCTTTGAAAGCGGGAATATGAAAATCAGGATAATCTTCATACAAATCTTTGAAAACCAGATTTTCAATGCCCTCATAAACTTTTACTAATTCTAAGTTAGAAGTAGAATATTCAAAGTAGGGATGGGCAAAAATAACGAGGGTTTTTTTCAAAGTTGCAATTTGCTTAAAAATACTAAAAATAAATAAAGTTTACAATATAAAGAGAAAATAATATTTCCTATTTTTGAAAAATGGTGGTAGAAAAAGTGGTTTCTGAACAGCAAAATAGGGAATTTTTGGATTTTCCGGGTCGTTTGCACCGTGATGATAAAAATTATATCCGACCTCTGGATAAAGATCTTGAAAAAGTTTTTGATCCTAAAGAAAATAAATTTTTCAGTTTCGGGACCTGTGAACGATTTCTTTTTTTGAATGAGGATAAAAATACGGTAGGTAAAATTGCAGTTTTTGTGAATAAAAAATACAAACAGGATCAACCTACTGGTGGAATTGGTTTTTTTGATTGTGTAGATGACCAGAATACGGCTAATTTCATTTTCGATTATGCTGCAAAATGGCTTCAGGAAAAAGGAATGGAAGCGATGGATGGTCCCATTAATTTTGGAGAGCGCGATCAGTTTTGGGGACTTTTGATCGAGGGTTTTACAGAGCCGCTTTATGGCATGAACTATAATCCGCCTTATTATAAAAGGCTTTTTGAAGGATATGGTTTTCAAATTTATTTTAATCAACTGTGTTTTAGTCGAAAAATTCATGCTTCGATTGGAGAAAATTTCCGGGAAATGCATACTCGAATTTCTTTGAATAAGACTATTTCTGCCAAAAGAATGGAGGTGAAAAATCTGGATCAATTTGCCGCTGATTTTACTTCAGTTTATAACCAAGCCTGGGCGAAACATGGGGAAGGAAAGGAGATTTCTTTAACACAAACGAAGAAATTATTTCACTCCCTGAAACCTGTTATCAATGAACACATTTCCTGGTTTGTCTACGAAAATGAGAAGCCTATTGCAATGTGGATGAATATTCCGGATCTTAATCAATGGTTTAAATATCTGGGAGGAAAATTTGGAATTCTGCAAAAAATTCAATTTTTATTTCTGAAAAAATTTAGAAAAAACAAAAAAATGATCGGTCTTGTTTTCGGAATTGTACCGGAATGGCAACGAAAAGGTATTGATGGATACCTGATTTGTGAAGGAACTGACCATTTTCGAAAAACCACCGATTTTGAGGATTATGAAATGCAGTGGGTCGGAGATTTTAATCCGAAAATGATGAGTATTGCAGAAAATTTGGAAACGGAGCTCACCCGAAAATTAGCAACTTACCGATATATTTTTGATAGGTCGCACAATTTCGAAAGGCATAAAGAACTGTAAGTGCAACCTTTGAAAGAAAATTTAATTAAATGCCACATCCCGAATGTTGAGGTAATACGTCACATTACCCTTCCAATGATTTTCTTCTGCAGTGAAGGCAAGATCAAAAGATTTCTCCCGAAAATCATCGATGCTTTTTCCAAATTTAAAGCCAATACATTCTATGTTTTTGCCCGTAGATTCCTGTTTGATGTGAAATTTTATATGGCTGTTGTCTTTTCCCATTGTTCTTACAAAACCAGTTACTTTCTGCTTTTTCAAAACTAAAATGGGTTTCATATTTTGCGGTCCGAAAGGAGCTAATTTTTTGTGAAAACTAAAGAAATCCCGGTTTAATTCATCAATCGTTACTTCTGCATCAATTTCGATCGTTGGTTCTTTTTGATGGTCTTTAATTTTGGCTGCGACTACTTGTTCAAATTTTGTTTTAAAAAGTTCTAACTGATCTCTTGCGATTGATAAACCCGCAGCAGCGGGATGTCCACCGAATCTCAAAAAATATTCTGAACAATTTTCTAGGGCATCATGCACATCAAAATCTGAAATGGATCGTGCGGAAGCGACCAGTTCGCCATTATTTCCATCTGCAAAAACTACGGTGGGTTTGTAGTAGGTTTCGGTGAGTCTGCTTGCTACGATTCCAATAACGCCTTTGTTCCAGGTAGCGCCGTAAACAATAGTAGAAAAATTATTGATTTGACCAGTTTCTTCCACTTGTAGCAAAGCTTCTGTGGTACTGCTTGTATCCATTTCCCGTCTGGAATCGTTTAGGGTTACAATATCATCTACGATCTGGTGGGCTTGTTTCAAATTATCTGAAACCATTAATTCTACCGCCGCTTTTCCCTGAGAAATTCTGCCGGCAGCATTGATTTTTGGAGCGATCTCAAAAACAATATTAGAAATTTCGAAAGTGGCTAATTTGTCTTCCGGGATTAACATGCGCAACCCTAGATTTTTGGCTTTTCTCAGGATTTTTAAGCCTTGTTTTGCAAAAAATCGATTTTCGCCCGTCATGGAAACGATATCTGCGGCGATAGAAATAGCTAAAAGATCTGTGAGCTCAAATAATTCTGCTTCTGGAATTTTGTAGATGGTATTTAATCCTTGACAAAGTTTAAATCCTACCCCACAACCGGAAAGTTCCTTGAACGGATATCTGCAATCTTTTCTTTTCGGATCTAAAACCGCCACCGCTTCTGGAATTTTTTCTCCTGGTAAATGATGGTCGCAAATAATGAAATCCACGTTTAGGGAATTTGCATATTCAATTTTATCCAAAGCTTTTATTCCGCAATCCAGGGCAATAATAAGACTGAAGCCCTTGTTCTTCGCAAAATCAATTCCTTTTGTAGAAATTCCGTAGCCTTCAATATTTCGGTCTGGAATATAGTAATCAAGATATTTTTTATCTACAATTTTACTTAAGAAGAGATACATGAGTGCAACTGCGGTAGTTCCGTCTACATCATAATCGCCAAAAACGAGGATTTTTTCTCCGTTTTCTATAGCGGTTGCAATTCGGTCTACAGCCAACTGCATATCCTTCATTAAGAACGGATTATGAACGTCATTCAAATTGGGTTTGAAAAATTCCCGGGCTTTTTGGTAATTGTCAATTCCTCTTAAAACCAAGATTTTGGACTCGAAAGTTCCACATCCGATAGAGATACTTAAATTATCGATCACCTCTTTATCTGGCTCCAGTTTATATATCCATTTTTGACTCATCAACAACAAAAGTAACGTAAATTTCTGTAAGATTTTCTTTGGAGGGCAAATTTTAGCTCCGGGATGAGGGAAGTTTTTAGACCGATGAAATGTCTAAAAACCCATTAAAATAGGTATTCGCACTAATGTTAGACCATTGTCACATTTATTTTAAGAAAGTACTTTTATAAATTACTTAAAATAAAACCATATTTAGTATCTAAAATATAAAAATATTTCTAGTTTATACATTTTAATTAAATTTATGAGCCACATTTTCAATAAGTTGGCATTTCCTTTGATTACTTGAAAATCTAAACACGATTATGATTCGTAGATAATCATATCAAACAACTAAAATTTTTTATTATGGAAAAACAAATTCAAGTATCGAACAAAGGAGCAACTTTGGATACCAACAGAAGAAATTTTCTAAAATTAGGTGGAGTAGGACTTGTAGTAGCGGGACTTACTTTAGCTGGATGTAGAGATGACAATTATCAATTCGTAGAAGATCCGGTTTTCGATTTAGGAAAGGGTGATGTGGGAATTTTAAATTATGCTTATGCACTGGAACAACTGGAAGCCGATTTTTACACGAAAGTGGTTAACAGTTTTTACACTGGTATTTCTGAGGCTGAAAGGCAAGTTCTTACTGATATTTACAATCATGAAGTGATTCACAGAGACTTTTTCAAGGCGGCAATTACGGCAGCAACTTCACAAGTTTTACCAAAATTAGAATTTAAGTATGATGGAATTGATTTTAAAAGTAGAACTTCAATTTTAGCAACCGCGAAGGCGCTGGAAGATACTGGAGTAGCAGCTTATAATGGAGCTGGAAAATATATTACAAATTTAGATTATTTAGTTATTGCGGGTAAAATCGTAAGTGTAGAAGCTAGACATGCTTCTGCAATACGTGATCTTATCAACCCAGGTTCTGGAGATTTTTCTGGAGATGATGTAGTAGCAGCAAACGGACTGGATGTAGCAAAAGAGCCGAAAGAAATTGTGGCAGCTGCAGGTTCATTTTTTAAAACACCATTTACTTGGAAAGAACAAGGAATCGGATAAACATTAACTATAAATTTACTTATTATGAACTTACTTACAATACTAGATAAACTGTCGGATGATAAATTTTTCACCACAGAAACTTCCCGATTAGGATCTTTAACAAGTCTTTCTAATTTCGGAAAAAAAGCGGCAGTAGCTGCGCTTCCACTTGGTTTAGGCACCATGATGGCAACATCTGCAAAAGCAGAAATTACTGCTGCACCAAGTTTTGCACCTGCAGATGCTTTAACAGATGCACTTCAATTGGCTTTAGTTTTAGAATACCTTGAGGATGAATATTACAGAGTCGGATTGGCAAAAGCGGGTCTTATTCCAGCAAATGACCGAGTTGTTTTTCAGCAAATCAGCAAGCATGAAACTGCACACGTTGTATATCTGAAAGCTGCACTTACTTCCCTAGGAACTACTCCTGGAGCAAAACCCAATTTTGACTTTACGGCGAAAGGAGCTTTTGATCCTTTTAATAACTATCAACAATTTTTAACGCTTGCACAGGCATTTGAAGATACAGGTGTTCGAGCGTATAAAGGACAGGCTGGAAACGTAGCTTCTAATAAAGGAGTTTTACAGGCAGCTTTGCAGATTCACTCGGTTGAAGCAAGACACGCTTCTAAAGTGAGAAGAATGCGTGCTAACAAAGGCTGGATTGAGTTGAAAAATGGTGGAAATATGCCTCCAGCTACAGATGCTGTTTATGCTGGAGAAGAAAATATAATACAAGCGGGTTATAATACTTCTACTTTATTTGGAGCTGCAGCAGGATCTGCTTCTTTTGATGAAACAATTACTGGAGCACAAGCAACTGCTATTGCATCCTTGTTCTTCGCTTAATTCCCATCATATATTTTTTGTCCCCCTGGAAATTTTATTTCGAGGGGGATTTTTTTGGAATAAAAAAACCGCTCAGCTAGGAACGGTTTTCTTTTCGTGAATTAAGTCTTAAGAATACATTTGGTCCTGTAATTCTTTAATTTTCTTATCTTCTAAGTATTCATCATAAGTCATTTGACGGTCAATGATCCCTTTCGGAGTTAACTCAATGATTCGATTACAGACTGTTTCCAACATTTCGTGGTCATGAGAAGAAAGTAGAATGGTACCTTTAAAGTTGCTCAAGGAGTTGTTTAAAGTGGTAATGCTTTCTAGATCCAGGTGATTGGTTGGCTCATCCATTAGAAGAACATTTGCTCGCTGCAGCATCATTCTGCTAAACATACAACGCATTTTTTCTCCACCAGAAAGAACTTTACAAGATTTTAAGGCTTCATCTCCAGAGAATAACATTTTCCCTAAAAATCCACGCATATATTCTTCATGTCTTTCATCATCATTTTTTGTGTATTGACGAAGCCAATCTACCAAGTTGATATCTTCTTGAAAAAATCTGTTGTTATCCAAAGGCATATAAGATTGGTTAGTGGTGATTCCCCAATTAAATTCTCCTTTATCTGCTTTAGTGTTACCCGATAAAATTTCGAAAAATTCTGTGATCGCCAAGCTATTTTTAGACAAGACCGCTATTTTGTCTCCCTTCTTCAAATTAAGATCGATTTTGGAAAATAAAAGTTCTCCGTCTTTCGTTTTTTCTAAATTCTTAACCTCTAATATTTGGTCACCTGCTTCTCTTTCCGTTTCAAAAATAATAGCAGGATATCTTCTTGAACTCGGTTTGATGTCTTCAATATTTAATTTGTCAATCATTTTCTTTCGTGCAGTGGCTTGTTTTGCCTTTGCAACGTTAGAAGAAAACCGCGCGATAAAATCTTGAAGTTCTTTTTTCTTTTCTTCTGCTTTTTTATTGGCTTGGGAACGCTGTCTTGTAGCTAATTGAGAAGCTTGATACCAGAAAGAGTAGTTTCCCGAATAAAGATTTAATTTGGAGTAATCCAAATCGGCAATATTGGTACAAACGGTATCCAAAAAGTGTCTGTCGTGAGATACAACGATTACTGTATTTTCGTAAACTGCTAAGAAATCTTCCAGCCAAGAAATTGTTTGAATATCCAGATCATTGGTAGGTTCATCCAAAATTAAAACATCTGGATTCCCAAAAAGTGCTTGAGCCAAAAGAACTTTTACTTTATTTTGATTTTCTAGGCCACCCATTATTTGATAGTGCATTTCATCTTTAATTCCCACGTTAGAAAGCATGGTCATTGCATCAGATTCAGAATTCCAGCCACCCATCTCATCATAAATTACTCCAAGCTCACCCGCTTTTATTCCATCTGCATCAGAAAAATCTTCCTTTGCATATAGAGCATCCATTTGTTCTTTAATTTCGTAAAGTTTCTTATTTCCTTTCAAAACCGTTTCCAAAACGGTAAATTCATCATAGGCAAAGTGATCCTGTTCTAATACAGACATTCTTTTACCAGGCTCCAGTGAAACGGATCCACTGGTGGGATCTTGTTTTCCGGTTAGTATTTTAAGAAAAGTAGATTTACCCGCACCATTCGCACCGATAATTCCATAGCAATTTCCTTTAGAAAACATGATGTTCACTTCGTCAAAAAGCACTCTCTTTCCGAATTGTAATGATAAATTAGATACTGTTAACATATAGGATTGTAAATTTGGCGCAAAAATACGAAAAGAAATTGGGTTTACGGTTCGAAAAAGCTACCTTTGAGTAAGGTAAAATCTCACGGTAATTTTTAAGAAAACATTTAGTTAAAATTTTAAAATTTTAACATTTAATTTAGACTCATCATTTGGAAGCTATGAAAATAGAAAAATCTGTTACTATATATAATAAACGTGCTCGTTTTGAGTACGAGTTACTGGATGAAATTGAAGCGGGAATGGTACTTACAGGCACAGAAATAAAATCGCTACGATCTTCTAAAGCAAGCATAACGGAGTCATTCTGCCAGTTCATAGACGGTGAGTTGTACATCATTAACATGATGATTGATGAGTATAAATTAGGCACCTTCTATAACCATAAAACTAAAAGGGAACGGAAGTTGCTACTTCACAAACGAGAATTACAAAAGTTCGAAAAAAAATTAAAGGACGCTGGAAATACGATTATTCCTTTAAAATTATATATTAATGAGAATGGAAAAGCAAAAATTCTCATCGCATTAGGAAGAGGAAAAAAACTTTTTGACAAACGGGAAAGCATCAAAGACCGAGAGAATAAAAGAAATCTTGACCGAATATTAAAGAAAAGTTAAAAAAACTCTAAAATTCTTTGTTTATAAAGAAAAATTATATTTATTTTGCATTATCAATTATTTAATCATTTAATTCTATGAAAAATCTAAAATTAGGAATTTCAGCATTGGCACTAACTGTTGCCTCTACTGTTTTCGCTCAGACCACCAGTAATCCGTGGTTAATCGGAGTTGGTGCTCACGGAGTAAATCACGTTGCAGCTGGAGGAAACGTTGGAGACTTTCTACCACGTGCTTTCGGAGGAGGTGACGGGGGAGATTTGTACAACATTAACAATTTTACAATCACACCACCACTTTCAAAATTAACCGTTGCTAGAAACTTAAGCAAGTACTTAGTACTAGACTGGCAAACTTCTGTTGGAAATGTTGACAACGCAAGAATCGGAATGGGAAAAGAGTTTTTCCTAATGACTGGTCTTGGTCTTCAATTTAAATTCAACGGTCTTTGGAACGAAGAGTCTTGGTTTGATCCTTACTTAAGAGTTGGTGCAAACTATTTGAGACATGACTATTCTGGAGTTGCTTTTCCTTTAACTGACATTAATGGTCAAGTATACCGAGGATTCTCAGATAATACTCCAAGCACGCAGAGAAGAAAAGATCACTTTACCGTAGCAGGTGGAATTGGATCAAATTTCTGGATCACTAAAAACTTTGGTTTAGGTGTACAAGGGGATTACGTTGCAACACCAATAGATAACTCAGATATTGCTAACTTTTGGCAAGCTTCTGCTTCTTTATTGTTCAGATTTGGAAACATGGATAGAGATAAAGACGGCATCTTAGACAAAGACGACAGATGTCCAGATACTCCAGGTTTGGCAGAATTTAAAGGTTGTCCAGACACAGATGGAGATGGAATTCCAGATATCGACGATCAATGTCCAGATGTTGCAGGTCCAGTTGAAAACAACGGTTGTCCTTGGCCAGATACAGATGGAGACGGTGTAGTTGATAAAGACGACGCTTGTCCAGATGTTGCAGGTCCAGCTGAAAATAATGGTTGTCCTTGGCCAGATACAGACGGAGACGGAATCTTAGACAAAGATGACGCTTGTCCTACAGT
>Ga0136636_10001655_pt1 | contig 13096 bp, 14 predicted proteins | sample AntDrymUQ8522106_2_FD_104653 | JGI IMG/M metagenome (GOLD analysis project Ga0136636, IMG submission 104653) | Polar desert sand microbial communities from Dry Valleys, Antarctica - metaG UQ852 (21.06) | ecosystem: Environmental > Terrestrial > Soil > Desert | place: Antarctica: Dry Valley... | reverse complement strand
CGTTGCCAACCTTTCCAGGTTCCAAATTGCTGCAGTTCTGCCTCGATTCCCCAAGATTTCATTTTTTCTGCGGTCCAGTTATTAGAAGCCAACATTTCTGGAGTTCCGACCAATCGAGGTCCAATTTCGTCTAGAAGTTCATGTGCCATGGATTCCAATTGGGAATTATTTTGGGCTTCGTTGACGAAATTTTGAACGACCGGATTAAGCTGTTCCGCAGTTTTAGTTTGTGCCGTAGTAAAAGAAAGCTGAGCAGTTAAAAACAGAGCTGTGATTGATAAGATGGTATTTCTCTTCATATGATTAATGGATTTCTGCTAAAGATAATAAATAATGTTAATCTGGAAAAGTAGAAATAAACGGATCTTTTTTTAGAAGCGGAATCTGCGGCCGTGATAGCAGCTGTTACCCCGCAATGAGGCGGCGGAACGAAGTGGAGCCGCCGAATGAGGAGTAAGAGCGGATAGCACGAATTGTCCGCCCAAAAAAAAATCCCAATCATAAGACTGAGATTTTATATTTATCAAAATGCTTTTTTAATTATGCATTTGGTTCAATAGATACGAATGATCTGTTGTTTTGTTTCTTTCTGAAAACTACTTTTCCAGCGATCAAAGCGTGCAAAGTGTGGTCTTTACCCATTCCTACGTTTTCCCCAGGATGATGTGTTGTACCTCTTTGTCTCACGATGATGTTTCCTGCGATAGCTTCTTGTCCTCCAAAAATCTTAACTCCCAATCTCTTGGAATGTGATTCTCTACCATTTTTGGAACTACCAACTCCTTTCTTATGTGCCATTTCTTAAGGATTTTATTTTTTAACTTCTTTAAACTTTTCGATATTCTTTCCGATCGCTGCATCTACATCAGCGTGGGTAAGAATTTCTTTTCCTAATTCTTTTTTTACTTCATGTCCTAAAACAATTAGTGCTTCTCTGTTTTCAATAGATTGAGAAAGGTTGTTTTTCTTCAACATGTAGTTCAATTCATGATCTTCACCGAAGTTTACTGTTTCTCTATCGCTTAAAATTTCAGATTTCGTATCAGCTTTGGCGCTAGATTTTGCAGCGTCTGCTTTTACAGTTTCTTTTTTCGCAGTTTTCTTAGCTCCATCAAATCCAGTAATGCCTGTAATTTGAATCTGAGTTAAAGATTGTCTGTGACCGTTTTTCTTTTCGTAACCTTTTCTTCTTTTTTTCTTGAAGATGATTACTTTATCAGCTTTCAGGTGATTGATGATTTCAGCATCTACGGTGATACCGCTTACAGCCGGGGCGCCGATTGTTGTAGAACCGTTTACAGTTAAAAGAACTTTATCGAAAGAAACTTTTCCTCCTATATCACCTTTCAAACGGTTAACAAACAACTTCTGGTCTTGCTCAACTTTGTATTGAAGCCCTGCTATTTCTACAATTGCAAACATTGTTTATAAATTTTGTTAGTTAATTCGAGGTGCAAAGATATAAAATAATTTTAGATTATAAATTATTAATTTTGGATTTTATCTGAAGTGGAAATTATCTATTTTTGAAGAAGAAAAACTAAATTATGACAAGAGATCTCTACATTGATTTTGCAAAAGGAATTGCCACTTTAGCGATTATTTTTATTCACACCGTTTTTTGGTCGGGTCAATATTATGTTCCCACCGAATGGCGGGTTTTATCTTTATTGGTAGATGTTCCCCTGTTTTTCGCTTTAAGCGGGCTAACTTCTGGTAATAATGTGGAGAAAACACTCTATCGTTTGTTAAAGTTGCAGATCACTTTTATGATCTTCTTGACTTTCCTCTTCTTTTTAGATTACTTTTTCAAAGTTTTTGGATTGAATGTCTTCGGTTTGGACTGGATGAAGAATTTCTATTCGACCTTCGGCGCAAAATATGTTCCCAATAATATTTCAGATGTACCGCAATGGCAGAATCTGGGCAATTGGTTTCTTCACCAATATACCAATGCCGACACTTTTCCCGTAGTAATGGGAAGTTTTTGGTATCTGAAAGTCTATTTTATTCTCACCGTTCTTGGGGTATTGGTTTTAAGGTTTTTCCCGAAGCACATCAATTGGATCATTGCCATATGTTTCGGCCTCACTTTACTTTTTAATCTTTTTCCGCATTATTATCCAACGGGACAAGTCGGTTACGTTGCATTATATTTGGGATTATTCTTAGTCGCCAATCAATTAAAAGGAAAAAAAATCACGAAAAAACTCATTCCTATATTATATGGAATACTCATTTTAATTTTTGCATTTCTTCTATGGAATTTTGGAAAGGAAATCTTTATGAAAATGAATAAAGCCAAATTTCCCCCAAAATTGCTTTATATTTTTTGGTCATCCTTTTCTCTTTTAACGCTATTCGTTTTCTATAATCGGTTGAAAATTACCAAAGCCAACTTCATCACCTACATTGGTCAAAATGCCATTTTCTATTATTTTGCACAGGGAATGAGTTCGTCGCTCGTTTATTTTTTAGTCGTAGCCATTAAAGATAAAATGGATTGGTGGGTTTTGATGATCTTCATTTATATTATTAATGTTTTGCTCGCCATCACTATTGCGGAAGGATTGAAGAAAATTGATTCCTTTGGCTGGAAAGTGCTGGAATATTTGCGTAAAAAAACCGCTTCAGTCTAGTGAGGCGGTAATGCTTTTTAATTTCGGAAATTAATCTCTTCTTCCATTGCCTCTTACAATAACGGCAATAATAATGATGAAGATCAGAGCGCCGATCACCCAATAAATTGGATTGGTAAACCACTCTTCGCTTGTAGTTTTTGTAGAAGTAGTAGTTACATCAACAGTTGGAGTAGTTGTTTCTTGTGCGAAAGCCAAGGCACTCATGAAAACGGTGAGGATTAAAATCCCCAGTTTTTCAATTCTTTTAGAAATTGCAGTAGTGTTCATATGTTATATTTTTAAGTTACTGAACATTCTCCAAGTTTTATGCCACAATTTTGAAATATTCTTCTTTTTATAATTAAATTTGCATCAAAACAGGTCAAAATATGTTTAAACTGAAACTTTTAACAGATCCAAGATGGGCAAATATTGCAGAAGGGAATCTGGAAGAAATTCTAACAGATCATGCTTGGTGCGAACAAAAAGCAACAACTAACGCGATTACCATCATCACCATGGTTCCGGAACATCCTGAAATTATAACAGAACTTTTAAAAATTGCGCAAGAAGAACTGCAACATTTCCAGATGGTTCATGAAATTATAAAAAGCCGCGGATACACTTTTGGGCGGGAACGAAAAGACGATTATGTGGGGCAGCTCTTTAAATTCATCGTTCAGGGAAGTAGGGAAGATTATATTGTAGACCGATTACTTTTTGCAGCCATGATTGAAGCTAGAAGTTGCGAACGATTTAAAGTCTTGACGGAAAATATAAAAGATGAAGAATTGAAAGTATTTTATAAAGACTTAATGATTTCCGAAGCGGGTCATTATACTACTTTCATCGGTTTTGCCAGACAATTAGGCGGTACCGAAAAAGTTAATCTCCGCTGGGAAGAATGGCTGGAATACGAAGCAGAAATCATCAAATCTTATGGAAAGAAAGAATCCATTCACGGATAATTTTTTTTTATAAATCTACCTAAAATTGCCTATTTTTACCGTTGAATTTTTTCTAAAATACGTCCTTACAAACCATGACAAAACAAAAGTTTGAACAATTGATCAACACCTTGGCAAAATCTTTTTTCCAGGGCTTATTGATTTTAGGACCTTTTGCGCTTACCATTTGGATCATTTGGTCCGTGGTTTCCAGTATAGACAACATTATTCCGGCGCTTGCGGAAAGAACATATCCTGGAATTACCTTCGTTATTGTAATTTGTTCCACGGCTCTCATCGGTTATTTAGGAAATAAATTCATCATCGGCAGAGTCGTTGTAGATAGTTTTGATTACTTATTGGAACACACCCCCGGAATTAAATTTATTTATACCTCATTAAAAGACGTAATGACTTCTTTTGTGGGTGATAAAAAAAAATTCAATCAACCAGTTCTCATTAAAACCGCTATTAATCCAGAAGTTTGGCGCATTGGTTTTCTCACACAAAGTGATCTTTCTTCTGTCGGTTTTCCTAATTATGTGTCGGTTTATTTACCTCATTCTTACGCCGTTTCGGGTTGGGTTGTATTTGTTTTAGCCACCAATATTGTGATTTTAGAAAATGTGAGTGCTGCACAAGCAATGAAATTTGCGGTAAGTGGCGGTGTTGCAGGTTTTCATTCAGATGATAATGTGTTTAAGGCACCGGAGTGATTAGAAATCAGTAATGAGCAATGGGCAATGAGTAATACTAAAATGATCGCTTTTATTTGCGCTGTTCCAATTCTTATTCCACGAAATCAATATCCTGCGCTAACTTTGGCCAATGAAATTTATAAAGAAGCGGGAATCAGAACCGTGGAAATCGGGACTTTACTCGCAGACAGAGATCCTGAAACCCGGGAAAACCGTTAACCACATGAATTTCGTCGCCATTGTCATTAAAAATGTTTTTGACCGACGGGAAGAAATGCAAAAAGGCTACAATATTACTTGGGAATCTGAGATTTTAAGGTATTTTACTGTACAATTGGAGGAAGCGTAAAACTTTCCAAAATAATTTCCAAACATAAAAAACCTCGGCTTTCGTCGAGGTTTTACTGTAACAATTTAAAAATTCACCATTCACAAGTTGACCATTCACAATAAGAATCGGCTCTTTTTCCTTGGTTCCTTCTTACGCTTCTTCTAATTGTGAATAATTTTTCACCAATTCCTGCTGTACATTTCCCGGAACCAATTGATAATCCGAATATTTCATTTTGAATTTCGCTCTTCCACCCGTAATGGAACGAAGAGTGGAACCGTAATCGTGCATTTCTGCCAATGGAACTTCGGCGATGATTTTCTGATAATGACCTTCGGAATCCATACCGGAAATAATGGCTCTTCTTGTTTGTAAATCTCCCATTACATCTCCTGTATATTCATCGGGACAAAGAACTTCTACATGATAAATCGGTTCCAAAAGTTGGGGTTTTGCCTGTTGAAAAGCTTCTCTAAAAGCTCCGGACGCAGCCAACTGAAAAGAAATATCGTTTGAATCTACACTGTGCATTTTTCCATCATACACAGAAACACGAATATTTTGGCAATGAGAACCCGTCAATGGACCTTCTTTCATTTGCTGCATAATTCCTTTTTTAATGGCGCCAATATATCGATTGTCAATGGCTCCACCCACGATGCACCAATAAAAAGCGAGTTTTCCGCCCCATGGTAAATCTTCAATATCTTTTTGGCGAATATTAACGCCAGTTGGTTCCTCCATTCCTTCGTAGAAATTTTCTACGCGCATGTGGATTTCCCCAAATTGTCCGGATCCGCCAGATTGTTTTTTGTGGCGGTAATCTCCTTCTGCTTTTCCGGTGATGGTTTCCCGATAGGAAATTTTCGGATTGGCAAAATTCATTTTCACCCCAAATTCCTTCTCTAATCGCTGTTTCACGAGATCCAAATGCAACTGACCTTGACCATGAAGAATAGTTTGCTGCAATTCTGCTGATTGTTCCACTTTCAAAGTGGGATCTTCTTCTTGGATTTTATGCAGCGCGGTTACTAATTTCTCCATATCGGCCGCAGATTCTGCGGAAACCGCTTTCCGAATTCTGCTATCCGGAAATTCCATTGGCCGAACTTTTCGATCCAAACCTTTCGAGTTTAAAGTATTATTAGAATGACCATATTTTAATTTCACGGTGACGCCCAAATCACCTGCAACCAATTCTGTCACAGGAATTCTTTCTTTTCCTTCTGCTACAAAAAGCTGAGAAATTCTCTCTGTTTCGCCGTTGTTTGCATTCACCAATTCGTCTCCGGGTTTTAGTTTTCCACTTAAAACTTTAAAGTAAGAGATCATTCCCACTTGGGGTTCAGAAAGCGTTTTGTAAATAAAAATGGTGGTTTTATCGTCTGGATCATAAGAAATTTTATCCCCATTTTCTAAAATTCTTGCAGGTCTTTCTGCGGGTGAAGGTGCAATATCATCTATGAAACCCATCAATCTGCCACTTCCCATATCTTTTAAACCACTGGTCACGAAAACCGGGAAAAACTGCTGATTCGCCAAAGCGATCGTAATTCCTCTGGCAAGATCGTCTTCGGAAAGATTGCCTTCTTCAAAATATTTTTCCATTAAACCTTCTTCATTTTCTGCGGCAATTTCTACCAATGCATTGTGCATTTCATTGGCTTTTGCCATTTCACTTTCAGGAATAGGTTTCTTTTCTGGTTTTCCGCCAGTTGCAGGAAATTCATACATGACCATTCGCAATGCATCAATAATTGCATTGAAATTTGCACCGGAATTAAAAGGATATTGAACGGGAATTAATTTGGATCCAAATCTTTCTTTGGCCTGTTCCAAAGTTCTGTCGAAATCTGCTTTCGGATGATCCATTTGATTGATGACAAAAATGGCGGGAGTTTTATAATTTTCTACATATTCCCAGACGATCTCTGTTCCAACTTCTACTCCATTTGCTGCATTGAGAACAATGAGCGCGGTATCTGCAACTTTCAAGGAAGAAACTACTTCGCCTACAAAATCATCAAATCCGGGAGTATCAATAATGTTAATTTTGTTATTTTTCCAGTTGACAAACATTTGATGGGAAAAAATGGTTTTCCCTTTTTCATGTTCCAGTTCTGTATGATCGCTCACCGTGTTTTGTCCTTCTACACTACCACGGCGATTGATCGCCCCTCCTTCGTACAACATTGCTTCTATCAGCGTAGTTTTACCACTGTCTGAATGACCGAGTAAGACCACATTTCGTAAATCTTTAGTATTAGCACTCATGATATATTGTTTTAATTAATTTCCGGAAATGTTAAAAAGGAAATGACAGGCATTTGATTTTTAGAAACTTAAAGTTACAAAAGATTTAAATTCCCCGGAAAAAATTTAATGTTTCTAAAGATGATATTTGACATTTAAAAAGAAAATGAAAATTTTTCAGTCAGTTTCTATTAGAAAAATAAAATGAATTTCTAGCCCCGATGGAAATGAAAATCCTTTTTTAAACGTTGGGAAAAGGGAGGGGAAAAAGATTGTAATGGACAGCGGGAACACGTGTGGAAAAAGGGAATAATCTGCTTGCTCCGAAAGAAAAACAATACCCTTTGGTAAATTCTGTGTTAAAATATATTTATGCCTAAATTTGCACCAATCAAAACGAAAAATGAAGCAATTTTCTTCCAAACGAAGCATCCAAATTTTAGCACATTTATTAAAGGAATACGGAATTTTCGATATTGTGATTTCTCCCGGGTCCAGAAACGCGCCTTTGGTCATTCATTTTTCGGAAACTGATGCGTTTAATTGTTACAGTATTGTGGACGAAAGAAGTGCGGCTTTTGTAGGAATGGGAATGGCGAAAAGTCTGAAAAATCCTGTCGCAATAACGTGTACTAGTGGTTCTGCGGCAGCGAATTATTATCCCGCGATCACGGAAGCTTTTTACCAAAACACGCCACTTTTAATTTTGACTGCAGACCGACCGACGGATTTTGTTGATATTTTCGATGGACAGACTATTCGCCAAAAAAATCTGTATCAGCAACATTCTTTCGGGGATTTTCAGTTGCTGGAAGACGACAAAGAAAACGCAGACGAGGAAAATTTCTCTCTGATCAAAAAGGCAATCGAGATATGTTTTGAAAAACAAGGTCCCGTTCATATTAATATTCCCCTCACAGAACCGCTTTATAATTTGGTTTCGGAGCAGCCTACTTTTGCAAAAGTGGAAAAAACGATCCGTAAAATAAATTACGAAATCCCTTCTACACTGATTGCAGAATGGAATACGGCTAAAAGAATCATGATTTTGGTGGGAACGCGGGATTATACAGAAGAGTTGGAAATGCAACTTTCTCAACTGGTGAAAAATCACAGTGTGGTGGTTTTAAAAGAAGCCAATTCCAATTTAAAACACGATAAGTTTTTTGCGCATATTGACCGCTATATTTTTAACTTCAGCGAAAGTGACATGCAATTGTATGCACCGGAATTGCTGATTACCATTGGGCAAAATGTAGTTTCAAAAAAAATTAAGCAGTTTCTAAGAAAAGCCAAACCAAAAATTCACTGGCATATTGATGAAGTTTGGCATCCCGATACTTTTTCCGCTTTGACGGATAAAATAGAAAGCAGTGCAGAAGCATTTTTGGGGAAATTACTGAATCATATTAAACTGGAGCCGCAAGCTTATTATAATTTGTGGGATATTTTGCGGGATAAAAAAGACCTGAAACATAAAGAATACTGCCTGCAAACGCAGTTCTCGGATTTTAAATTTTTCGAGATTTTAGCAGACAAACTTCCAACCAATATTAATTTACATATCAGTAATTCTTCTGCAATTCGATATGCCCAATTATTTGATTTTCAGAAAAATAACGTCTATTGTAACCGTGGAACAAGCGGAATAGACGGTTCCACTTCTACCGCCATGGGATTTGCCATGAAAAGTCCTAACCAAACGGTTTTGGTGACTGGAGATTTAAGTTTTTTCTACGATATTAATGCTTTGTGGAATAATTATATTCCGCCTTATACCAGAATTATCGTTTTTAATAATGGTGGTGGAGATATTTTCAAAATTATTCCGGGACCAGATTCTACGAATGCTTTGGATGAATTTATTTTGACAAAACACCATAGAACGGCGGAAGATCTAGCGAAACATTTCGGTTTCAGTTATACGAAAGTGGACGATGAAGACACGCTGCTTCGGGTTTTGGATAATTTTTTCAAATCTGATACGCGACCAAAAATTCTGGAAATAAGCACGCAGGAAATTGAAAATGCGCAGATCTTAAAAAATTATTTTGAATTTTTAAAGTAAAGACGAGATTCAAATTTCTAAGAAATTGGAAGATTCCGGAAGATTGCTAATTTTAGAGATCGGATAAACGAACATATCATCGAAATCATTCATTGCGTTAATGATTTGGAAATGAGAGTACTCCTTTAAATTTTGTAAAGTAATTTCAACTTCTGCAATTTTTTTAGTTTTTAAAAGATGCTGTCTTTGCACACCATTTAGCAAATACGTTTTCGGCGTAAACCAATCTTTTCCTTTTTTGAACAAGACATTGGAATAAGAAGTATCTGTAATGTGGTTATTTTTTACAATGATGATTTCATCCGCTTTCGCTTTCTGTTTCATCCGTTCCAGCTCTTTTCTGTCTGCAAATTTGTAGGAATAATCGTAGGAATTATTTTCCACCAGCTGAACTTTTGCCAATTCTGAAATGGCGTAAGGAATCATTTGTTTGGTATAATTTTTATCCAGATCGTAGGTTATTTTCAGTTTGTACAAACCATCTTCATCATGCTCCATTTCCTTAAAAATTTTTCCAAGATCCAGCGAACCTTCTTTTCCAAAATTCGCAAAAGTGGCATTAACACGTTGCTGATGAAGTTCCAAAAGGTAAATTTTCTGGTCTTCTATTTTAATGCTTTCAATAAATTGGGACATAAATCTTGTTTTTCATTTCTTCGTATTCGTCGGCAAATGTACTTAAATGCGTAATTCCACCACCACTTTTGAAAAATAATTTTTCCTTTTCTTTTTCGATGAAGCGGATCATGACACAGGAATCCAGATTTTCTCCATCAAACCAACCGCAAACTCCTGTGTAGAAACCTCTGCTGTAATTTTCTGCTTCTAAAATTATTTCCAGGGTTTTTCGTTTTGGAGCGCCCAAAATTGAACCCGCCGGAAGTAAAGTTTTTAAAATACTCCCAATTTTTCCGCGATACTCAGGTTTTACCACTCCTGAAATTTCGGAACTCATGGCATAAAGATTTTTTTGTTTCGTCCGTAAAAGATCAATTCTTTGAAATTCATCCAACTGAACCTCATCTGCAACTTGGCTTAGATCATTTCGCAGCAAATCCACCACGGTGTAATGTTCCGCTTTTTCTTTAATGTCATTTTTCAAAATTTCCACCGCATTTTCCAGAGCTGCATCAATGGTGCCTTTCATGGGATGCGTATAAATTTTATCCGCAATAATTTCTACAAAAGTTTCTGGAGAAAAGAAGACAAATTGCTCTGGATAAAGAACCTTGTATTTTGCTTTCGCCGCGTAGAAAATTTCTTCTAAACTAAGGTCTGTCTTAATTTCTGACTTGCAGGTGTAATTGGTAAGATAAGAATTTCCTAATTTCAAATTTTTTTGAACAATTTCAAAGCCTTTTGCGTATTCTTCTTTGGTCTGTGGAAATGATTCAAACAAAAAATCAGCTTTTTCTGCGTAGGATGATTTTACATTTATAAAACTTTGAAAATCAATCAGTAAACCCCTTTTTTGGATCTCATTTTTTTGAAATAATTCTACTTTTTCACCTAAAAAATCGATGATAAAAAAGAAGGGAACTTTTCGCAGAGAAAAGTCATCCATCACATCGAAATTGGGGTGAGCTGGAAAAAACATAGCCACAAAAATAAGCAAAAGAGAGAAGAAATAGTAAAAAGTGGAAGGTTTAAATCTTAAAAGATTATTTTTGCGCCATGGAAAATAATTACGCTAAAAATTCCCCTATCGAAGAGATTCTGAAATCTGCTTTCACCTATTGGAAAAAAACCTTGTTGTTTCAATTTCTCTACAGTGTGCTTTGGTTTTCTTTGTTTATTCTGGGTTATTTTTACCTCTTCAAATATTTTGGACTTTGGGATGAAATTGTTAAAAACAGTGAATTGGTGACCACAGATCTTCCGGCTTTTAATAAAAAAATGGAAGAATTGGCAAGGTTGCCGGAGATGCGAAATTTTGCTTTGGCTTTTTTTGTCTTGCTTGCCTTGATAAATCCACTCAATGTTTCATTTTACAAAATTTACCGTAAAATTGATTTAAAACAACCGCTTGTATTGAATGATTTATTTGCGGGCTATTTAGGTTTGGATTTCTTTAGGTTTTTTGGCTTTTATCTTTTCTGGATCATCATTTTCACCTACGCGAATGCGCTTTTTCTATTGGGAATTATCTGGGTTTTTATTACTCTTTTTTCCATTCCTCTTTTGTTTTTTATGGAAGTGAAAACTTTTGAAGGCATTGGTTTAACCGTAAAAGGAATTCGCGGAAACTTGCTAACAGTTTTGGTTTGCATGTTGGTTGCCACTTTATTTGGTCTGAGCGGAATTTTATTGTGCGGACTCGGTTTGCTACTCACTTTTCCTTTTTGGCATGCGATGGTTTATGCGCTTTATCAACATCTTTATAAAGAAATTGAAGAGAAAAAAGAATAGGATTGTTTTTTTAAAAATAAATTTTAAATTTGAGAAACTTTAAAAACTAAAAATTATGGAAAACTTTCAAGAATTTGATCAACCGATTGGTCCGGAAAAAAATGCATCTGCCATTATCACTCATGCAATAGAAATGTTTAAAGGCGTTTTTGGCTACGGAATTATTGTGATGGTGCTTTACTTTCTTGCTTCATTTTTAATTCAACCTATTTCTGGATTTAATTCGCAGGAGTTTTCTCAGGAAATATTATCCGCAGATGGCGATTTTTCTGCCATCAGCTTTCGCTCAATTCCAGGATTTTCAACTTATTATGGTTTGACTGGCTTCTTGGGAATTCTAGTTGCACCTTTGTATGTCGGTTTCATTTACGTCGTGAACAAATATAATTTAAAGGAATCCATTACATTCACCGATCTATTTATTGGGTACAGACAAAATGTAGTTAATATTTTGATTTACGCTTTACTTTCAAGCATTATACTCGCTATTTCAACGTTGTTATGTGTTTTACCAGTGTTTTTTGTATTCCCATTACTACTTTTGGGGTATCCGATCTTATTATTTGAAAACGCAAGCTTTTCTCAAGCCTTCAGCAAATCATTTTCTATTGCAAAAGAAAATTACGGGACATTTTTGGGTGCAGGTCTTTTAGGCGTATTGATAAGCGTTTCTGGAATTTTACTGTGTGGAATTGGAATTATCGCCACATTTCCATTTATTCTTATTGTAATGTATTCTACCTACTGCGCATTTTGTGGAAGACCAAGACCAGTTGTTTTCCCGAAATAATTTTAAAAAATTAAACCATTTTATGTAATTTTGAAAGCAACAGAAAAATCTGTTGCTTTTTTATCAACTGAAGTATGACAAATATTAAAGACCAGATCAGCGGAACCACAATTAAACAGATCCTTTTACTGATCCTTATCATCATTTTTTTGGGTTTGGTTGGTTTTCATCTTGCTCTGTTTATTCCTGCGCTCTTAGGAGCCATTACGCTATATATTGTCACGCGAAAATATAATTTGTATTTACAGGAAGTCCGCAAATGGAAACCTTGGGCGGCTTCTACCGTCATTATTCTAGCGACCTTGATTATTTTGATTCTTCCCATCTATTTTATTGTAGATATATTGGTTGAAAAGCTGGGCAACGCAAATGTCTACATGGCAAAATTTAATATTTTCATCGATAAAATTCACGATTTTGTATTTGACAAAGTACAGATTGATATTTTGAGCAAAGAAAATATGGACAAGTTGAAAAGCACCGCCGGAAAATTTTCTACTGGAGCTGTAAGTACTACGTTTAACACTTTGACGATTATTGCATCCATGTACTTCATTCTTTATTTTATGCTGGAAAAACCGCGGTTTTTCGAAAGAATGCTCACTAATTCCGCTCCTTTAAAGAAAGCAAATATCAACTTATTAGGAGAAAAATTTCGTAAAATGGTGATTGCCAATGCGATCGGAATTCCTGTAGTTGCTTTGGGTCAAGGAGTTGTTGCGGTGATTGGATATTTTATATTTGACGCACCTAGTCCAGTGCTTTTATTTTCTTTAACAGCACTTTCAGCAATGTTGCCCATTGTAGGTGCCGCAATTATTTATCTTCCGGTCTGCATTTTTATGATTGCTGAAGGAAATACTGGTGGTGGTTTAGGTTTAGCGGCTTATTGTATTATCGTGGTAGGTTTAACAGATAATTTATTAAGATTCACCTTACTGAAAAGGCTAGAGAATATTCATCCTTTGAATACGGTTTT
>Ga0136636_10001652_pt1 | contig 13106 bp, 8 predicted proteins | sample AntDrymUQ8522106_2_FD_104653 | JGI IMG/M metagenome (GOLD analysis project Ga0136636, IMG submission 104653) | Polar desert sand microbial communities from Dry Valleys, Antarctica - metaG UQ852 (21.06) | ecosystem: Environmental > Terrestrial > Soil > Desert | place: Antarctica: Dry Valley... | reverse complement strand
CATAAAAGATATTTCTATCTGTATCTTCAAATTCTCTTTGTTCCACTATTACCGCTAATGCTCCTTGATCCGCTGCTTTTTCGGCTAAAGTTGCCGCATTAAAATTCTCCCCTGAAAACGCAAAAAAGATATCATTTTTTTCAATTTTTCTACTGTCAATGGTTACTTTTTCTGCCTGCTGAAAAAGTGGATAAAAAGTGGCTACATTCATTTTTCAAAAATTAAAAAATCCTTCTGCAAATACAGAAGGATTTATAAAAATATTAGGAATAATTATCTTTTAGTTCTTCCTTTTCCGGTAGATTTAGCATCTTGTGCAACTCGGAATCCAACCCAACCATAAGCTTTTGCTTCATCACGGTATCTTCTTTGACCTGGATCAAGCCAGTAAGCTCCATCTAACCAAGAACCCCCTTTAATTACGCGTACTTCATTAGAAATTCTGGTCGTACGGGAAACTCTGTCTTTTTGCAGGATCACCCTTCCTTTATCATCTACGAAAAATTTCTTCTGCTTAGAATTGTACATGTTATAACCTGCACTCGCACTGTCTTCTTGCTTACCATAGCCTGCATCTAAAGAGGATTGAAAATCACCATCTCTAAAATTTTTGTTATCTGCTACAGTTTCTCTTTCATACTGTCCTGGCAAACCTTTGTAAACTAAACGTCCGTCCGTGAGCGTATCATATTTTGCAGCTTCAATCTTTTTAAAAGTACCATCTGCATTTTTTACAACTTCTTGTGGCGTATTACCTCTGTAATAATTAAAATCACTTGCTTCTTGATCAATGATTGGTCGGTAAACATCCGCAGTCCATTCCGCAACATTACCAAACATTCCAAAAATCCCTAAGTTATTTGAAGGAAATTGCTTCACATCTGCAGTAGTAGGAGCACCATCATTTTTCCAGCCTGGAACACCGGAATAATCACCACTTCCTTGCTTAAAGTTTTCCAGGTACATTCCTCGATCTCTTCCTTTTTTACCTTTCAACTGCTGTATTTGCGGTTGTTTGTTAGTAAACAAGTTGTATTCTCTCTCTTTCTGCATTCCTAAAGCCGCAAATTCCCACTCTACTTCTGTTGGCAATCTGAATTTTTCTACAACTCCTGCCGTAGCATTTCGGTTTGCGGATAAAATCCTTTGGTTTGTGGTTTTGATTCCAGATTTTTGCTGTAATCGCTGCTTATTGATATATGCTTCCATTTCTGGATCATTGCCTTTAAACTTGTCTAAGTTAAAAGAATTTGCTCCTTGATTATTTGCATCGTTAGTATAGAAATCTTTAGAAATAATTCCTTGAGCCATTAATGCTTTTTCATTTGCGCGGTCACTTAACCACTCACAGTATCGAGATGCTTGTAGCCAAGAAACTCCAACCACAGGATAATAGTCGTATTCCGGTCTGCGGAAATAAGTTTCTGCAAAATCATTTCTGGATAATTTATTATTCCAAACCAATGTGTCTGGAAGTGCTCCTTTATAAATTTCTTTAAAACTTGGGTCAGATGGTGGGAAAACAAATTTCAACCATGTTACATATTCCCGGTATTCGTAATTTGTAATTTCAGTCTCTCCCATGAAAAAAGCACTAATCTGCATTCTTTTCGGGGTATTGTTCCAGTCATGCATCACATCGTCTTTCACCAATCCCATGGTAAAAGTTCCGCCCTCTACATAAACCATTCCTGGCCATCCTTTTTGTTTTTGTTGTTTTCCGGTAAAAAACCAACCTTTTTGCTCGTTGGGTTTCCAACCAGTTTTACTCGTAAAACGTTTAGTTCCACCACCTTTCTTACTATTGCCGCCACCGCCGCAACTTAGTAAAATTAGTGTAGAACTTAAAAGTAGTATAGAAAACAACTTTAGTTTATTCATAGTCGATATTGATATATTCAGGGTACAAAGAAAAAAGAAATTATTTAATAAATCAAATTATAGTTTGATTTTTTGCAAAACGTTTACAAATTAATTTTATTGTATCATATTATTATTTATAATTTTTCGTTTAATTTGTATTCGTGAAAAATTATATCAATGAAACGCATTTTAACTTTTGTATTTATCCATCTCTTTATATCATTAATTTATTCTCAAACCGTTACTATACAATGGGATGGAGTTAAGATAATTGATTATGGAACGCAGAAAATATCAGTTCCTTTTTTTACCAATCAAGGCTTCAGCTATGAGCAAGGTTCTTTGTACTTCAATTTTACGGAAAAATTTTCTGGAAATGAGCAGAAAGTGCAAAACCTTACCTGGGAAAAAGTAAATCTAAAAGATTTATTAGATATTAGTATGTACAGTATCCCAAGTGAAGAAATTGCTGAAACCAGTACTTACGTCAATTCTTACACGCAGGAAAAAAGATCGAATGTGCGCGTTTCGGTTCTAAAGGTAGAAAAAGACGTAATTTATAGACTCACTTCATTCTCTTTAACCAATTCCAAACAAACTGCTTCTTCCGGCTTTTTACAAAGAAAAATTGGCAGCACAGAAAATCCTTTAAAAACTGGCACTTTTTTCAAAATTAAAGTGGACAAGAGCGGCGTTTTTAAAATTACGTCCAAATTTTTAAGAGACAATGGAATCAATCCCTCGAATATCAATCCGAAAAACTTCCGGATCTATGGAAACGGCGGGTTAATGCTGCCCGAAAACAATAACGATTCCAGATATTCTGCCCTGCAAGAAAATGCAATTCAGGTAATCGGTGAAAGTGACGGGACCTGGAATGAAGATGATTATGCCCTTTTTTACGCTCAAGGTCCAAATGGATTTAACCTCTACAAAAGCGACGGAAACTCAAATGGGACTGGAAATAGACGTATAGAAACGAGAACAGACAAATCCGGTAATTTCATTAATATCTATGATGATTTTGCTTATTACTTTATCAATTTTGATTTAGGATCAGGGAAAAGGATTCAAACAGTGGATGCCGCTTTAGGAACTCAAACATTTTCCCGCTACGATGACTATCAGTATCTGAACGAAGAAAAATTTAACCTGATGAAAATTGGAAGAATTTGGACTGGAGATGTATTTACATCAAATAAAACGGTTTCTTTCACTACCAAATCCCCTATTCAACCCACAGACATTATAAAATACAGAAGTAAATTTATCGCTTTTCAATCTTCTGGCAATAAAATCACTACCAATATCAACAACGTAAATCCGGTTAATTTTTCCATTTCAGTGATTGAGAAGAAAGAATACATACCTTTAATTTATACGGGATTAGCAACCAATTTGCAGGGTAATCAGATCTCTTTTAATTACGCTCCAAATACAGGTGCCAATCCGCAAGGAAAATTCTATTTCGATTATGCAGAAGTTCAATATAAGGAAGATTTAAAATTTAATAATACGCAAATGAATTTTCGCAGCTACGAAATTGCGGAAGGAAGCGGAGACTCTTATACATTTTCTCTTTCGGATGCAACCGCTGTGGAACAAGTTTGGGAAGTTTCGGACGTGACAAATGTGATTAAAAAAGTTAATAAATCTAGTAATTCCTCAACTTTTGCCTTAGGTTATAATGCAAACAGCAACGAATTTGTGAATGAATTTGTAGCTTTTAAAAGTGGAGATGCATTTGCGCCTGGATTTGTTGGCAGAATTTCTAACCAGGATCTTTCTGGTCTCCAAGGAGTTGATTATTTAATGATTACCACACCGGAAATGATGGGTAATGCACAGCGTCTCGCTAATTTTTATCAAAATAAATACACTGTGGCGGTGGTTGATGTTAATAAAATATATAATGAATTCAGCAGTGGAGGCAAAGATATTACTGGAATCAGAGATTTTGTAACCAAACTGGATACACCAACAGGAAAATTAAAAAATCTTTTTATTTTAGGAGACACTTCCTTTGACTATAAAGGAAAATCCAATCCTGGATCAGATATTATTCCATCTTATCAAAGTGAAGAAAGCGGCAATTACGCGGATTCTTTCGTGACAGACGATTATTATACCATGACGGCTCCACAAAGCACTGGTTCTACTGTTTTATCTTCTACCCTGCCGAATTTACCCGCGGGAAGATTACCTGCCGCAACCGTTTCTGAAGCGAAACTTTTAATCGATAAAACTTTGGCTTATAATAATGCTCTTCCGGGACAGTCGACTCCTTTTGGAGAATGGAGAATGAAACTTGATTTTGTGGTGGATGATGACGCTGATAATTTGGTGGCTTTTCATAACACCATGAACAGCTCTCTCGTAAATGTTTTTGAGAATGGATCTGTACGAAAAGAATACAACGTTCGAAAATTATACCTGGATGCTTTTACTGCGCAAACTTCTGCGGGTGGACAAAGATATCCGCAAATTAACCAAGCTATTTCAAATGATGTAGGGAATAGCCTTTATTTATTTTATTTCGGACACGGTGGTATAAATGGTTGGTCTCAGGAACGCGTATTATCCATTGATGAGATCAGAAATTTCAATAATTACAACAATGTCTACAGCCGTTTTCCTTTAATTTCGACCATTACCTGCGAATTTACGTTATGGGATGATCCAAATACTTTTTCTGCAGGAGAACAAGTCATCAAATCAAAACAAGGCGGCGCTGCAATGATGCTTACTTCTAGCCGAGCAATTGGGGTTGGTTATGGCGAAGAATTTACCACCATCTTCACCAAACATTTATTTGAACTTATTAATGATGATTTTGTTAATCTGGGAGATGCCTTCTTAAAAGCCAAGCTAGAAAAAGGACCACATTCTGACCATTTAAAAGTAAATCTGCTCGGAGATCCGGCTACAAAATTGAGCAGACCAAGAAGGTTGCTTAATATTGATGAAATAGAATCCCCAATTCCTGGGCAGTTGCGCGCTTTGGATTTTGTGAAGGTAAAAGGACATATCAATAAAGCAGACGGAACAATCGATGAAACGTTTAACGGGAGAGTCGCCATTAATATTTTTGATAAAAGACTGAACAAAAAAACATTAAATAATGATGGGGAGCCAAAAATGAACCCCGTTTTAAAATATACAGAAGAAAACGGACCAATTGTAAAATCATCCGGTCAAGCGGTAAACGGAATTTTCACGGTAGAATTCTATGTTCCAAAAGACATCAATTATGAAATAGCCGATGGAAGAATATTAGCTTATGCCGACAATAAGGTTTTTGACGTTTTCAATAATCAAGTACAAAAAATTGGCGGCATTAATCCAGATGGAATTAATGATAATGAAGCTCCAAAGGTAAAAGTGTATATGAATAACACTAATTTTGCAGACGGCGGAATTACAGATCAAAATCCCCTTTTCCTAGCATGTGTAACAGATAATAAGGGAATTAATTCTACCGGATCTGGGATTGGACATGATATCACGGTGATCCTGGATGGTAAAATCATTAATACTACGGTTTTAAATGATTTCTTTTTCTCTGGCGATGGTAATGGTTGCCAAAACACCGCGCTCTCAGATTACCAGAAAGGCAATGTGAGTTATCCTTTCCGAAGTTTAACTCCAGGTGCTCATCAATTAAGTTTTAAAGTTTGGGACATCAACAATAATTCTACCACAGAAACGTTAAACTTTATAGTTAAGGACGAAACAGACCAAAATTTGGTGGTAGAAAAACTGCTGAATTGGCCGAATCCATTTACTAATAAAACGTATGTACAGTTTGAGCATAACTGCGATGACATGTTAGATGTAAATGTGCAAATTTATACCATTACCGGAAAACTGGTAAAAACAATAAGCACTATTGTAACGGCAGAACCGTTTTTCCAGGGTTTCCGAACACCAAGGACGGCTATAGAATGGGACGGAAAAGATGATTTCGGAGATGCAGTAGGAAAAGGCACTTATATTTTTAAAATTTTAGCCAAAAGCCAAAACCAGGAAAAATGTAAAGGAAGTGCTACTGCAGTAGAAAAGATGGTATTATTAAAATAAAAAACAACGATAAAAATTGACTTTATGACATTGATTAAAAAACTATTTTTAGGTTTCGGATTAGGAATGGGAGTTGCGGCATATTCGCAGATTCAGCCTGTCTTAACCGGTGCACCTTTCCTCAGAATATCTCCAGATGCTAGAGCCGGAGGAATGGGAGATCAAGGGGTTGCCACAACTACAGATGCTTTTTCACAATTTTGGAACGCAGCAAAATATCCCTTCAGCAAAACAACTTCTGCGGTGGGAATCAATTATACTCCCTACATGAGTAAATTAACAAATGATGTTTTTTTACTTTACGGAGCTTACCACATGTTTTTGGGTGATGAAGAAAGATCCACCATTTCTGCCAGTATCTACTATTTTAATATGGGTTCTGTAGATCTTACCAAATTAGTTGGAACCGAAGTAGTGCAGGAAGGTACAGCAAAACCAAATGAATTTTCCATCGATATTGCTTATGGTTTGAAATTAACAGACACTTATTCCATGGCAGTTACAGGTCGTTTTATTCGCTCTGATCTGTCGGGAGGATTTAACTCAGACAACACCTTGAAGCCTGCAAATTCTTTCGCAGTAGATGTTTCCGGATATTTTATGTCTCCAAAACATACCAGTATTAATGATTTTGAAGGTCGTGCAAGAGGTGGTTTTGCCATCCAAAATTTAGGACCAAGATTAGATTACACTGGCGAAGATGAATCCAGATCCTACTTACCGACAATGGCAAGACTTGGTGCAGGATATGATTTATTTATTGATGATTTAAACAGAGTTGGATTAAATTTCGAAGCTTCAAAAATTTTAGTTCCAGGTCCAGATAATACAGGAAATGTACCGAATGTGGGAGTAATTGAAGGGATTGGAAAATCATTCAGCAATCAAAAAAGCACCATGCTAAGTGGCGCTGTGGAATATGAATATGATAATGCTTTTGCGATCCGTGGTGGTTATTTTCATGAAAGTGAAGAACAAGGAGCGAGACAGTATGCAACAGTAGGAGTTGGTTTGAAATACCAGTCTTTTGGGTTGGATTTATCTTATTTGGTTAATACCTCAAAAGTGAATTCTGCTTTAGACAATACCCTAAGATTTGGTTTAACCTGGAACATCGGAGAAGAATCCGGTAATGCCCAAGATTATTAATCAATTGCAAAATAAAGATTAAGTCCCAAGAAATTGGGGCTTTTTTTGTAGAATAAAATTTTAAATTTGCATAATGAATTACGCCACAGAACTTAAAAAATTTGCAACCAGCCAATACATATTTTCGGCGGTACGGATTACTTTGGCGATTGTAGTTCCAAGTATTATTTTAGCTTATTTTGGGATTTTGAAGGAATTCTTCCTTTTTCCTCTTGCTACCAGTTTTATTGGTTTAACGGATCAACCGGGACCTTTTATTAGACGAAGAAATGCCCTTTTATTAGCGATTATTTCTTTTATTTTGGTGGGAATTATTGCAAGTGTGCTGAAGGATTTTCCTGCACTTGTTTATGTAGAAATCGTTGTATTCGGGCTGTTTTTTACCATGATCGGCGTTTACGGTCAACGTTTAGCTGCAGTTGGAGCACTTTCTCTTGTGGTAATGGCTATTTTTATCGACGGTCATTTAACTGGTGACAATATTCTGAAAAGTTCCCTGATATTTCTAGCGGGTTCCTTTTGTTATTTTCTTATTTTTTTAGTGGTATCCAGAATTCAACCCTATAAATTAGCGGGACAAATGATTGGCGAAAATTATTTGGAACTGGCAAAGTACCTCACCATTAAATCTAATTTTTACCTGAAAGATCCGCAGTATGACCAACTTCAATCTCAGGTAATTGCACAGCAAATCAAAATTAAAAACCTGCAGGAAGAAACCCGGGAAACCGTTTTCAAAACGCGGAAAATCGTTAATGAATCTACCACAACGAGTCGCCTTTTAATGCTGATGTTTCTAAATTCTATTGATCTTCATGAAAAGTTAATGACTTCTGAAAATGACTATAGAAAAGTTCAGAAAAGTTTTGGCGAGACAGGTTTGCTACAATCGGTTGGGAATTATCTGAACTTATTGGCAGGAGAACTCACCAATATCGGAATAGCGCTCCAAAGCGGTTCCAAAGCAAAAGCCATCAGAAATTTTCAAAAGGATCTGGATAAAATATTTGAGGAATATTTCGAAATTCGGAACCGTAATCTCACTTCGTATACGCTGGAAAACTTTATGATCATGCGTGTAATTCTTCTTCGAATCAGAGAAATTACAGAAGAAATTAAGATAATTTACAAAGTAGATACTCAGGATTTAAAATCCGCAAAAAGTCTTTCCACTGGCTTAGATCTAAACAAATTTGTCAGCAACCAACCCACACTTAATTTCAAAGTACTTCGCAATAATTTATCGCTAAAATCTTCCTATTTTCGACATTCAATTCGGGTTGTTTTAGCACTTTTGATCGGATATGCGATTTCTCAGCTAAAATTTTTGGGAATCGGACATGCTTACTGGATTTTAATTACCGTCATCGCCATTATGCGTCCTGCATACTCCACAACCAAAAGCAGAAATATGCTCCGACTTTTTGGCACGATTGCAGGAGCAATTTTAGCCTATGCATTACTGCATTTTGTAGACGAAAGTGCAACTCTCTTCACTGTTCTTCTAGTCAGTATGATATTATGTTTCAGTTTTTTGAAAGCCAATTATTTTTGGGCCGTTTTTTTCATGACGATTTATATTTTCCTCACTTTTAATTTTTTGAGACCAGGAAATGTAGATCTGATTTTCAAAGACAGAATAATTGATACCGCCATTGCGGGAATGGTGGCTTTCTTGGTTTCGTATTTTGTTTTTCCGGTTTGGGAACATACCCAAAATTTAGATTTAATGAAAAAATCTGCGGCAAGCAATATCCAGTATTTTCAGGCATCTATGGATTATTTTAAAGACAAAAACTTAGGAGTACAGGAATATAAATTGCGCCGAAAAGATGCGATCATCGACTTGGCAAATCTTTCAGATAATTTCCAAAGAATGATTTCTGACCCGAAAAATCAGCGAAAAAAAATGGAGCATATTCATCAATTTGTGAATACGGCACATTTGATAACAGCTTATATCGCTTCGTTTTCGCACTACACTAAATCTGTGAAATCTTATCCGGAAATCGATTTTGAAACCTGGAATAAGAAGATCTCTTCGGAATTGGTAAGAAGTTCCTTGCTTTTGGATAATAAAACCCTGCATCCCGATATGGTAGCACAAAGTTCTTTAAAACCCCAGGATTTAGTAGAAAAATTATTGGATGAAAGAAAACTGGAACTGGTAGAAAATGAAATCTCGGACCGCAGAGACCCTTCCAAAATATCTCATTTAACGGAGCTGAAAAATCTGCAGGAAACACTTGATCTTTTGTACGATGTTGCCCGGGAACAGAGAAAAGGCGCAGAGCATCTGCAATCCCAAATTAATCTACGATCGTAAAACAATAATTGTCAAAAAATTCTACTCTGGCTTTAAATAAGTCAGAAACCTTTTCGTCATGGACTCGGCATAAAATATTGTAGGGAAAATCTAAAGAAAATGGTTTCACTTCGTAATGTTTTTTCAGCGACCAATAATTGGAATGATGGATTTTATAGAGACTTTCCTTCACCGACCAAATTACGGTAAGATAAGCCACTTCTTTTCCTTTTTCCATAAAATCTCCTTCCTCTTCTGCCAAAAATTTATGCCGGATTCTTTCTATTTTAGGATTAAAGGGTTCAATATCAATTCCCACCTTATTTTTAGAAATTGCCAGTGCTGCAAAGGGAAACGAATGGGTTACAGAAATTTCGAAATCATTTGGAAACAGGTAAGGAATACGATCTTGGTACAGAATTTTGTGATCGGGCAAAACGGACTTTAAAATTTTCCGCACGAGCAACATTTCTTTCAACTTGGTGGGATGATATTCCTTCACCTTCTCAAAATTTTCTTTTTCTAAAAGTTCTTCGGGGTTTAATTCCTCTTCTTCCTCATATTTCCAGAGAAGAATGGTCGCTTGCTCATCAGAAAAATCTCGAAATAGGGGCATTTGCAATATTATCCCGTAAAAATAAGCAATAAAATAAGAAATAATATTTTTTTTCTGCAATGAACTAAAAATGAAGAACTTGGTCAAATAAATTTTAATTTTTATATTTGATTTCATTAAAACCAATTACCATGGATCGTAGAAAATTTTTAAAGAAAAGCTCAACCGGTGCTTTAGCAGCAGCATTTCTTCCCTTACTTTCATTCACAAAGCATAAAACAATTTCAACCGATAAGTATCAAGTTAAGGATAGATTTTATCGCGATGAAAAATATTGGTGGCTTTCTTTTACGATTAATTCTGACATTTTATCTGGATTTGAAAACAGCAGCGAAGTTGATAAAGAGTTATTAATTAATGGCGACGAACTTACCAATCAAACCATTAAATTACAGTACAAAGCCAAGTCTTTAACTGAAAAAATGATTGACTCCAAAAACCTTCATTTTATCGTTTATCGATTACAGAAAAACAAGATGGATAATAATTCTTATAATTTCGCAAAAAATCATCTGGGTGAAAAAATAGTCCTTGAAATTCATGATAAATGTCACGCAGTTCTTCGAAATGAAGAAAAAAACTTAACAATTAGTTTTTCTTATGGCGAAAAAAGTCAAAGCACGGCCGATTGTTTTTTAACCACCGCCTGTGTTTTTCACAAGAATCTACCCGACAATTGCTACGAACTCAATACGCTGAGAACATTGCGGGAAAAGGTGATGCTTCCAAATCCTAAATACAAAGCCTTAATTGAAGAATATGAAATTGTAGCGCCAAAAATGCTTCTCAATATCAATACCGCTTCAAATAAAGGTGAAGTTTTGGATCATATTTATTCCTACCTGGTTCTTCCCTCCGTTTCGCTTGTAGAAGCTGGTAAAAATGAAGAGGCGATTGAACATTACACGCGTTTCGTGCATGAAATGAAAAACCTTTATCTATAAATTTTTCCATCACGAAAATTGAAAGCACCTATCACAGGAGTTAAAATAAAGAAAGAGATTTTGTATATTTGCGTCAAATTTATTTATTTAGATGGAAATAGCTACACAATACCTTCCTTACAAAGTTAAGGACATTTCCCTGGCAGAATGGGGAAGAAAAGAAATTAATCTGGCCGAAGCAGAAATGCCTGGTTTAATGGCAATTCGTGAAGAATACGGCCCTTCTCAACCTTTAAAAGGAGCCAGAATTGCAGGATGTCTTCACATGACGATTCAAACTGCCGTTTTAATTGAAACTTTAGTTGCACTCGGAGCAGATGTTACCTGGTCTTCCTGTAATATTTTTTCTACGCAGGATCACGCAGCAGCAGCAATTGCAGCCGCAGGAATTCCAGTTTATGCATGGAAAGGAATGACGGAAGAAGAATTTGAATGGTGCATCGAACAAACCGTTTTCTTTGGCGAAGACAGAAAGCCTTTAAATCTTATTTTGGATGATGGTGGTGATTTAACCAACTTGGTTTTCGATAATTACCCGGAATTAACTGCAGAAATTAAAGGTTTATCAGAAGAAACTACGACAGGAGTTCATAGATTGTATGAAAGAATGGCAAACGGAACTTTGGTGATGCCTGCAATCAACGTAAATGATTCTGTTACCAAATCAAAATTCGATAATAAATACGGTTGTAGAGAATCTGCAGTAGATGCAGTAAGAAGAGCGACAGATATTATGTTGGCTGGAAGAAGAGTGATCGTTTGTGGTTACGGAGATGTAGGAAAAGGAACAGCAGCTTCTTTCCGTGGCGCTGGTTCTATAGTAACCGTTACAGAAATTGATCCAATCTGCGCACTGCAAGCTGCAATGGACGGATTTGAAGTTAAAAAACTAGAAAATGTAATTGAAACTGCAGACATTATCATTACTACTACTGGTAACTTTAATATCGTACGTTCTGAGCATTTCTTAAAAATGAAAGATAAAACCATCGTTTGTAATATCGGACATTTTGATAATGAAATCGATATGCAATGGTTAAATACGAACTATGGCGAAACCAAATCTGAGGTGAAACCACAAGTTGATATTTACAATGTAGATGGAAAAGACATTATTATTTTGGCAGAAGGACGTTTGGTAAATCTTGGTTGCGCAACAGGACACCCAAGTTTTGTAATGAGTAACTCATTCTCTAACCAAACTTTAGCTCAGATTGAACTTTGGAACAATTCCGAAGCTTATGGAAACGAGGTTTATATGTTGCCGAAAAAATTAGATGAAAAAGTAGCGATGCTTCACCTTAGCAAAATTGGGGTTGAGTTGGAAACTTTATCAGATGAACAGGCTAAATACATTGGTGTAGCGGTAGAAGGACCTTACAAACCAGAATATTACAGATATTAATCATTAGTAATTAGTAATTAGACAAAATAAAACTCTTCAGAATTTCTGGAGAGTTTTTTTATTGTTGCAAAGCTCTAAAATATCATAATTTTAAAATTTCAGTTTTATCTAAAACAATTCCATTTTTAGCCTTACCTTACGTGTTACAATTTTTAATTAATTTTAATTGAAAATCAAGTCAAATAGAATTTTATGAAAAGACATGAAGCTTTAGTACAACTGAGCCGCGACCATCACTTTGGTTTGCTACTTTGCTGGAAATTAAAAGAAGGGTTGAAGAAAGAAATTGCGCCGGAAAGAATGGCAAAATATATTGCATTATTTTATGAACAAAATTTAAAACCCCATTTCGCAGAAGAGGAAGAAACCCTATTTCCTTTGTTAGGAAACTCCCATCCATTGATTGCAGAAGCCATTTCTGAGCATCGAACTTTTGAAAAGATGATTGCTGAAGGGTTGCAGAATAAAGAACAAATCCAGGATTTCCGAGCTTTACTGGATTCCCATATTAGAAAAGAAGAACGTCAGATATTTCCCGCTATAGAAGAACATGCAACCGAGGAGGAATTAGAAAATCTTCTAAAACTAGATCATCCCGCCCTGAAAGAACCGGAATATGAAGATCTATTTTGGAAATAACCATTAAAAAAGGTTGAATGTAAGCTATTTCTTGCGTTTCGATTTAGAAATCGCTTTTTGCTGCGCTCTATTGGCTCCAATTTTTTTCGGAAGTTTTCTTGCGTG
>Ga0136636_10001651_pt1 | contig 13113 bp, 7 predicted proteins | sample AntDrymUQ8522106_2_FD_104653 | JGI IMG/M metagenome (GOLD analysis project Ga0136636, IMG submission 104653) | Polar desert sand microbial communities from Dry Valleys, Antarctica - metaG UQ852 (21.06) | ecosystem: Environmental > Terrestrial > Soil > Desert | place: Antarctica: Dry Valley... | reverse complement strand
TCAAGGTTTTTAAAATGATCGTCAATCATGATGTCTGTATCAATGATTTCTTTTGAACCGCAAAAAACTATTTGACGCCAGGTTATGAATGGGAAGTGTTCATTCAGCCAGGCCTGCTTTTCTAATAGGCTATTCGGAAACTCCATAGCCGCAGAAACGATGAATATTTTATACCGGTCATTTAGTAGTTTTAATATCCGCTGGCTATCTTTTATCACTGGGGCATACCTAAAAAATCCCGGACTGTTTATATACTTTTGCACATTCGGAAATACTTCCGATTCCGGCACTCCCTTAATTTCTTTTAATGTTAAAACTTTACCAAACTCGACCGCATGCATGGCAATAAATTGGTTGTAAACATTGGCTAACACACCATCCATATCAACAGAAATGCTTTTCATCATTAGAATTTTTTAGTGGTGAAAGCAACAGAAAACGAAGGTGGCTTCTTTGCCGCAGGACTAATCTTTTTGTAACTCACCGGTGTTTTATATCGCTAACCTTATACGTTGATACCGCCGCTTACTTCAATTCGTTGCCCATTGATCCACCTCGCATCATCGGTACAAAGAAAAGCTACCACACCTCCAATATCATCTGCTGCACCTACCCGGCCTAGTGGCGACATTGAACTCAATATCCCCTTCATTTGCGGATTGTTTCGAATGGCTGCATTATTAAAATCTGTTTCTACCGGACCGGGTGCCACCACATTGGCGCCAATACCTTTTGCACCCAGTTCTTTGGCCAGGTACTTTGTAAATGTTTCGATGGCGCCTTTCATGGAGGCATATAAAGAATAACCTGGATTGGCAAAACGGGTGGTGCCACTGGAAATATTTATGATACGCCCTCCCGTATTGATGGATGGAACCAGCCGCTGCGTTAAAAAATAAATCCCTTTAAAATGCACATTTAAAAAATCTGTGAATAAGGCTTCGGTTACTTGCGCAAAAGGAACCGTGGCACCCATACCGGCATTGTTCACCAAAAAATCAAAAGTGTTTTTGTTCCAGTTCGATTCAAGTGTTGTTACCAGTTGTTGCACAAAATTTTCCAGCGATTCAAAATCGCTCATGTTCAATTGAAGCGCCACCGCCTTTTGGCCAAGTGCTTCAATATCTTTTACAGTTTGGTTAGCCTCTGCTTCATTGGTTCGATAGGTGAGGATAACATCTATTCCTTTTTTTGCGATACTGGTAGCCATATCTTTTCCCAGGCCACGGCTGCCACCGGTAACAAGGGCAATTTTTGTTTCTGTCAACATCGTCTTTTATAATTTTTTTTGATTGTTGGTGCAAAGCTAGGCTAAACCTTTTCCGGAAAATTAGGGGGTAAGAATAATTTAATGCAACTGGTGATTCAATCATTTTTTTTAACCACCAATACCATCCATCAACTGGCGTACTCCACACAGAAGCCTGATACTTTTTATTGAATCTAATTGGCCGGGCTTACAGGTGCATTGTACTAATTTTCTACTTTCTTGTGTAATAAGAAAATGATTTTTCTGTATTTCGAATGTTTTGCTGGTACGCTTCCAATTCAAAACCGATGTTGCAGTATAAATTGACTTGCATTTTAAACGATCTGTTAAAGTCGGCTTTTATTTGAACTCATTTTCCACTTTTTCCGTTGATATCTGTCATAACAACCAGTTCACACTTCAATCTCAAATATATCGAACAATAAAATAATTTATGTTTCGTTTCTAAATTGAAAATTTTAAACAAATGCCCATGAAACCTAATAATAGCAATACACATCCCATTGTTCAGTTAGTAAAAAATTGGTTCAACCGTTTTTTTCAAAACCCTGAAATGTACCCGATTAAGTATTACAAAAAAGGTAAACGCTTTCGCCGTAGCATTCCGATATTTTAAACAATTAAATTTGTATCCCCCCATAATTGACAGTCTTGCTTTATTGCGGGACTTTTTTGTGCCTGCCTGAGTTTAAATCAACCAAACTTTTATCAACAAAGTTCTATAGTTAGCTTCGAACATTTGATGTACTGCCATAGTTATAACGATTGAATTTTATGACTGGCTTTATACAAACTTTCAATCAATTTTATGGATCAGCAAATCATCAATTTATACGACGAGTACACTCACCGGCCATTGAGCCGTCAGGAATTTATAAGCCGACTTGCTAAGATGGTGGGAGGCGTTACTGCGGCCATGGCCATTCTGCCAATGCTGGAATTAAATACCGCTAATGCGGCAACCGTTCCGGCAGATGAATTGTTTACCGAGCGAATTAGCTATCCCGGCATCAATGGCGATATGCTGGCATATGTAGCAAGACCAAAGGCAGAAGCAAAATACCCAACCGTAATTGTAATTCATGAAAACCGTGGTTTGAATGCCCATATTGAAGATGTTGCCAGACGGACTGCAAGCGCCGGCTTTTTGGCCATTGCACCCAATGCTTTGTCTTCGTTGGGTGGCAACCCCGACGATGAAGATGAAGCAAGAAAATTGTTTCAACAATTAAAGGCAGAGGATAGCCTGCGGAATTTTATAAAAGTATTTGATTATTTGTCCGGCCGCAAAGATTGCAATGGCAGCATTGGTTGTGTAGGTTTTTGCTGGGGCGGCAGCATGAGTAATAAACTGGCTGTAAATGTACCCTCATTAAAAGCTGCAGTAGCTTTCTATGGCGGACAACCGGATGCAGCAGATGTACCCAAAATCAAAGCAGCCGTTCAGTTACAATATGGCGGATTAGATGAGCGGATCAACGTCGGTATTCCTGCATATGAAGCTGCTTTAAAAAGTGCTGGCACCCAATATGAATTGTACCTCTACGCAGGTGTTAACCATGCCTTTCACAACGATACCGCCCCCACCCGTTTTAATGAAGCTGCCGCCAAATTGGCCTGGCAACGTACCATTGACTTTTTTGGGAAACACTTGAAATAGATACCAACAATATTTATTACTACTAAAAAGATACGGGGAAAGTTGAGTGCCATTGACTTTCCCCGTGTCTTTATTTACTGCTAATACCTCTGCCGTGAATGGACTGGAGTAAACAGCAACTAATCTGTATAACAAGAACCTGCTAAGCCAAACCCCACCAGCCTAAATCAATACCCGCTTTTTTGAATTGAATAAAATATCGTTGACATCAACTTTACCAAAGAGAACAGAATTGCGGGCAAGAGCAATTGCGACAATTTATTGAGGTGTCATTTCTCCAATACTCCGCTGGCGACTGCCCCATAAATTATTGTACCATACAAATATATTTGCGATATTCATTTAGAACAGCAGACATTTTTTCCTTCCTTGTAATTCTCAAACAGTTGTTGTTACTAATATGCTGTAACCCGTCCGGACAATTGTGAACATTTAATTTTAAATAAAAATAATTTTTTAAAGAAGCGCAACGATAAATGGATGAAATTGCTGCCGGAATTAATTGCAAAGGAATCTCAATTTATTGTAGTTGGCACTTTACACCTTGCAGGCCCACATGGACTATTGAAACAATTAAGGCAACTGGGTTTTACACTTACGCCGATAAAATTATAACACTTGAGTGAAGCAAAATTTTTAGATCAGGTACGACAAAACCAGGGAATTATTTTTAAACTAGTAGGCCTCTATGCCAATGATGCAGAAGAAAAAAAAGACCTGTACCAGGAGGTACTGTTACAGGCATGGAAGAGCTGGCCATCCTTCCGGCAGGAGGCAAAGTTCAGCACCTGGCTGTACCGCATTTGTTTAAATACCATTTTTACGCAAAAGCGCAAACCGCAACGGGTTGAGTATCCCGCATCACTGGAAACTATCAGTCCTTCTGTACAAAACGGCTTTGTACAGCAGGAAGAAGTAGCAAGGTTAAGGCTGGCCATAAGGCAATTGCCTGAAACAGACCGGGCAATTATATCAATGAATTTAGATGGCTATGAAAATTCGGAAGTAGCGGAGATGTTGGGCATATCCAACAATCATGTGGCAGTAAAACTGCATCGCATTAAACAACAATTGGGTAATCTTTTAACAGCATAAAGATGAATATCAAAAAAACATGGGGTGAAATTAATGATCCTGCAGATCAGGATTTGTCAGCGTTACTGCAGACAACGACACTTTCAAAGTTCTCCTCGCACAGTCCCCTTGAAAAGATAAAGAAGAACTTATTGATAAATATGATCTGGACTTTATTAATATGCCTGATTTACGTAGCAATCATCTTTTATTTCCAGATATGGCAGGTTCAAATTTGTATTGGTTTGGTATTACTTATTTCACTTTGGGCGCTCTACTCGGCTTATCAACAATACAAACATATCAACAGCGGTATTCCAGAAGGCAACACGGTTTTGGATGAACTAAAAAGGCACTATCAATCTATAACCGACTGGATATATATACAACAACGTGTTGCATTATTGGTTTATCCGCTAAGCGCAGCCGGCGGTTTTATGCTGGGCGGTGTTTTGGGCTCTGGTAAACCGGTTGAAGTCTTTATGCACAAACCCGATATGCTGGCAGCTATGCTAATTTCCATCCTGATATTGATACCGCTGTGCTGGTTCCTGGCCAAATGGATGTCTAACCATAGTTTTTGCAAACACTTGAAAACATTGAAAAATAATATTGATGCATTGGAGGAGGAAAAATAATTTTAAGGTCTTATAATTCGGATAAATAAAAGAATACAGTTGTAATATTAACCCAATAATGGCTCAAAGCGAAGACTCGAATTTGCGGGCTGAATAATGAATCAAGTTCCATGCTAATTTGTGTAATTCGTGTCTTATAATTCGTGTAATTCGTGTTTTATAATTCGTGTTTTATAATTCGTGTTTTATAATTCGTGTCTTATAATTCGTGCTTAATAATTCGTGTTATAAAATATCAAAACCTCGCATGGAAAAGCAAACAGCAATAAAACCAACCGTTTATAATTTCAATAAGCCGGCTTATGTAATTTTTCTTTTCGCCGGTATTTATTTTTTAACACAAAAGGATTTTTCGCAGGCAGTAATTTTTTTGGGATTAGCGTTGGTATTTGATCCGTTTCAAACAACTATTTCATTTAACAAGCGGCCGGTGTACCAGCAAATTTGGTTGGTTGTTCATTTATGTTTTACGCTTGTTTTATTTGTGGTGATGATTTTTGGAAAATAAATGGTACGCTTTTTAAACAAAAACTTGTCGTCTTCTACCCAATGTCATTCCCGAAAGCTTTCTCTGGTATCTCTTGCTACAACCAATCCTTGCTTTTATCAATCCAACTCAAAACAAAAAGCTCCGGCTTTGATCCTATATGATCAAATCAACCACTATACGATTCAAACCAGCGCCATCGCTATACACTTAGCTTAACAATCACCACATGCTCCAATCCATCATTCAGCAATAAAATGCTTTCACCTGGCTGCTCCAATCCATCCAATACCAACGTAGTGGAAACGGGCGCTCCGTTTAGTGATTGCTGATATTCTATATTGTAAACCGATGTTTCAAAAGCATACCTGATTTTTAAAGAAGGCCATGTTTCTGGAATGCAGGGAGTAAAATGTAAATGATTCCCTTCCTTTTTTAATCCAATAAACGATTCTAAGATAAGCTGGTACATCCAGCCTGCAGAACCGGTGTACCAGGTCCAGCCACCACGCCCTTTGTTCAATGCCTCGCCATATACATCGGCTGCAACTACATAGGGTTCCACCTTGTATTCATTCATCAGTTGAGCATCCTTTGCATGGTTGAGGGGATTGATGAGTTGCAACAATTCCCATGTTTTTTGCTTGTTGCCCATAGCGGCAAAAGCCATTACGAGCCATACAGCCGCATGGGTATATTGCCCGCCGTTTTCCCTTACACCCGGCACATAGCCTTTAATGTAACCGGGGTTTAAAGTTGATTTGTCAAATGGCGGATTAAAAAGCTGGATGATCTTAGTGTCTCTCTGCACCAGGTGTTCATCAGCCGACTGCATGGCAATGGCGGTGCGATCGCCCTGGCCGGCTTTTGACAATACCGACCAACTTTGCGCAATGGAGTCAATTTTACATTCTACATTTTGTGATGACCCAAGTGGTGTGCCATCATCAAAATAGGCACGCCGGTACCAGGCCCCATCCCAGGCATTTTTTTCAATATTGGTCCTCAATATTTCGGCCTGTGCTGTACAGGTTATGATAAAGGCTTCGTCCATTTTTAAACTGGCTATTGCTGTAAAGCGTTTCAACACGTCGTATAAAAAAAAGGCCAGCCAAACGCTTTCACCTTTTCCATGCATCCCTACTTTATCCATTCCATCATTCCAATCGCCGGATCCCATCAGCGGCAATCCGTTAACGCCAAACTTTAATGCATGTACGATGGCTGTTTTGCAATGTTCATATAATCCCGCAGTTTCATGCGATATGACCGGCAGATCATAAAACGATTCTTCGCCTGCATTTAACAAACGGCCTTCAATAAAGTGAATTGGCACATCCAATATGGAGTGATCGCCGGTGGTAGCTACATAGCGGCAGGTTGCGAAAGGCAGCCATAAATAGTCATCCGAGCAAGTAGTTCTCACACCCCTGTTTACGGGTGGATGCCACCAATGCTGCACATCACCTTCCCGGAATTGCCGGGAAGCACACAACAAAATCTGCTCTTTAACCAATGCCGGACTTGAATGCATCAGCGATAAACTATCCTGCAACTGGTCTCTAAAACCAAATGCGCCGCCAGATTGGTAAAAACCGCTGCGTGCCCACATGCGGCAGGCAATAGTTTGATAGGTTAGCCATCCGTTGGTTAATATATTGATGGCAGGGTCGGGTGTTTCAATCTGCACACTACCGAGGGTGGCGTTCCAAAATTGATTCACTGCCTTCAGGGCATTGCGTGCAGCCGTACCTCCTGCAAACTGCTGTATCAAGGCATTGGCATCGTGTAAATTTTTTCCCGCCCCAAGGCGGAAAACAATTTCCTTTTCTTCTTCTTCACCCATTTCAAACACCACCTGCAATGCGGCACAAGGATCTAGGTTAGCGCCCTGCCGTCCGGATAGCTTTGACTTTTTCATGGCTTCCGGATTACCGAGTGTGCCATTGCGACCAATAAATTCTGAACGGTCGGTCGTAAAAGATTTGTTGATATCGTCCACATCAAAAAATGCAACCCGTTCTCCAAATTCAGTGTTATAGGTATTGGTGGCCAGGATAGCACCGGAACGTGTTTCCAATTCGGTCGTGATGTGCATCTGTGTTTTTGACCGCAGATCTCCCAATACCCATTCTACATATCCGGTTGCTGAAACCCGGCGCATACGGCCGGAATTATTCCGTAGTTTTAAAACAATGAATTTTACCGGTGCTGACACATCAATGAACATGGTCATGGTAGATTCGATACCATCTTCACTGTGTTCAAAAATGCTATACCCAAAGCCATGCCTTGTTACATAAGGCGATTTGCCACGGCAGGGTAATGGTGCCGGAGACCAAAAGCGGCCACTCTCTTCATCTCTTAAATAAAACGCTTCGCCTTTAAGATCATTGATCGGATCGTTGTTCCAGGGCGTTAGTCTAAATTCATGGGCATTTTCCGTCCAGGTATAAGATTGCCCGCATTCGGAAACGATGGTTCCAAAATAAGGGTTGGCAATTACGTTGATCCAGGGCGCCGGTGTTGATTTTCCGGGAGCTGTTGTGATCACATATTCCTTTCCATCCGGTGAAAAACCACCCAGTCCATTGTTGAACAAAAGCCCCGTTGGTGCTTCCACCTGTGTAAATACTGAGGAATGAAATTTTGTAGGATTGAAATAAGGAATGGAGGATTTTATTTTAGTACGGCGGTTGATCTGTTCTTCCAGTGTACCCAACTGATCGGACAATACGATGTGGGCAACCGACTGAAACAGGATCCGGTCTTCATACGAAATCTGGTCTGCTGTGCGGATGAATATACCACCGGGCTGGTCCTTTACATCGTTGTTCCTGGAGGGTGTAATCAAACCAAGTATCTGGTTGTGCAGATCCTGGCGGTAACCGCCCCTGTCTTCATTCCATATTACAAGATCAACGCTGATTCCTTTGATGCGCCAGTAAGCGTGTGCCTGTATCAACTGTTTTACCAAATTGATATTGGCCGCCTCTTCTATCATTAAAAGCACAATGGGCAAATCGCCGGAGATAGAATATCCCCAAAGACCAGATTGCCCCCTTCTATTTTTTATTATCACTGATGAATCTGCTCTCAGGGATGCATTTACATAAATAACGGAAGCTGCCAGCCGGGAGTATAACTGTGCATCGGCTTCCGATACATTGATCTGGCGAAGTATTAGTAAACTATGCGTCCAGGCCAGTTCCAGTACCCTTTTGGTCAGCTGTCGATCCTGGTATTTTTCTACCAGGCTATTGCAGATTTCTTTGGTATCAGCAATGCCAATGATCATATCTACCGTAGCAGTTTCACCGGCTTCAATAATGATGCGGTATTGGATGGCCACCACCGGATCAAGCACGGAGCCTGCTGTATTTGACAAAGGTTCGGGTTGGTTCATTGCGGCGGGCTGGTGAATGCTGTTACCTCTTCCAATAAATTTAGCCCTGCTGGTTTCATAAGAAATCTGGGTTATCTCCGCATCATGCACTTTCATTAAATGAAACATCCAGGGGTTGCGCTCATCCAACGAACGCGGCCTGCGGGTACATATAATTGCATGCCGCTGCTGGTTGATTTCTGTTTGCACAAAAAGATTACTGAAAGCAGGGTGTATTTCATCCGCAATGGGCGAAGCCATTACCACTTCTGCATAACTGGTTAGTTCAATAATTCTTCTTTTTTTGGAGCGGTTGGTAATATGCACCCTTCTTAATTCAATATCATCTTCCGGAGAAACTACAATTTCGGTATGGGTATCCAACGACAAATCCCGGCGCCTGAACTCTGCTCGTCCCTGTGTAAACACGGCTTCATAATTTTGCGACTGCTGCTGTGCCGGCTGAAAAGCTGTGGACCAGAAAGCATTGGTTTCAAGGTCGCGGATATAGCAGAAAGTACCCCAGTTGTCGCAGGTACTATCTTCCCGCCAACGGGTAATGGCAATGTTTTTCCAACGGCTGTACCCGCCGCCTGCATTGGTAACCATGGCATGGTAGCGTCCGTTGGATAGCAATTCCACTTCGGGTATGGCGGTATTGGGTGTATTGATCACCCGCATAGATGTATCGGTAAACGGCACTGCACTGATATCCTCAGCATGCACCACTGGCGAGTAAAAGGTGGACACTCTTGGTACTTTTTCCTGTAACAACAGTAGCGTAGCTTTAATTTCCACATCCATTTCAAACCGCTGTTGCATGGGTTTATCCAGCAAGAGGTAAGAGAGCGCTAGAAAACTCATTCCCTGGTGATGCGCCATAAAGGATTTTACAATGGCATGCGTTTGCTTGCGGGGCAAGCGGGATGGGGTGTAATCGATGGCTTCGTAAAACCCATATTTACTTTCGAAGCCGGCTTCTCTCAATTGCTCCAGGTTGCTTAATGCGTCTTCCGGTGCCACCATCAATGCCATCATGGTTGAATAAGGTGAGATAACAAGGTCTTCGCTTAAACCTCTTTTTAATCCAAGTCCGGGAACACCAAATGCCCGGTATTGGTAGTTGAGGCTGGTATCTACCAAATTATAACCCGACTCCGAAATACCCCAGGGAATACCCCGCTTTTTACCATATTCTATTTGCTTTTCTACAACGGTTCTGTTGGTTTGGTCTAATAAAGTATTGTCGTAGGTAGGCATTACCAGTAGCGGCATCAGGTATTCAAACATGGAACCGCTCCAGGATAACAGGATGGGCGTAGTACCCATTTTTGTAAGTTGCCTACCCAATGCAAACCAGCTTTCCTGTGGTAATTTGCCTTGGGCAATGGCCACAAATGTGGTCAATCTTGCTTCTGAGGCCAGCAGGTCGTAAAAACTATTGTCTCTTCGCTGGTCATCTACATTGTATCCAATCGATAACAAATGTTGTGAACGATCGTATAAGAAATCATATTCTATTTCGGCCAGCTCAGAACATTTTACAGCCAGATACTCTACTGTAAGCAGCAGCTCTTTCGCCCGCCGTCCCGAATCCGCAATGTTGTTTCGGAAATTCTGGAGCCATTCATTGTCGCTTACGCTGTTTTCAATCGAATAACTGCTTACAATATCATGCAGCAACGTTTCTTCAATTTTTGCCAGCTCTCTTATTGTAGGAATAGCCGGTAACATAGGTAATAGATGCCCGAATTTTTCCGGGGCGGCAGGTAATAGTATCCAGGGCACCAGTACTACCAATTCGTATTTTGCCAGTTTTATCTGTGAAATGATTTTCTGCGACCATAGTTCACCATCCGAGAAACTGGCTGGCCGCAATGCATCCTGCACTTTGGCAAACAACAATTCCAGTCTGTCCAATTCTTCTTTTACATGTATCAAGTTGTCTGGCTCTATCTCAACCAGTCGCTTCACTTCTACCTGAAACAGCATTAACAATTCAGCATCCGTATAAATTTCTTTTAATAAACCAACTGTATCTGCCAGGCCTTCAAATACAGAGCGGGTAATAATTTTTTTATCAGGAATGGCCAGCAACCCTTGTTTCAGCGTGATGAGGTGACCGGCTAAATTACCGCTATCCACTGTGGAAACATACCTTGGTGCAAGTGGTACCAGGCTTCGGGTATCGTACCAGTTGTATAAATGGCCCCGGAAGCGCTCCATTCTAAGAAGGGTATTGAGGGTATTTCCGGTACGCTCAATCAATTGCCTTGCGCCAATATAACCAAAGTCGAATGCGGTTAAATTACACAACAGCGCCATGCCAATATTGGTGGGAGACGTACGATGGGCAATTCGATCAATGGGTTCTTCCTGATAATTATCAGGAGGCAGCCAATTGTCTTCATCGCCCACAAATGTTTCAAAAAATGTCCAAATCTTTCTGGCCAGTCTTCGCAGGTATAAGTTATCATTCAGCGACAATTTGGGTTGCCGGTTTACGCCGGGTTTGCTTATCCGCCATACGATCAGTGGCGCAAAAGTCCACAAGATCAAAATTGGAAGGGCTACCATTAAAGTAATGATAGATTTTTCTACAATCAGGAAAACAAATAATCCCAGTGCAAAAAATGGCGCAAAGCCCATCTTGTAAGAGGTTGCATCTATGCTTTCCCTGTTTTGAGCATGGTGAGTAAAAGGATTCCACTGAAGCAGGTTTGTTTTAGTAATGAAAATTCTGCCAAGCGTGCGAAGGATGGCATCGATATTTGAAAATACTTCAAACGGAAGACAGATCAAATCTAACAGGTGTTGTAAAAAATGATTGCTGGCCGCTTTAATGGAGTAAATCAGGTGCTGCTCAAAAATAACATCCTCCGGTTTCCAGATCAATTCCCACACAAAGTTTACCACCGAAGGTATCACGATGATGAGCGTTACCGCCAATGTCCAAAACCAGGGTACCGGCGAGAATAACCAGCCAAAGATGAACAGGAACAATAATGATACTGGCACCAAACTGCGACGGATATTATCAAATATTTTCCACCGGCTAAAAAGAGAAATTGGGTTTCGGGTCAATCCTTTGGGCACGGCCGGCACAAAGGGTAAAATCCAGATGGCAATCTGCCAGTCGCCCCTGATCCAGCGATGTCTTCGCTTCATATCGGTGAGGTATTTGGAAGGATATTCCTCGTATAACTGCACATCTGAAATTAAAGCGGATCTACCATAACAGCCTTCCAGCAAATCATGACTCAGAATGCGATTCACAGGTAACTTGTTTTCCAGTGCAAGTTCAAATGCTGCAACATCATAAATACCTTTTCCAATAAAGGAACCTTCCTTAAACAAATCCTGGTACACATCGGAAGTAGCCCTTGTGTAAGGATCGGTGCCCGGTTCATTGCCATGTATGCGGGCATAGATTGAGCTATCGCTAACCGGCAAACTGTTGGAAACCCTTGGTTGCAAAATGGCGTAGCCTTCTGTAACCCGGCCTTTTTTTGCGTTGTACACTGCATGGTTCAATGGATGTGCCATGGTTGCCACCATTTTCCAGGCGGTATCTCTTGGCAATTGCGTATCGGTATCCAGCGTTATTACATAATTTATTCCGGAATAAGTTGCCTCATCTCCTACAATCAGCGAAAAATATTCTTTTCCGTTACCCTTGAGCAGCTTATTGAGTTCGGCCAGTTTACCTCTTTTTCTTTCATACCCCATCCAGATCTTGTCATGCGGATTCCATTTTCGTGGCCTGTGAAAAAAGAAAAAGGTATCACAATTAAGCCGGTCGTATTTTTTATTTAAGTCGATGATTTTTTGTTTGGCTGTTTGCAGCAGCAGTTCATCTTCGGGCATTGTTTCCGAACCGGCATCATTAAAATCGGTTAACAGGGCATAATACAAGTTTACATCCCGGTTGGCTAAAAACCTTACTTCCAAACCTTCCATTAAATCGTCGATGGCTGCTAAACTGCCGATGATGGTGGGGGTTACCACAAGGGTGCGGTATTCGTGGGGAATACCTTTTGAAAAATCCATACGTGGCAAAAGATTTGGCTTTGCCAGAATGGTAACCAGCCAGTTCACGATAGAGAGGGCAAGGCGGCTGGTAGCAAATAAAATTAAAAGGCTTAGCAATACCAATGCTGTTTTTCCCAATCCATCGGCAAATGCTTTCGCAATAAGCCCCCATGAAAAAAGAGCCGTCAATATTGCAATAATTCCCAGGTAGGAAAACAAGGGGAATTTATTCGTTGCCTTTTTGCAGTGATCCAGTTTGGAATTTTTTACTTTTGCCCGCTTTTCCAGTTGTTTCAGACCTTTGCAGGTAAGGTAATAGCCCACATGAGTTAGCCGTTCTTTTCCTCCATTTCCCTTGTTTTCTCTTGCCAACCGGATGGCCATTTGTGCTATTTCATTTTCGGCTAAATCACTATTTTTGGCAACCTTTTCCACCACATGGCGATAGCTATCTCTTGTATTAAAATCCATTCCGGCATAGATACCATCAATATCATTTCGCAGCGTATGTTCTACAATACTGGTATTTTCCACAAAATCACGCCAGTCGGTTGTACTTAAAAAGCG
>Ga0136636_10001650_pt1 | contig 13113 bp, 14 predicted proteins | sample AntDrymUQ8522106_2_FD_104653 | JGI IMG/M metagenome (GOLD analysis project Ga0136636, IMG submission 104653) | Polar desert sand microbial communities from Dry Valleys, Antarctica - metaG UQ852 (21.06) | ecosystem: Environmental > Terrestrial > Soil > Desert | place: Antarctica: Dry Valley... | reverse complement strand
CGGCATGCAGATCCCCGTGCTTTGGCAGACGGTGGTTCTTCTGGCCTGTTCGAATGTCTTCATGACTTTCGCCTGGTATTCGCACCTCAAGCACCTCAATGACAAGCCGTGGTGGATTGCCGCGCTGATTTCGTGGGGCATTGCGCTGTTCGAATACGGGCTGCAAGTGCCGGCCAATCGTATCGGCCATACCGAGATGAACCTTGGCCAATTGAAGATCCTGCAGGAAGTGATCACGCTGACCGTCTTCGTGCCTTTTGTTGTTTTTTACATGGACCAGCCCCTGAAGCTTGACTATTTATGGGCCGCAATGTGTATCCTTGGCGCCGTCTATTTCGTTTTCAGGACTTGAGTCTACTCAAACCATGTCTGCCCAAACCATTACTCGCCGCCTGACCCAGGCCGACCTCGCCAAGCTATATCAGGCAGGCGAAAAAGTTGTCATGTTCACCTGTTACGACGCCAGCTTTGCCCGGTTGCTCGACGGCGCCGGCATCGAAAGCATTCTGATTGGTGACTCGCTGGGCAATGTCATTCAGGGCCACGACACGACCCTGCCGGTCACCGTTGCCGACGTCGCCTATCACACCGCCGCCGTCAAACGCGGCAGCGACCGGCCCTTTATCATCGCCGACATGCCTTTTGGCAGCTACCAGGAATCGCCGGAACATGCTTTCCGCAATGCCGTCACGCTGATGGCCGCCGGGGCGCAAATGGTCAAGCTCGAAGGCGGCAAGGAAATGGCCGCAACCGTTGCCTTCCTCGTTCAACGCGGCATTCCCGTCTGCGGCCACGTTGGCCTGACGCCGCAGTCGGTGCACGCTTTGGGTGGTTACAAGGTGCAAGGCAAAGGCGAAGCCGCTGCTCAGCGTCTGAAGGACGATGCGCTGGCGCTGCAGAATGCCGGCGCGACGATGCTCGTCCTCGAAGCCATTCCCGCCGTGCTGGCCACTGAAGTGACCGCCAGCCTGCAGATCATTACCATCGGCATCGGTGCCGGTAAGGAAACTTCTGGCCAAGTGTTGGTGCTGCACGATGCTTTCGACATCCCGCCGGGCAAGAAAGCCAAGTTTGTCCGCAACTTCATGGACGGCGCCAGCAGCATTCACGATGCCGCCTGCCGTGCCGTTGCCGCCATCAAAGATGGCAGTTACCCCGGCCCTGAACACACTTACGCCGCTTAATTCCATGCAAATTATTTCCCACATCGCCGAGCTGCGCACGGCGCTTCAAGGACGCGGCCGCGTCGTTTTCGTGCCGACCATGGGCAACCTGCACGCCGGCCATATCAGCCTGATGCAACAGGCCCGCGCCCATGGCGACACTGTGGTCGCCAGCATCTTCGTGAACCGTCTGCAATTCGGCCCGAACGAGGATTTCGACAAATACCCGCGCACCTTTCAGGGCGACTGCGAGAATTTGGCCGCCGCCGGCGTGGATGTCTTGTTTGCCCCGACCGAAGTTGATCTTTACCCGGAACCACAGGAATACGTTGTTGAACCACCAGCTATCCAGAACATTCTCGATGGCGAGTTCCGCCCCGGTCATTTCCGTGGGGTCGCCACCGTTGTCCTCAAGCTGTTCAATATCGTCCAGCCGCAAGCTGCGCTGTTCGGCAAGAAGGATTACCAACAACTGATGGTGATCCGCCACATGACGCGCCAACTGGCGCTGCCGATTGACATCATAGGCGGTGAAACGGTGCGCGCCGAAGACGGTTTGGCCCTTTCTTCACGCAACGGCTATCTCAGCGCCACCGAGCGTGCCGAAGCGCCGCGTCTGTTTCGCGAATTGAACAAGATTCGTAATGCGGTCCAGGCGGGTCAATCCGATACGGTGAGACTGGAAAATGCCACAATTTCAGCGTTGACCGCAGCCGGCTGGAAAACCGATTATGTTGCCGTGCGACAACAAGTCGATCTCGCCATGCCGAAGAGCGCAAACGCCCCGCTGGTGGTCCTTGCCGCCAGCCGCCTGGGAAACACCCGGCTCATTGATAACATTGAGATTTAACGAAGCACCGTCATCCATAATTACGCGCGTTGACAGCGATTCATTAGTCGCTACAATGCGCTTCCCCTAACTGTCTGGATGAGTGAAACCATGCAGAGAACAATGCTGAAATCCAAGTTGCACCGCGTGACTGCAACCCACGCCGACCTGCACTACGAGGGTTCCTGCGCCATTGATGAAGATTTGCTCGAAGCAGCCAACATCAAGGAATACGAACAGATTGATATTTGGAACGTAAACAACGGCGAGCGTTTCACCACTTACGCCATTCGCGCCGAGCGTGGTTCAGGCGTTATTTCCGTGAACGGCTCGGCAGCTCGCCGTGCTGCGCCGGGTGACATCCTGATCATCGCCACCTTTGCCGTCTATAACGAGATCGAACTGGCGCGTTACGAGCCGGATCTGATCTACGTTGATTCACAAAACCGCATCACCCGTCGCGGTCACAAGATTCCGACGCAAGCTGCCGCCTGATTTTTTTCAGCGCAGCGAATCAGCAAAAACCCGCCCCTTGGCGGGTTTTCTTTTTTGTGAAGGTACAATGCCCTACAAAAAAACCTAATGTAGGAGACAAACAATATGGGTGTCATATTCACCAAAACCCCCAAAGGACAGAGTGAAATTTCCACCAAGGCCGGCGGCCTGACACCACGCGTTCGCCGCGTGCTGATTTTAGTGGATGGTAAGCGCAGCGTTGAAGAAATGCGCGAGATGCTGCGTTCCGACGACCTGCAACACACGCTTGGCATGCTGGAGGAAGAAGCCTACATTGAGCTGGTGACGAGCAATGCGACAAGCGCATCGAGCAGCCAGCCAAATCAGGCAACGCTTTCGATTACTGCCTTTGGTTCCCTGCCAGAAACCCTCGATGCACTCCGCCTGCAGCAGTCGCGAAATTTCATGCTCAACACGCTGAAAGCTTTTGTCGGCGCGCTCGGGACAAGTTCCCTCCTCGACCGTATCGACAACGCCGAAGGCCACCCCGGCCTGCGCGCAATCTACGACGAGTGGTATCACACCATTGTGATGTCACGCGAAGGCCGGCGCGAGGCTGAGACCTTGCGGACTCAGCTGCTAAAAATCATCTAATACGACCGAAATCTGTCGCAAGGCTAATCGGGCGAAGCAAGCTTCGCCCGGTCTTTAATACTTACTCGCTTGCCGCTTTGGGTTTGCGGGCACGGGGTGCGCGTTTTTTCGCTGCAGTGGCGACAACTTCTGGTGCTGGAGCCTGAACCGGCGCCGGCGCCTCGACTGCTGGTGCCACAGCCACAGAGCCCGCCACAACATCTCCCTCCTGACGCGGACGCCGACTACTACGGCGACGCGGCTTGGCAGGTGCCTTTTCCTCGGCCGAAGCCGCTGGCACTTCCTGCTCCTTAATAGCCGGCTCACTGAACGGAACTTCCAGCGCAGCCACCACGACCTTGCTTTCGCTCTCCTTGCGTGGCCGGCGGCCACCACGGCGGCGAGAAGTAGCCGGAGAAACGGATGCTTCTTCGGTCGGCGTTTCGGTTTTTGCCTCTTTTTCGACGTTGACCGCAGCACGACGGAGTTCACTTTGCGGAGCAGCAGGTTCGGCGACAAAATCAACCGGCAGGGCATCCCCTTCCGGCGTAACCGACCGGGCCTGCGCCCGCGTGACGTAAGCACCGGATTTTTCATCGCGACCAAAGCCGAGCAAACCACGATTTGCCGCTTCCTCAAGCAAATTGCCAAAGCTACGGAAGCCGAAATACGTTTCGTTAAAGCCGGGATTGCGCCGCTTGATAACCTCTTTCAGCACGGAAGCCCAAATGCGTTCCTGCTCACCCCGATCGGCACTCATGTCGGCAAAGGTGGAGGCGGCCAGCTCAACCGCTTTGGTTTTTCGCGCCTCCAGCTTTTCGCGGCGATTGGTTTCTTCTTCCGGCGTCCGGCGTGGCGCCGGCTCCCGATTTTCGCGACGCGAAGCGTTATTCCGCGCCGCCTCACGGTCACGGACCAGATCATCGTAATAGATGAATTCGTCGCAGTTGGCAATCAGCAAATCCGAGCAGGATTGCTTGACGCCAACACCGATCACCCGCTTGGCGTTTTCACGCAGCTTGGAAACCAGTGGTGAGAAATCTGAATCGCCACTGATGATGACGAAGGTATCAACGTGCGATTTGGTGTAGCAAAGATCCAGCGCATCAACCACCAGACGAATATCGGCCGAGTTTTTGCCGGATTGACGCACATGCGGGATTTCGATCAGCTCGAAATTAGCCTCATGCATGCCCGACTTGAACGCCTTGTAGCGATCCCAGTCGCAATAAGCCTTTTTAACGACAATGCTGCCCTTGGCGAGCAAGCGCTCAAGCACCGGACGAATGTCAAATTTCTCGTACTGGGCATCGCGCACACCGAGAGCGACGTTCTCGAAATCACAAAAGAGCGCCATGCTGGCGTTATCAGTCGGTGCGGCCATATCTGTCATCCGAATTGGAAAGCGTCGAGTATATCGCTCCATCCCGGCGATTGATCGCCCTGCCGAGCCCGGCCAGCTAAATCATTCAGGGGAAAGTGGCACAAGGCCGGCAGATCGTTATCATGGCAAATCACCGAGCCCAACATTGCCATGCCCGATTCGCCTAAAGCACCGCCAGCAGTATCACCAACAATGTCGCCAACACTACCACCCACGCTCTACGACCGCCTGCAGTCGAAAGCAGCGCACGTGCCGGTCACGCTGCTGTTGATCGGCACCAATCTGCTGATTTTCCTGCTTATGCTGAATGCAGGTGCCGGCCTCTGGCACTCGCACACCGGCGTGCAACTCGCCTGGGGGGCAAATTTTGGCCCGGCCACGCAGGATGGCGAGTGGTGGCGGCTGGGTAGCGCCCTCTTCCTGCATTTCGGCCTCATCCATCTGACGATGAATCTCTGGGCGCTCTGGGATGGCGGGCAACTGGTCGAGCGCATGTATGGCCATTTGCGCTTTATTTTTATTTACTTTGCCAGCGGCCTGAGCGGCAACCTGCTATCGCTGGTGAATCAAGGCAACCAGGCCATTTCTGGTGGTGCTTCCGGCGCGATTTTCGGGGTCTATGGCGCACTGCTCATCTTCGTTTGGCGCGAGCGGCAGCAACTCGACACCCGTGAATTTCGCTGGCTCTTCTGGGGTGGCCTGGGTTTCTCTGCGATCAGCATCATCCTCGGCTTGATCATTCCCGGCATCGACAACAGTGCCCACATGGGGGGCCTGCTCGCCGGTTGCCTGCTCGGTTTGCTGCTCGGCCGACCACTCACTCAGATCAACCCCTGGCGCTGGCAGGATCGTGTTCTTGCCGGAACACTGCTAACCGGGGCCATTGTTCTGCTCGCCACCCACATTCCGGCCCCGGCTTATCGCTGGAGCGATGAACTAGCGGCACGCCAGGAAATCAGCCAGTTTCTCAGTGAAGAAGTCGGGATACAAACGAAATGGCAGGACATCATCCGGCAGGATCGCGAGCGCAGCCTTTCTCTAAACCAGTTGGCGGAGCGGGTGGAAAGCGAGATTACTGAATACTACGATGACAGCTTTGAACAACTTTCACAGCTGCAACTCAGCCCGGCGGCTCCCTCGGCCGCAACGCTGAAATCCTTGCGCGCCTATACCGAAAAAAAGCGGGACAGCACGCAGGCGCTGGCGAATCAACTGCGCGCCCAGGAACAATTTGGCCCGAACCGAATAGGCAAACCGAACCCGATTTTTACCAAACCACCGCCGGCCAACGCTGCACCGTAAAACTGCAAAAATAAATAAACGGCCATTTTTTACCTGCGCAATAGCTAAATTCACCCTTGACCAAGAATTAGCAAGGGTTTTTTAGCCAAGATCAAATCCCCCCGGATAGGCATGCCTCTACCATCGCCCGGCCAAACAATTTCCGAAAGGGGGAAAATAATGAGTGGTACGTTCACAAAATCGATGGCCCGGAATATTTTCTACGGGGGGACTGTGTTCTTCTTCCTGTTACTTCTGTCGCTATCATTCGACACCTTGCAGCAACTTCCCAAACGCGACAATCGGCAAAACATCACGCCGCAAATCGCCGAGGGCAAGAAGCTCTGGGAGACCCGCAACTGTATCGGCTGTCACACCCTGTTGGGTGAAGGCGCCTACTTTGCCCCTGAACTGGGCAACGTAATCGTTCGCTACGGCGAAGAAGGCGTCAAAGCCTTTATCCAGGGACGTCCGAAAGACGGTATCCCGGGCCGCCGCAGCATGCCGCAGTTCAACTTCACTGACGAACAACTGAATGCCATTGTGGCCTTCCTGAAGCACGTCAATTCGATCAACACCAACAACTGGCCGCCAAACAGCCAAGGCTGATCGAGAGGAGAACTGAACATGCAATATAAATCGCAAGCGGTTGCAAAACCCTACTTCATCGCGGCAATTGGTCTGTTTGTCGGTCAAATCCTGTTCGGCCTGATTCTTGGCTTGCAGTATGTGCTCGGCGACTTCCTCTTCCCTGCCATTCCTTTCAACGTGGCCCGTATGGTCCACACCAACCTGCTCATCGTGTGGCTGCTCTTTGGCTTCATGGGTGGCGCTTACTTCCTGATTCCGGAAGAATCCGAAACTGAACTGTTCAGCCCGAAACTGGCGCTGCTCATGTTCTGGGTTTTCCTGGTGGCAGGCGCGCTGACCATTGTGGGTTACTTGACCGTGCCGTACGCGACACTGGCTGAGTTGACCGGCAACAATCTGCTCGAAACGATGGGCCGTGAGTTCCTCGAACAGCCGCTACCGACCAAGGTTGGTATCGTCATCGTGGCGCTGGTTTTCCTGTTCAACATCACCATGACGGTGCTCAAGGGCAAGAAAACAGCCATTTCGATGGTGCTGCTGATTGGCTTGTGGGGCTTGGCTGTCTTCTTCCTATTCTCTTTCTACAACCCGGTGAACGTCGTTCTCGACAAGTTCTTCTGGTGGTGGACGGTGCACCTTTGGGTTGAAGGCGTGTGGGAACTGATTCTTGGCTCCTTCCTGGCTTTTGTCCTGATCAAGACCACCGGTGTTGACCGCGAAGTGATCGAAAAGTGGCTGTATGTGATTGTGACCCTGACGCTGATTACTGGCCTCATCGGTACTGGTCACCACTACTTCTGGATCGGTACGCCGGAATACTGGCAGTGGTGGGGTTCCATCTTCTCCGCTCTGGAGCCGATTCCCTTCTTCGCCATGACCGTCTTTGCTTTCAACATGGTCAACCGTCGTCGTCGCGAACATCCGAACCGGGTTGCCGTACTGTGGGCCTTGGGTACGGGCGTCATGTCGTTCCTCGGTGCCGGCGTGTGGGGCTTCCTGCATACCCTGGCTCCGGTCAACTACTACACCCACGGCACGCAGATCACCGCAGCGCACGGTCACATGGCGTTCTATGGCGCCTATGTGATGGTTGTCCTGATGATGATCTCCTACGCCATGCCGATCCTGCGCGGCCGTGCTGCCAATGGCAACAAGTCGCAAGTGGTTGAAATGTGGGCGTTCTGGTTGATGACTGTCGCGATCACCTTCATCACCCTGTTCCTGACGGCTGCCGGTATCCTCCAGGTTTGGCTGCAACGTGTCTCCGACACGCCGCTGCCCTTCATGGCGGTGCAGGAAAAGATTGCCGTGTTCTACTGGGCGCGTGAAGTTAGTGGCGTGATCTTCCTGATCGGCCTTATTCTTTACATCGCCAGCTTCTTTATTGGCGGCGACGAAAAAGAAACAGCTTAATTAGTTAGTTAGCTTCTGGGTTTACGCCAAGCGCGGATCGAAAGATCCGCGCTTTTTTCATTTTTGGGACAGATCAATTGTGATGCTGATGAGAACAGCTACCATCCGTTCATGACGACACTCGCAGCAACAAATTCAACCGATGCACCACCCAGCAAACGCCTCCCTGGCGACTTGGCGATCTGGATTTTTATCCTGGCGGAAATGCTCGCCTTTGCGGTTTTTTTCTCTGCTTACGCCTTTGCCCGCGCCAAAAATGTCGAGATGTTCAATCTCTACCAGCAAACCCTTGACCGCAACGCCGGTGCGCTCAATACCTTGCTGCTGATTACCGGCTCTTGGTTCGTTGTGCTCGCCGTGCAGGCGGCTCATCGCGATGTCAATAAGGCCGTGACGCGAAATGTCGCCCTCGGCTTTCTTTGCGGTGGCGCCTTTCTGGTCGTCAAGGTCTTCGAATACTCGGCCAAGTTTGGCGCCGGCATTTCCTTGTCGACCAACACCTTTTACATGTTCTATATCTCGCTAACCTTCTTCCACTTCATGCACGTCATTCTCGGCATGGTCATCCTCACGGCCATCTGGTTGCAAGCAAGAAAAGGCGCCTACACCAGCCAGAACGCGCACGGCCTTGAAAGTGGCGCCGCCTACTGGCACATGGTTGATCTACTTTGGATCATCCTTTTCCCCCTCGTCTATGTGATGCGCTGATGAACACCTTGAAAAACCCCGCCAACCGCGCCTGGTTGTTGCTGATCATTGCCACCGTGATTACCTGGTATCTGGGCGAAGTCGGCGCTGCCGGAACCGGTGCCATTGTCGCCATGCTGCTCATCGCCTTCATCAAAGGCAGGCTGGTGATTCTTGATTTCATGGAACTACGCAGCGCGCCTTTGATGTGGCGAGCACTGCTCGAAGGCTGGCTCATTTTCGTTTCCAGCATGATTCTGTTGGCTTATTGGATCTCTCTCAAATGACCGAACTCCCCTTCTACGAACCCGCTGGCGATGAAATCGCCCTCTTTGAACATGCCTTCAAACAGCGCCTGCCGCTACTCATCAAAGGCCCGACCGGTTGCGGCAAAACCCGCTTTGTCTCGCACATGGCAGCACGCCTGAAATTGCCGCTATATACGGTTGCCTGCCATGACGACCTGACCGCCGCCGACCTAGTCGGTCGCCACCTGATTTCGGACAAAGGCACCTACTGGTGCGATGGCCCACTGACCCGTGCCGTGCGCGAAGGCGGCATCTGCTATCTCGATGAAGTCGTTGAGGCGCGCAAAGACACCACGGTCGTTCTGCACCCGCTGGCCGACGACCGGCGCATTCTGCCAATCGACCGGACCGGTGAGACACTCGAAGCACCCGATAATTTCATGCTGGTGGTTTCCTATAACCCGGGTTATCAAAACCTGATGAAAGGCTTAAAGCCATCAACCCGCCAACGTTTTGTTTCGATGCGCTTTGATTTCCCCGGCACCGAGCGTGAGCAGTCCATCCTGATCAGCGAAACCGGTTGCGACGCTGACTTGGCCAAACGTCTGGTCGGCATCGGCAAGGCGTTCCGCGCCCTCAAAGACCGCGACCTGGAAGAAGTGGCCAGTACCCGCCTGCTGGTTTATGCCGCGACACTGATCAAATCCGGCTTCGACGTCACCGCCTCTTGCCGCGCCGCGCTGGTCGAAACACTGACCGATGATGAAGAAACCGTCGAAGCGCTGATGGAAATCGTCAATGCCACTTTCGGCCGATAATTTAAACGCCAATCCTGACGAGAGTTCGGAAGAAAGCGGCCGTGACCTGGCCGTTCTCGCCGAAGCGCTTTATCTCGCCAACTTGCTGCTGATACCGGGCATCGCCTTTGCAATTTTGTGCTGGCTCTGGCTGAAAAACCGCGCCAGCGCTTCCCCGCTTGCCCGCCAGCACCTACGGCAAACGACCTTCGTCAGCTTTTATGGCGGCCTGCTGATTATCCTGCTCTCCAGCCTTTTCATCGGCATTGGCGGGCTGCACTGGGAATGGACCTGGGTCATCGTCATCATGTATTTCACCTGCGTCCACTCAACGCTGGTGATGTTCGGCATGTTCGGCCTGGCCAAGGCAATGGCTGGTCAAACCTGGCGCTACCCGCTAATCGGCCCGACCCTCGAATGACCAAGCCGGCACTGCAACGGGCGCGCTTGTGGGCGCAAATGGGCTTCTTTGCGCTATTCACGCTGACGCCCATTTTCGATCTCCTGCGTTACGACCTGACCGAGAAACACGCCTACTTCCTCACCTACCAATGGCACATCGGCATCGACGATCTGATTGCCGGCCGGGTGGATTCAGGCACTGCTGCGGTCAACCTGATTTTTTACCTATTTTTGCCGATACTCGGTGCCGGCGCTTTGCTCATTGGCGTCGCCTGGAAATGGGGCCGGCTCTATTGCGGCTGGCTCTGCCCGCACTTTTCGGTCGTTGAGACGATCAATCAACTGATGCTGATTGCCACCGGCAAGCATTCCGTTTGGGACAACAAGCAAACCCCACCGTGGGAGCCCGACGGCACACCGGCCAAGCGCGATAAACGCTACTGGCTGATCGTCGCACCCGCCGCCGTGGGCTTTGCCTTTTCCTGGGCGGTCGTCGGACTGACCTACCTAATGCCGCCAATGCAGGTTTATCACGGCATTTTGACCGGCACACTGCTGCGCGGTGAAGTGATTTTCCTCAGCGCGGCAACCGCTGTCCTGAGCTTCGAATTCCTCTTTGCCCGCCATCTGTTTTGCCGCTACGCCTGCGCCGTCGGCATCTTTCAAAGTTTTGCCTGGATCGCCAACAAAAAGGCGATGGTCGTCGGCTTTGAACGCGAACGCCTGACTGATTGTGCCAGTTGCCTGAACGGCAATGGCAGCGCCTGCGATGCAGTCTGCCCGATGCGCCTCAAGCCACGCAACGTCAAACGCTGGATGTTCGCCTGCACGCAATGCGGCCAATGCATTTCGGCCTGTGGCACGGTCAACCGCAGCAATCCGAACGGACAACTGCTGCGCTGGGTCAGTAACGACGATGCAAAACGCAACGAAGCACGTTTTTCAGCTCTATCAAATGTCGACGAAGACGCCGGCGGGAAACTCTAGAAAATGGAAGAATTTGTCGGAAAAATCTGGCACAACTGGGTCACTAAGACCGCCGACGGACATTTTCCCGAAGCCGCTGTCAAACTGGCCGACGTCGAAAAAACAGTGGGCATCTTCTTTCGCGCCCTCGGTGGCGACCCTGGCCTGAAAGTTGCAGCCGCCACCGACGATAAACATGGCGCCCGGCGCACCTGGCTGCAACGCATCGCGGGCAGCGGCGAAAAGCAATCGCTGGCCCGGCGCGACGCCGAAACCCTGCGTCTGCCGCCAGAAATTGCCGCCTTCCCGGAGAAATCGCTCAATCGCGATCTTTACCTCTGGCTGGCCGCCTTAGCTGCCAATGACGTAGCCCCCGGCGCACCCTGGTTTATCCGCAATCAATTGGCCAGCCAGGCCGCGCTCGCCACCTTTCCCGGCCTACGCCCGCGTTACGAACGACTGGTTGCAGCGCATCTGGCTAACCGGATTGCCCCGGAGCAATTGCAGCCCGATGAAGCCGCACAAGAAATTGCTATCCGCCTAGCCCTGCAATGCCCGGTGGCGACCAGAGAAACCCCGGCCGGCCCCACGGTCGACGGCCTGCCACCGCTAAATTCGCGTCAATCCCGGCCACCCCAACCCGTTATCCTTTGGCTAATTGCCAGCGCCGCACAAGTCGCCGGCAAGGTAGCCGACCCGAACGAACATTTGCCGCCGGAAGGCAGTGGCAGCGCCGAGAAAGAAAAGCAGGCGCACAAGGCTGAACAGGTCGAAACACCAGACAATGAAGCGCCGATGTTGATCATGTTCCGCGCCGAAAGCCTGCCAACCTGGGCCGAGTACGTGAAAGTCAACCGCGCCTATGATGACGAAGAAGACCCTAACGCGAAAAATGTCGCCAATGATCTCGACAAACTTTCCTTAACCCGTGATGGCAAAACAGCTGTTTCACGCGTCAAATTCGACCTCGACCTGCCCTCGGCGGCGGAGGACGATATGCCAATCGGCCCCGGCATCGCCCTGCCGGAATGGGATTACCGCAAAGCGGTGATGTACGAAAAGCACTGCCGTGTCCAACCGATGATCGCCCACGACGCCCTGCCGGCCGAACTCCCCGAGGCCCTCGCCGCCACGGCAAAAAAACTGCGTGGCCAGTTTGCCGCCCTCACCCCGCAAAGGCGCTGGCTCAAGGCCCAGCAGGATGGCGCCGAACTCGACGTCGACGCCTGCGTGCGCAATCACGCCGACCGCCACTCCGGCCACACGCCGGAAACCGGCGGCTACCTGGCGCAAGCCCGCTGCGAACGCGATCTCGCCTGCCTGTTATTGGCTGATCTGTCGATGTCCACCGACGCCTGGATTTCCGATACCCACCGCATCGTTGATGTCATCCGTGACTCATTGCTGCTTTTCTCGGAAGCCCTCTCAGCCACCGGCGACCGCTTCGGCATCTACGGTTTTTCCTCGTTGCGTCGGCAAAATATCCGCTTTCACCTGCTCAAGGACTTCAACGGCCGCTACAACGCTGCGGCTCGCGGTCGTATCCTGGCGATAAAACCCGGTTTCTATACTCGCATGGGCGCCGCAATCCGTCAGGCCGCCAATATTCTTTACGAACAACCGGCCAGTCGCCGTCTCCTGCTGATCATCACCGATGGCAAACCAAACGACTTGGATCTCTACGACTCCCGCTACGGCATTGAAGACACCCGAATGGCTGTTTTCGAAGCGCGCCGCATGGGCCTGACGCCATTTTGCGTCACCATCGACCGGGAAGCTGGCGCCTACCTGCCATATTTGTTCGGACCCGCTGGCTTCTGTGTCATCCGCAAACCCGAAGAATTACCGCGTCGCCTACCTTTACTCTACGCACAATTGACGCAGCAGTAGTTCTAAAGTCGTATTGCCTCGGCTATAGCGTGATGACACCATGCGGCAACATTGTTTTAACAAAGATCAAAAAAATGCAGTCCAGCCACCCTATCAATATCGAAGCCTTGTTGATGCACATTCCGCTGTTCAACGGGCTAGCGCCTGAAGAAATCGCTCGAATTGCCCGCTCAACCCGTGAAATAAGCACCCCGAAAGGTGGCATTCTTTTCCATAAAGGTGACCTCTGCACTGGCTTTCACCTATTGGTCTACGGCCAGGTCAAACTCGCCTTCACCTCGCCGCAAGGTAACGAGAAAGTCGTTGAGATCCTCAGCCAAGGCCAAAGTTTCGGCGAAGCCATCATGTTCATGGAAAAGCCCTACATCGTCTT
>Ga0136636_10001649_pt1 | contig 13115 bp, 10 predicted proteins | sample AntDrymUQ8522106_2_FD_104653 | JGI IMG/M metagenome (GOLD analysis project Ga0136636, IMG submission 104653) | Polar desert sand microbial communities from Dry Valleys, Antarctica - metaG UQ852 (21.06) | ecosystem: Environmental > Terrestrial > Soil > Desert | place: Antarctica: Dry Valley... | reverse complement strand
GGCATTTTGTAGTTGATAATATAAGCCGGCCTGCCTATGGAGTTTGGTGGGGAAAACCTCGCGAGGGGCTGATTCATCTTTCGCTGGAACCGTCGAAGTTAGGACTACCACAGGACGGTAATCCGGAAAGTTTCCCGGTATATATACAAACGCATGCGTTAATCCGTTTAAAAGAACGAATCGACTGTACTGAACATTTCTCATTTCCCCTCAATGTGTATGCATCAGTATCCGAATGCAATTATTATAAAAAGCAGAATGGTTCTTACCTTATTGCTTACACAATGGATAATAAAAAAGTTGGTTATCTTTTAGCCAGGATACAGGAAGGAGTTCTGCTGATTCAAACTTTCCTTTTTATAACCCATAGCGGAACGCCTGAAGGCAATAAGCTTCTTGCACTTACAGGACTTGGAAAGCTGGATAAAGCCTATCTGAATATTGATAAGCTAAGTGCTTTCTATGCATCGGATATTGCTGATAACCCTGTTATTAAAAAAATATTCGTCGAAGCCGGATGTGGCGATCTGTTCGAAATTCAACCCTATATCTACAGCGAAACGGAAAAAGGACCGGTAATACCCCTGGCTGATAAAATACGTATGTACCTGGGTATTGAAAACAGGGAAGAAAATACTGAAATCTATGTAAAGGAACAGATGGGGGGGAGGGGGTGATTTAGTATTTTAATGTAGGCTAGAATGGGGGCATACATCCCTGGCTAGCACTTGCCTCCCAACGCGTGACGACAAAATTACATATACATGAGATTTGTCTCCACTGGCTGGTTTACTTACGCAATCCGTCTGGCAGGAAAGCCCACTGGAAATGGAAGCTGAGACAGTTTAAATTTTTTTGTTTTTTTTTGAATCCCTATGGGATTTAAGGATTATAGAACAGCGATTCAGGGACGATGTTCGACCCCGCAGGGGTCGCAGAATGAATGCAAATTCAATTCTATAAACCTGTGATGCCTTGGGCATCCTGATCATCAGCAAATTTAATTCAATCTCTTAAATTATTGAATAAATTTGTAAATTAATAATTCATGCTGAACAACCCTCCATGATCAGAAATTTACTTGTATCCGTTGGTTTACTTTTAATGGGAACCGCTGCTTTTAGCCAGGTTGTAGCGCCTGGTAAAACAGAGTCTGCCTTGATTTCAAATGCTGTTTCCTCCCCAGTCGAAAATTTCTCCGGAAGCGGTTTCTCATCATCCAACCTTCCAATCCTGATTATAAACACCAGTAATGGCGCTGTTATTATCGACGACCCGAAAATCACCGCCCGTATGGGTATTATTGATAATGGGCCCGGGATACGGAATAATATAACTGATGCCTATACTAATTACAATGGCAATATCGGTATTGAACTGAGAGGGAATTCGACACAGGGTTTCCCGAAAAAACCATATAATTTCGAAACCAGAGACAACATCGGGGCAAACTTAAATGTATCGCTACTGGGTCTGCCTAAAGAAAACGATTGGGTATTGAATGCAAGCTATCTCGATCATACTTTTATCCGGAACCCACTGGCGTTACATTTATCGAAGTTGGCAGGCCGGTGGGCCAGTCATTGCCGCATGGTGGAAGTTGTTTTGAACGGAGATTACCAGGGTATTTATATACTGATGGAATCAATCAAAGTTGACAAAAACAGGCTTAACATTGCCAAACTTGACCCTGCCGAAATAACCGCACCCGATATTACGGGTGGTTATATTTGGGAAGTTACTGGTTTCGAAAGTAACCTGGGCTATGCCCGGAATCTGAAATACCCTAAATACGATGAGGCTGCTCCTGCGCAGATAAATTATATTACAAAAAATGATAATGATTTCAGGAGTGTTATGAATTCGGCAACGTACAAAGATGAAACTACCGGTTATGCCGCATGGATAGATGTTCCATCGTTCGTGGATGAACTTATTGTGCAGGAAGCGACCCGGAACAGCGACGCATATGGATGGAGCGGATATTTTCATAAGGACATGAGTCAGAAAATACATGCCGGCCCGGTCTGGGATTTTGATCAGTCGGCAGGAAATTCCTCCTATCCTGATGATGGTGTTGCCGAAGGATGGATGTTTAAGCATCCGTGGACTTCAAATACGCCCTTTTTCTGGAAATTATTGTTTAATGATCCGGTATTTAGCTACAAGGTGAGGCTGCGCTGGACAGAACTCAGACAGGGCCCATACAGAACTGATAAGATCAATATATACATCGATTCGATTGCGAATTATCTGTCGGAAGCACAAACCAGGGAATTTGCGAAGTGGCCGGTTCTTGGCAAAAATATCTGGCGCGAAACTTCCGGATATCAAAACCGAACCACCTATAAAGCAGAGGTCGACTACCTGAAAATTTTTCTTAAAAAACGATTTGACTGGATGGATACTGAACTGGCCAAAATTCAAAATCCAAATCCTAATACAGGCATTGCACAATTTGAAAACAGCGAACCCTTGCATGTTTATCCAAATCCTGCCTCAGATTACCTTGTATTCGAGATAAGCAGCAAAAAATCGGGTAAAGCCATAATCCAGATGTATAATTATGCAGGTAAACTGGTTCAGAGTTCCGCACCAATTGAATTGAGCACCCATATTACTGCTTACAGGTTCGAATTTGACCCGAATCTGAAAGAAGGATTCTATCTCTACAAGATTGTTATGGATGGTAGGTTGCTTTATGCGGGGAAGGTGGTTAAGAAGGACTGAGGGCCGGGGAGAAGGGGGGACTGGGGGAAGAGGAGACTGGGGGATGGGGAGACTGAGAGACCGGGGGACTTGGGGAAGGGGAGACTTGGGGACGGGAGATTGGGAGATTGAGAGATTGGTTTGAAGAGTTTGGAGTAAACAAATGTCAAAACGATAACGTTAGCTAAACACAGTACATAAATCAATCCAGAACCAGAATGACAATAGAAATAATAGAAATAAATGGCGTCTGCCTGGCAGAAATAGTTTATGACAATATTGTTTTGAAAAACACACAGGATGCAGTTGACTTAATAGCAAACTGCAATTACCAGGGCACTTCCGGCATAATCCTCAGGGAAGAGAATGTGATAGACAGCTTCTTTGACTTAAAAACCAAAGTGGCGGGAGATAAGCTTCAGAAATTTTCGACGTATCAAAGCCGACTTGCCATAATTGGTGATTTTACCAAGTTTACAGGCAATAGCCTCAGGGAATTTATTCGAGAGAGTAACAAACTGGGAAGGATAAATTTTGTTGGTACTATGGACGAAGCAAAGAATTGTTTAACAAAGAAGAAGTGATGAATAAAAAGACAATTTACCAGGTCGATGCCTTTACCGATGAGCCTTTCAAAGGCAATCCTGCAGGTGTGATGATTATTGATGAAAGCATTACAGATGAATGGATGCAGAATATGGCTGCAGAGATGAACCTGTCTGAGACTGCATTTATAATTCCTTCCGGAAACGACTTCCGGATCCGGTATTTCACTCCGACAGCCGAAGTTCCGCTTTGCGGGCATGCGACCCTGGCAAGTGCTCATGTAATTTTTAAAACCGGGTTAAGAAATGAAAATGATGTGATAAATTTCAAAGCGAAGGGCGGCGATTTGAAAATATCAAAACAGGCTGATTGGATAGTGATGAATTTCCCGAAATACCCACTTACTAAAATTGCCGTTCCGGCAAATTTTAATGAAACCATCGGATTTGAACCCATTGAGGGATATTCGAGTATTTACAATTGGATAGTGGCTGTGGCCGGAACAGAAGCCGAAATCAGAAATGCAGAACCCGATTTTGAACGCATGACCGCCGACGGATTAGGTCATTTGATGATTACCGCAAAAAGCGATTCAGATATTGCCGGTTTTGTTGTACGATGTTTTGCCCCGGCCTTAGGCATTAATGAAGACCCGGTTACGGGTTCAGCACATTGCGCCCTGACGCCATTATGGGCTGAAAAGCTTGGCAAAACAGAAATGGATTCCATGCAGGTATCGAAGCGAACAGGAAAACTGAAGGTGAAACTGGTTGGCGACAGGGTGGAAATAAAAGGGAATGCGGTTACGGTTTTTGTAGCTGAATTGATGATTTAGCAAACTGGTAATTATCTTTCAGGTCTTTTGATTCAAGTTGGCAAAAGCAGTGTTGAACACTCCGAAAAGACAGCTTTTCAGAATTATAAGTAAATACCTGATTGAGATTTTCATCAGAATATGTGAAATGACTTTGATCCAATTACAACTTTGAATTCTGTAGAATTAAGTAAAAGGCATTTATCGTGTAGTGATAGCATCAAAAACATCTTAACTTTGTTATAAAGATCACTAATTCTTATAGTATGGATTCCAATAAAGAGAATACTCCTGCAAAGGCTACTGCAAAAATAAAAGCCAAAAGAACACCTGTTACTGAATTGAGCCGGAAGGACCTTATTGCCCGGGCTAAAAAACTCTCCAAAGAATACAAGGTGGTCGATAATAAGAAATTTAAACTCAAGGATTTCCCAACCTCCGTTAGTTCTGATCTGGGGAAAGTTGAAAAGCCAATGGCCCAGAGCGTTTTACAGGTTGGCGTCGAAGCCCTGTCGGATATGCAGGATAAATTGTATGCGCAGGACAAATGGGCATTACTTGTAATTTTCCAGGCTATGGATGCTGCCGGCAAGGACGGAGCCATAAAACATGTAATGTCGGGTGTTAATCCGCAGGGCTGCGCGGTAACCTCTTTCAAGTCGCCAAGCGCCGAGGAACTGGATCACGATTATATGTGGCGCTGTTTGAAACACCTGCCCGAACGGGGTCAGATCGGTATTTTTAACCGTTCCTATTATGAGGAAGTGCTGGTTGTACGGGTGCACGATGAAATACTGAAATCTGAGAAACTACCGGAAAAACTTATAACAGAATCCATCTGGGATGACCGGCTGAATGATATCCGAAATTTTGAAAAGTACCTCAATAATAACGGGATACTGGTGGTGAAAATTTTCCTGAATGTTTCGAAAAAAGAACAGAAGAAGCGTTTTCTCGAACGAATTGAAAGACCTGATAAGAACTGGAAATTCAATGCTTCCGACCTGACGGGAAGAAAGTACTGGAAACAATACATGGCTGCTTACGAGGAACTTATTAAAAAGACAGCGACTGAAAAATCACCCTGGTATGTAGTTCCGGCCGATAACAAACCCTATGCCCGCATTGTGATTGCAGCAGCCATTCTTCATGCGCTTGATTCGATGAAATTAGCTTATCCTGTGATTAATGAGGAGCAACTACTCGAACTGCAAAAGCTGAAACAGGTGCTTTTGGATGAGAAATAGTTTGTTTGAAATGTTGAAGGGTTTCAGGTTTCAGTGTTTCATGGATCTGAACTGCAAAATCTGCAATCCGGCATCCGCAATCCCACAAATCGTACCTTGTCCTCGTAATTCGTACCTCGTAATTCGTAAATCTGCAATTCTCATCCCTAACCCCCAAATCCTAACCCCCAACCCCTGATCCATGCAGAGTACCTTCTTCCCTCCTTTACAATGGATTAAAGGCTATTCATTACAGAATCTGGGAAAAGATGCCGTTGCAGGAATTACTCTGGCAGCCTATGCCATCCCGGTATCCATGGCTTATGCTTCGCTTGCCGGCCTGCCGGTGCAATATGGCATTTACGGGTATCTGATAGGGGGATTGTTTTACGCTATTTTCGGAAGCGGAAGGCAGTTGGCTGTAGGTCCAACCTCTGCCATTTCGCTGCTTATCGGCACCACCATAGCCACTATGGCTAACGGCGACATACAGCGCTGGGCTGAAATAGCTTCGCTTACTGCCCTGTTAATGGGAGTCATGAGTTTGGCTGCCTATTTTTTAAGGCTGAACAGCATGATCAGCTTTATCAGCGAATCGGTGCTCATGGGTTTTAAGGCGGGTGCTGCCATTACTATTGCTTTAACCCAGTTGCCGAAATTATTCGGAGTTAAAGGTGGTGGTAGTGGTTTTTTCGATAGGGCAGGTATTCTGATAAGTCAAATACCCGAAACCAACCTGGCGGTTCTGATTTTTGGATTTTCCGCCATCGTAATGCTGGTTGCCGCCGAAAAAATGCTTCCCGGACGTCCAACTGCCATCATCCTGGTTATTGCATCAATAATTATTGTTTCATTCACTACACTCAGCAATTTTAAATTTTCAGTGGTAGGAGTTATTCCATCCGGTTTGCCCGAATTTCATTTGCCTTCTCTGCGGATGACAGACGTAGATGGAGATATTCCACTGGCTTTTGCCTGTTTTTTACTGGCATATATCGAAAGTGTTGCGGCAGCAAAAACCCAGGCCAACCAGGGAGATTACGAAATTGACTCACGCCAGGAATTGCTCGCACTGTCAGCAGCCAATATCGCCACCGCGCTCGGACAAGGATACCCTGTAAGTGGAGGATTATCACAATCGGCTGTAAACAGTACCGCCGGTGCCAAAACCACTTTTTCGCTGGTGTTTGCTTCGGCGACAATTGCATTCTGTCTTTTATTTTTAACCGGCCTGCTGAAGAATTTACCACATGTGATGCTGGCAGCCATTTTACTTGTTGCCGTTAGCAGCCTGGTGGATATAAAAGGCTTGAAACGATTATGGAAAGTAAGCCGGATAGAATTTACAGTTGCCATGGTGGCCTTATCGGGTGTCATTGTATTCGGAATTTTGAAAGGCGTAATCCTGGCAGCAATTGCATCCATTATATTGATGCTGCGAGCCGTTGCTGATCCACATATTGCTTTCCTGGGACGTATTCCCGGCACAAAACGGTATACTGATATTGGCCGTCATCCTGATAACGAACTGATAACCGGCTTACTGCTCTTCAGGGTCGAAGCCTCAATTCTGTATTTTAACGTTGAAAATATCCGGAATAAGGTCTGGACTCAGGTTCTTCAATCGGAAGATTCGATCAAATGTGTGATCTGGGATTTGAGTACTTCCCCTTATGTTGATATTGCAGGGGCCCGGCTTATAAAAAAACTTTACCTGGATTTGAAGGCAAAAGGCATGTCGTTAAAAATAACTGATGCTCATGCGAGCGTCCGCGATATACTGCGTATCGAAGAAATTGATGACCTGCTGGGACATATCAGCCGGAAAATATCGCTGGATGAACTGGTGGATGAAACGGTAGCTAAACACATCGTATAGTCTTGATGTCATTTAGCAACGATGCAGTTGTGTATCATGTAACCCGTAATCCTCAATATTGTGTAATTTTGTATGGCAAATCAAACCGGTTTTTAAAAAATGATCGGCAAAAAAAAGCAAACCAACATGCACGAACAAATAACCCTTACCACTCCTGCACTTTTATTTTCGGCTATTTCGCTGATTTTGCTGGCTTATACAAACCGGTTTTTAGGCTATGCAATATTGATACGAGGTTTGCATGAGAAATTTAAAGCCGATCCAAACGAACTTTTAAAAGGCCAGATTGCCAACCTGCGAAAACGGCTCTACCTTACTAAAAACATGCAGATCATGGGCGTTACCAGCCTGTTTCTTTGCGTGGGTACTATGTTCCTGATTTTTGTGGGCCAGCATATAATTGCTGTCTGGATATTTGGACTGGCCTTAATTATGATGATTGCATCCCTCGGAATTTCAATCTACGAAATCCAGATTTCGGTAAAAGCGTTGGATCTTCACCTGAGTGATATGGAACATGATGCAACCCAAAAGCAATCGAATCAGGATTTGCCTGTTAGCAAAAATAAGCTCTGAAATTAATTGCCAGGCTTTAATCAAAATCAATTTCCGGCTAAAGAATCGTAAGAACTAAGCCGATTCAAAAAGCAGCAAGTAGGTTAATTTGTTGACAATGCCTTAAGATGCAATATTTGTATGATGAGCTCAGATTATAGTTGAGCCAGAAGGCAGATTTACGCTTTTTATTTCGTATCTTTAACAACTTATTTCTTCAAAAAGTGTTTATTTACTTTTAAAACCTTTCAGCCATGAGTAAAGTAAATGTAGTAATCGGAGCATTGGCAGGTGTTGCTGTCGGTGCATTGCTGGGCGTTTTGTTTGCCCCGGATAAAGGGGAAGAAACCCGCAAAAAAATTTCTAAAAAAAGCAAAGACACCACGGATGCGTTAAAAGATAAGTTCAATGAATTTGTCGACAACGTAACCGATCATTTCGAAAAAGCTAAAAAAGAGAACGGAGGCACTCCCAAAGTTGAAGCCGAAGCTGAGAAAGTATAGTGGATTCAGCAATAAAAAATCATGTTTTTACTGACACCAAACTTTCCCGCTGGCAATTTCCAGGAAAAGGAAGGTCGCAAATGTGGGCTGGCATTAATTACAATGCTTTAGTAAAATAATGGAATGTATTCGGGCCTTATTCAGAAAGCAAGAGATGCGGGATTAGAGATTCAATAGGAAAACTTTATAAATCGCATCTCTTGCTTCTTTTTTTTTATTTTTCGGCAGATAAATTTAACTTTGCTTATAATTGAGGATCAGGGACTTTTGTGTGTGCAAACATTGCACTGGTTTGTGATGATTCTGAAATAAAAAATTATACAGCTAAAAAGCATAAAATGATAGAAAAGGAAACTATTCTTGATCCTCTGTTGGAGAAAGCAGAAGATTTCGGGAAATCAAGTCTTGAATTATTCAGACTAAAAGCTATTGATAAAGCATCAGATATCGTTTCCTCACTTTTACCCCAATCGGTGGTTTTTGTGTTTGTTTTAATTTTTGTACTTTTTTTAAACCTGGGGATAGCGTTCCTGCTAGGCGAGTTTTGGGGATCCGTGGCGCTTGGGTACTTTGCAGTGGCAGGCTTCTATGCGGTTTGTGGCATTATAATCCATTTCGTGTTTTACGACAAAATAAAAGAGAGCATCCGTAACTCTGTTATCAAACAATTGTTAAAGTAGAACCGCATGGCAGAAAACACTCCCTATTCCGACCTTAAAGAGGCTATCGCAAAGCTGGAAAAAGAGCAGGCTCTTAGTGCGGTTTTGCTGAAAGATGAGTTCAGGGCCACTTACGAAAGCCTGAATCCTTTTAACTTGCTTAAGAGATCATTCAGTAATTTTATCGAATCGCCCGAAGTACGGAATGATCTTCTTGGATTGATAATGCCACTGATTACCGGTTTACTTATTAAAAAAGCTTCTGCCGGAACACGTCGGGGACAAGTGGTTAAGCAGGCAGGAATCCTTTTTCTGGATGGCCTTGGCAGGTATATTGTTAATAATCCTGAAATATTAAAAACAGTAGGTCATTTCATTACAAGCGTTTTTCATAAGAAAAAAACTGCGGAAACTCCTGCGGAATAGTTTTTTTGATTCGGGTTTTTTTCTACCCATAAGCGAGGTATTGGAACTGAAGGCAAATCCATTTTTCTTCCCAATGATAAATAAACTGATATTTTTATGCTGGTACATTTATTTCGTATTTTGGATATCGATGCGATTATTTAACCTCATGAAAATAATGTACTCCGGAGCCTCTGAACCTTGAACCTCGAACCTTGAACCTTTATACGCCGCAGGCAGTTGAACGATAGAACATTCTGAATATTCTGTTAATTCTCCTTCTTCCCCAACTTCCACCTCTTCTTTTTCTCCCTATACGCTTTCTTGTTTTCTTTCGACGAAATCATGGTTTCTTTCAGCCCCGAAAGAAAGGAGCGGATAATAATATTGATAAAGCCCTTGTTCATATCCCGGTCAACCTTAAATTCAACAGTGCGCGGTGGCATGCCGTCTGCCGCAGGATTTGATGCATCAATGTAAGTATTGGCAGCAAAGGTTATAACGGAATTTACCCATTTGGCACGGTCCTTAAGCTGCAAATCTACATCAAGGGCATGGTATAAAAATTTCATGGTGCCTTTTGAATTCGTTCTGGTGGCAGTACCCGAAAATGTAATTCCATCGGCTATCCCTTTTTTAATATTCAGCGGTGCAAACGACTGAAACAGGGGATTTAAGTCAGGCAGGTTGAATTTACCAACAGTTCCACTCATGTTGAACTCGGGTTTCAGGTAACTGAAAAACAAATCCAGACTAACCTGAGCCTTGTTTTCGATAAAGGCTGTGGCATTAAGTGTCAGCAAATTGGCAGATGGCAAACTGCTTATATTTTTTGCTTCAAGCGTGCCATGCGAAATATTAACTGTTGCGTGATTGCCATCAGGCTTAATTTCCTTGCTAACTGCATTTACGTTTGTGGCTTTCAGCAGGTTTATCATCATCGGAAAAGGAATTGCTGTCAATTGCTGTGCCAGGTATTCAGGAACCCGGTTTTTGTCCAGCGGTTTTGTCTTATCCTTGAAAACAGAAATCTCAATCTTATCCAGCTCAACTTTATCCACAAATATTTTATGGTAATATATCAGGGTGTCGAAATTTACATTTAAAAGCTTGGCGTTGCTTATGGTACCCGATATCTGTGTTGCCTGGTATTTATACATTTTCTGCATCGAAGTATGGCCGATATTTGGTTTAAATGCAAGATTGACAAGGTTGACGGATTTGTCGCGGTATGAAACAGCGATGGATTGTGCCGAAATATCAAAAATGCTGTCAGCAGTTTGAATATCAAGGTTTTTAATGCTTGTGTTTAAATCCTTGAAGCTATAAATCAGGGTATCGACTGATTTCTGAATTTTGAGTTCGCCAATGACCAGTTTATAATTCTTAATTCCAACAAAACTGAGTGCATCTTTATGCAGATCCCCAGAAACTTTACCAACACTGAGTTCCACATTTTTGAAGGTTAAAACATCTTTGCGAAAAAGCTGATCAATCATCAGGTTATTCAACGAAATGTTCAGTTCCTGTACCATGAATTCGCGTTGCTTTCCTTTGTTTTTAATATGAAACGAAGCATTTACCAGTTCAAAATTTTCAAGAAAATATGAATTCACGAATTTCTTGATATTCTTGATATTCTTTATTTTTTGGCGTAAAGCCACAGCTGAGTCCTGATATGGCAGCAGTATATTATTGTCTCCGTATAAACTTACCTGTATATCAGGATTAACTATCACAATACGTGAAAGTACCAGTTTGCTGGATTTTAATAAAGTAAGAATCTTGACATTTTTAAGTAGTATTTTGCCGGTGGTAAGCCGGAACGAACTGTTAATATAAGGATATTCGCCCGACTGCTTTTCGCGTGGCTGCAATACCACATTTAAAACCTGGATGTTCCCCCGGAGAATATTGACTTTCAGTTTATCGAATTTCAGTTCGTACACATCCGAGATAATATTGGACTCGAAACTCCTGACCAGGGCATTAGCCAGTATCTGGTTGAAATGGCGGGAAACATAATAGGTCGCAATAGAACCGAAAACAAAAACTACGCCAAGCACCCAAAGGATGATCTTGCGGAATGATCTTCCAGGCTTAATATTTCCGATTACAGGCTCCATAAGATTTATTTTTATGATTGCAAAAGCACAATAGTGATTGCCAAAACACAATCCTGAAGGAGTGCCAATCAGAAAATTGTGCTGACCCTTTAATGAGCCGGACCCCCAATGAATAGGGAAGTGATAAATACAAAGATAGGCTAAACTTCGATTTAACGAACAATTGATTTAGCCCATAGAATCTGCTTAAAAGAAATCACTCATTTGCATATCTTTGAACAAATAAATTAAAATATTCATTTCCCCTTCTCTGCTATGTCAAACACTAAGAAACCAGATAAATTCCATTCAATCGATCTGATACCAGCCGTTGGTGTCCGCACTGGCCTGTCAGTCTCTGATCTGAAACAGTCGTTTCTTGATAACCTTTTCTGTGGCCTGGGCCGTGTACCACAGGGCGCTACCAGAAACGATGCTTTTACTGCCCTTGCCATGACGGTTCGTGACCGGGTCTTTAAACAGGGTGTTGAAACAATGGAAGTCTATGCACGGGAAGATACACGAATGGTAGCCTATCTTTCCGCCGAATATCTGCCTGGACCGCACCTGGTAAATAATCTGCTCAGCCTCGGAATAATAGAAAATACGCGGCAGGCTATGTCGGAATTGGGTTTAAATCTCGATGATCTTATAGAACAGGAAGAAGAACCCGGCCTTGGAAACGGCGGTCTTGGTCGTCTTGCATCCTGTTACCTCGATTCTTTGGCTTCGCTGGAGGTGCCGGCAATTGGTTATGGCATTCGGTATGAATTCGGTATCTTCGACCAGGAGATCAAAGACGGATGGCAGGTGGAAATCACCGATAAGTGGCTTCGCTTTGGCAATCCCTGGGAAATTGTACGACCCGAAATTGCTTATGATGTAAAGTTCGGCGGTTATTCCGGGCAATGGACTGACGATCAGGGTCATTACCGTGTACGCTGGATTCCCGGCACAGTTGTAAAAGGTGTGGCTTACGATACGCCGATACTTGGCTACCGTGTGGGTACCTGTAATCATCTCCGTTTGTGGAAAGCCGAGGCTGTTGAGTCCTTTGATTTCGCCGCTTTCAATCATGGAAATTACTACCTGGCAGTTGAGGATAAAATGCGTTCAGAGAACATCACAAAAGTGCTTTATCCAAATGATGAAGTTTCTGAAGGAAAGACACTACGCCTTCAGCAGCAGTTTTTTTTCGTTACCTGTTCGTTGCAGGATATGATCCGTGTTCACCTGATGCTGAAGCGGCCGCTTGATAAATTCCACGAGAAATGGGCCTTACAACTTAATGATACGCATCCATCCATTGCTGTGGCTGAGCTGATGCGCCTTTTGGTCGATGAACATCACATGGATTGGGACACCGCATGGAACGTAACACAAAATACTTTTGCCTATACAAATCACACATTGCTACCCGAAGCATTGGAGAAATGGCCGGTAGGGCTTTTTGGCAAACTCCTTCCGCGCCACCTTGAAATTGTTTACGAAATTAATGCACGTTTCCTTGCTGAGGTAAGCGCCAGGTTTCCAGGCGACAATGCCCGGCTGGACCGCATGTCGCTTATTGACGAAAGTGGCGGGCGTTTTGTGCGTATGGCTCATCTGGCTGCGGTTGGAAGCCACCATGTTAACGGCGTAGCCCGGCTGCACTCCGAACTGCTCAGGCAAACAGTGATGTACGATTTTGCAGAGCTGTGGCCTGAAAAGTTCC
>Ga0136636_10001648_pt1 | contig 13116 bp, 9 predicted proteins | sample AntDrymUQ8522106_2_FD_104653 | JGI IMG/M metagenome (GOLD analysis project Ga0136636, IMG submission 104653) | Polar desert sand microbial communities from Dry Valleys, Antarctica - metaG UQ852 (21.06) | ecosystem: Environmental > Terrestrial > Soil > Desert | place: Antarctica: Dry Valley... | reverse complement strand
ATTCCTTTTTCTTCTTCGTATTACAGAACTAATAAGAATTTCAACATAATAATGATGGATTTGAACACAACTATAAATAGTTCAATGTCAAATACATTAAAAGTTGGATATTCGGCGCTACGTGATTTTAGAGATATGGATGGTGGTTTCTTCCCAGAAGTAAATATTGGTGATGGAAATGGAAATGCACTCACTACATTTGGTACAGAATCTAATTCATACAATAATAAACTCAATTCAGACATTTACCAAATTCAAGACAATTTCCTTTGGACAATTGATAAACATCAGATTACTATTGGAACACAATCCGATTATCGTACCTTTCTAAATGGTTATGCACGCGATTATGCTGGTATGTGGCAATTTAAGAGCATCCAAGAGTTTAAAGATGACGCGAATGCATTTAAGAATAATACAGTTGGATATACCTCAAAAGCATTGTCTTACAGACAGTCATATACAATGCTGGATGAATTTCCCTATGCTAAAGTGAACGTAATGACACTTGGTTTTTATTTGCAGGATAAGTGGAATATAATTCCTAAATTGAATCTTACATATGGAGTTCGCGTTGATTTGCCTATTTATATGAATGATTTGCAAAAGAATGGACGTATTGACACAATCACATTCCAAGGAAATAGTAAAATTGATGTTTCTAAATTTCCAAAACTTGCACCAATGTTTTCACCTAGAATTGGTATAAATTATGATGTTATAGGTAATCGTACTGTTATTGTTCGTGGTGGAACTGGTCTATTCTCAGGAACTCCACCGTATGTTTGGTTGTCAAATCAAGCAGGAAATAACGGTCTGCTATTTGCAAATACAACGACAAAGCGCCCATTTGATGGAGTTACAGAATTACCAAAACCTTCAAATGCATCTCTTACTACTGCTTCAATAGCCGTAACAGATCCTAATTTTAAAAACCCACAACTTTGGAAATCAAACTTGGCTGTTGATTATAAATTTGGTAATGGTTGGGTTGCAACTGCTGAGTTTCTGTACAACAAAGATGTAAATGCAATCTATCATATGAATATTGCATTGCCAGACAACAATAGCTCAAATGCTTTCGCTATGATTGGAGAAGACAAACGTTCTGTATATAAAGTAAAATCGACAGATGCGAAAGTAACCGATGTTATTTTAATGACAAATACGAATAAAGGTTATTCTGTTTATGGAACTTTCCAATTACAAAAAGATTTCAAAGAGGGATTTTTCAAAGGTTTATACATTAATGGTTCATATACTATTGGCGAAGCTAAAGGTGTAACTGATGGTAGTTCATCAACTGCTTTTTCTGCATGGAGATATCGTCCGGCTGTTGATCCAAATGCTCAAGAACTTGGATATATGGCAGGATCATTCCCTTCAAGAGGACTTCTTCAAGTTTCTTACAAAAAAGATTGGAGTAAAAATTATGCCACTTCTGTTGGACTTATTTTCCAAAGATATTCTCCATTTAGATATTCTTACACATACAACGGAGATGTAAATGGAGATGGTTCAATTGAAAATGATTTAATATTTGTTCCTGCCACGAAAGATCAAATCTTTCTAGTTAAAGACGGAGTAGCAGACACTCGTACCACTGATCAAATTTGGGCACAATTGGATGCATTTATTAATCAAGATCCTTATTTGAGTAAAGTTAGAGGAAAGTACTCTGAAAGAAATGGTGGTATTGCAGAATATGTTGATCAAATTGACATTAATTTAACTCATGACATTAATGTATTCTTCAAAAATGGAAAATCAAACACACTACGTTTCTCATTTGATATAATGAATTTCGCTAACTTGCTAAATAAAAATTGGGGTGTACAAAGTACTACAGTATTGGGGAATCAACAATACCAACTATTAAAACTTGTTGGTAAACCAACTGCAACTACTGCACCAACTTACACCATGCCTTTAGTAAATGGTTCTCCATTAACTAATACGTTTAAAGATAACGTGAGTTCAAGTTCACGCTGGCAAATGCAATTTGGAATTAAATATATATTTTAAATCGTAAGGTTCTGCAAAACTAAAAATGGCTATCTCGTAATGAGATAGCCATTTTTTCATTATTACAGTTTACTTCATGTCTTCGGTGTCTCAGGAGTATTAGCTTTTCCGCTTTTAGGTGTACCAATGCGTTTGAGGATAGAAGCTAGCGTATAGTCGTCGAGTTTATTTTAAATATAATTTACTTCAGCACGCAATTCAATTCCAAACTTAGCTTTTACGGAGGCTTGTATTTGTTCTGCCAGATAAACAATTTCGGCACCGGTTGCTCCGCCTTTATTGACAATCACCAGAGCTTGTTTGTCGTGAACACCGGCATTGCCTATTTGCTTGCCTTTCCATCCGCATTGGTCGATAAGCCAACCTGCGGGAACTTTCTCCTCGGTTTCGGACACAAAGTAATGTGGCATCTGTGGGTATTCAGCCTGCAATTCGTTAAAGTGAGCTTTCGGGATAACAGGATTCATAAAGAAACTACCGGCATTACCGGCTACTTTAGGGTCGGGCAATTTGCTTTCGCGAATGGCAATAATCGTTTGGCGGATCTTTTGCAGATTGATTTCTCCATTCTTTAAAACTTCTTCTTCCAAATGCTGATAACTAAGTTGGAATGTTGGTTGTTTTTGAAGTTTAAATACCACCGAAGTAATGATATATTGACCTTTCAATTCATTTTTGAAAATGCTTATGCGATAACCGTACTGACAGTCCTCAACCGAAAATGTTTTAGCTTCACCCGTTTTTATTTCCACGGCTTTTACCTCCACTATCGCATCCTGCACTTCCACACCGTATGCACCTATGTTTTGCACTGCCGACGCTCCTACTTCACCTGGGATAAGCGAGAGGTTCTCCACTCCTCCCCAATTATTCTCCACCGCATAGTCCACAAAATCGTCCCAATTCACTACCGCTCCTGCTTCCAACAGCACCGAATCAATAGTTTCGCTCACTTTCGTGATAAAGTTGATAGCCGAATGAAGGATCACGCCCTTAAAATCTTTCATAAAAAGCAGATTGCTGCCACCGCCTATATGAAGCAGTCGATTGGACCGAACAATTTCCGATCGCAAGGCAATTTGCAACTCTTCCACGGAGTTGTACTCGATAAAATAATCGGCCTTAGCGTCAATGCCAAAGGTATTGTATGAAAGTAGTGATATATTTTCTTTTATAATCATTATGAAAACTATTTTGAAGTGATTTTATTATTGACAAATTCGATAACCTCTTCCTCCTCCATTGGCTCAAACCAATATATTTCTTTATCACGATTGAACCACGTAAGTTGGCGTTTAGCGTATCGACGGGAATCTTGTTTAATCATATTCACTGCAAAATCGAGTGTCCAATTACCATTCATATATTCGTAAAGCTCTTTGTAGCCAACGGTGTTCAGCGTATTGAGGTGCCGATACTGAAAAAACTGCTCGGCTTCTTTCAGCAAGCCTTCCGTCATCATTTCGTCTACCCGGGTGTTGATACGCTCATAAAGCTCTGGGCGCGGACGATTTAACCCAACTTTAATGATATTGAAGTTGCGTTGCTTCCGCTCGCCGGTGCGCAAATCGGAATAGGGTTTTCCTGTCATACTGCAAATTTCCAACGCATGGAGGATGCGTTTAGGGTTTTGCTGATCTAGCTCTTCGAAATGCTTTGGATCAAGTCGTTTTAATTCATTTTGAATGTATTCTAAGCCCTTCTCAGCAAATTGTTTTTGCCAAAAGGTGCGTGTTTCAGCATCCACAGTTGGAATGTTGTCCATACCGTTGCAAACTGCGTCGATATACATCATGGAACCACCCACCAACATCACCACATTGTGCGAAAGAAACAGTTCGTCCAACAGTTGAATAGCGTCAAGTTCGTACTGCCCTGCGTTATACTCATCAAAAATGGAATGAGAAGCAATGAAATAATGCTTTACCCGGTCGAGTTGATCGATGGTTGGGGCTGCCGTACCAATTTTCAACTCGCGATAAAACTGGCGTGAATCTGACGAAACAATGGGACATCCAAAATGCTCGGCCAACCGCAGACTAATATTGGTTTTCCCAACACCGGTAGGGCCAAGGATCACGAGCAAAGTCTTATTTAGTTGATAGTTGACAGTTGATAGTTGACAGTTATCGCTTGAGTCCATTATTAGTAAAGATGAATGAAAAGCTATTATTAGATTAAAAAAAGACAGAAAATAAACGAGCTTATTTTCTGTCTTTTATAAAAATTTCTTGTAAGTTATTTAGAACTTCGGATCTTCCGCAAAAAGACTACTATCATCAAAATTCATTTCGCCGAAACCTTCTTCGTCTAGTTCATCTAATTCATAATCCTGATCACCATAAAATTCCTCATCAATAACTGCTGCTTTAGGAGGTGCAATCGTAATGCCATCATCCTCCATAATTTGTTGTGGAGCATCGCCTTCGACCGATTGACAAACTGCAATTTTCAAATTTTTAAGTGGAATAATCTCCGTCAACTCCATAAAGAATACACGGTCGGACATCATATCAAAAACATAAAGAAGTTTTTGGTTTTCCTCCGACAATAATTCTTCCAGAGTAGTATCTTCCATGGTAAGATTATCGTATTCTGAACTCGATTCCATTTCAACTAAAGTAACCTCTTGCCCTTTTTCCCAATTATCTGAACAGATAAAAAAGGATGTCATCTGATTTTTCTCGTAATTCACCGAATCGAGAATAGCGTTGTTCAACTCGAAGAATTTAGCTTCCGAGTCGATAGAGATAACGCGTACAAAGTTATCCACTTCATCGGATAGCATTGTGAATTTATATACCATTGTGTGTTCGTTTTGATTTTGGATGTAAAAATACTACATTTTTTTTACTGACACCGAATTTGCTTGAAGATTTTTTCGAACAAATAGCAAACTATTGCGTTTTAGAATGCAATAAGACTTTAATTTACAACAAGATAAATTGCATAGGTTTAACGATGTTTTGGTTATAAATCAATTGATTATAATTTCAGTAATATAATTTCCACTTACTTGCAATTTTAAATATTAAATGTAAATTGTAGACCATAATTGTAAAACTGTAAATATCGATTTATAAACTATAATGCCATGTATGATAAAAAGTATAAGCAAAAGTTTTTAAAAACTACTATATCGTAAATAAATACTATTATTTAAAAACGAACAAGGACTGCATATTGTCATTGCTATCATATTGATTAATTTTGTAGTCTGTTTATAAACAATAGGACCAAAAACAAACATAGCGTATGAAATTCACTAAAATGCATGGAATCGGAAACGATTATATCTACGTCAACGGTTTCGAAGAAAAAATAGATGACCCGGTAAGCTTTGCTATCTGTTACAGCGATCGTCACAAAGGAATTGGTTCAGATGGGTTGGTAATGATTTTGCCATCCGAAACGGCCGACTTCAAAATGAGCATGTTTAATGCCGATGGCTCAGAATCCGAAATGTGTGGAAACGCTTCTCGATGTATCGGTAAGTTTGTTTATGAAAAGAAATTGACAAACAAAAAGGAAGTTACGCTTGAAACATTAGCCGGTATAAAAATTCTGAGACTGAGTATAGACAAGGATAATAAAGTGGAAAGTGTGACGGTAGATATGGGCGAACCCATATTGGATGCTGCACTAATTCCTACCACTTTTAAGCAAGAAAAAGTAGTAAATGAACCGGTTACATTTAACTCCGAAATAAGTTACAATATTACCTGCGTTTCGATGGGGAATCCACACGCTATTATCTTTACAAAAGATATTGAGAAACTAGATTTACCCAAAATAGGATCTGTAACGGAGAATGCTGCTATTTTCCCTCGCCGTACCAACACTGAATTTGTAGAGGTACTATCGAAAGATCGCCTGAAAATGCGCGTTTGGGAACGGGGTTCGGGCGAAACAATGGCCTGCGGAACGGGAGCATGTGCTACCGTAGTGGCAGCCGTACTAAACGGACATACAGAAAGAAAAACAACGGTAGAATTGCTAGGTGGCGAATTGAATATTGAATGGAATGCCGATGACAATCATGTTTACATGACGGGCGGTGCTACAACCGTGTTTGAGGGAGAGATAGCCCGCTAAATCCCCCGAATCTATTTTCAATTAAAAATATAAGTAATTTAAATAAATAAAACAGTCTTCAAGTCCCCTTGGGGGGATTTAGGGGGCGTCCAACATTATGGCACAAATTAATGAAAACTTCATCAAAATTCCAGCTACGTATCTGTTTTCGGAAATAGCAAAACGAGTAACACAACATAAAGAAGAAAACCCAACTGCGCCCATCATTCGCATGGGAATTGGCGATGTAAGTCTGCCTCTGCCCGATGCAGCAGTAGATGCTATGATTAAAGCAGCAGACGAACAACGCAGTGCTAGCACTTTCAGAGGCTATGGTCCTGAACAAGGTTATGCTTTTTTGCGTGAAGCAATAGTAGAAAATGATTTTGCAGCTAGAGGAATCACTATTGAAGCAGATGAGATTTTTGTAAGCGATGGAGCAAAGAGCGACACTGGCAATATCGGCGATATTTTCGACAAAAACAATCGTGTGGCTATCACAGATCCTAGCTATCCGGTATATGTAGACACCAACGCCATGGGCGGACGCGCGGGTGAACCAACTGCCAGCGGTGAATGGACTAACTTGGTATATTTATCATGCAACGCAGCTAACGATTTTGTACCTGCATTACCTACCGAAAAAGTGGATTTGGTATACCTTTGTTATCCAAATAACCCAACAGGAACTACACTGACAAAGGAACAATTAACCGTGTGGGTAGAATATGCAAAAGCAAACAATGTGATTTTGCTTTTCGATGCGGCTTACGAAGCATTTATCACCGAAGAAAATGTACCTCATAGCATCTACGAAATTGAAGGAGCCAAAGATGTGGCCATTGAGTTCCGTAGTTTTTCTAAAACTGCTGGATTTACCGGTACACGTTGTGGATATACCGTAGTGCCAAAACAATTGATGGGTTATTCGGAAAATGGTGAGCCCGTATCGTTGAATAAACTTTGGAATCGACGTCAGTGTACTAAATTTAATGGTACTTCGTACGTTGTACAACGTGCTGCTGAAGCCACTTACAGTCAGGAAGGCAAAAAACAAGTAAAAGCACTTATTGATATTTATACTGAGAATGCACGCATTATTCGCAATGGATTGACCAAAGTCGGCTATACTATCTTTGGTGGTGTGAATGCGCCCTACGTTTGGGCCAAAGCACCAGAAGGAATGGGCAGCTGGGAATATTTCGATTACTTGCTGAAAGAGAAAAACATTGTAACCACTCCGGGAGCCGGATTTGGTGCCAGTGGCGAAGGTTATGTTCGTTTCTCGGCATTTGGTAGCAGAGAAGCCACTATCGAGGCAATGGATAGATTATATAAATAATTCTTGCAGTAAATAAAATATGATTATCAGCATAATGTACAATGAATTTAAATAAAATGGGCTTTGCCCAAACCCACTTACTTTTTTTTGCCATGATAAAAAAAGTAAGCAAAAAAAATCAATCCGTCAGCTGACGGACGCTTCACTCGAAAAACTTACGCTCAAAAAGTTGAAATCCTCCAAACTCCTCTCCGCCAGCTGGCGGATCGTCAAACAGGAGTATTTCTACGCTTTTCTCACTTGTTTTTCGGTTCACCGGACAAGGTCGGTCGTATAAGGACAGTTATACAACTATTAATACACTTTGCGGAGAATCACAAAAAGGTTAAAAACTAAGACTGCATATTATGCGGATAATCATATTATTATTATTATTATTATTATTATTATTGGGTTTACAACTTATAACTATTTTTATTCTGGATTTGGAAGATTTTTAAGAATAATAGTATCTCTTGATACAACTTTATTTTTATACCAACCTTCTGCATAAAGCACATTGTATTTAACATCGGCTTCATTCCATTGGAAGCGTGTGTTGCCTAGTGGTCCTGCATTTTTAATCCGGGTGCCAAGCGTAGCTTTTTTGTATCCGTTGTATAATTTTACGGAATCACAGTTGCTGTAAACCCAAACATCTTTTTTCTCTGGTTTGCTCCAACGATCAAGCCAAGAATGTGAAACTATATACACCATTGGATAATCTTCAGCACTTCTGTACATACTTTGGTAGAAAAAATAGGCATCTTTTTTTGTTTTATGGTCGTGCATAATAAGTCCCTTTTGGTTCATAAATGGTATTGCGTTCATTCTTCGATCTACACGTGGTGATGCAAAATCGAAAGCAACCCAAACACAATGCCCTGGAAATTCATCTGCATGTGCTTCACCATAAGCCGTTTTATACTCAAGTAGAAAAGTTCCATATTCTTGCGACCAAAGATTAGATTTTTGAGAAGAAATAGAGGGTTTACTTAAGTCGAACTTATTATCACTGTGATTTGTGTAATGCATATCTGCACCATACTCTCCAATTATACTAGTAGGTTTGTATTCATTTATACTACCGCCATACCAACCCGACCAGTCTTGAGGCGAATATACATCAACAATTTTTTGATCTGATTCAAATTTAAAGTTACAACCTGTAATAGGACGAGTTTGATCTACCTGTTTTGCAGTTTTTACCAACTGGCTAAAAACATTGTTTATTTCAGCTTCGCTTCCTCCAGAACGGTCGGACTCATTTCCAATTCCCCAGACAATAACCGCAGGGTTGTTGTAGTTTTGTTCAATCATTTCCGTCATTTGCTGCTTGCAATTTGTTGAAAAATCAGGGTCGCTTGAGGTGCTTCCAGTTAAAGGTATTTCAAGCCATAGCATTAAGCCAAGTTGGCTACAGGCTTTACCAAACTCCGGATCGCATGGATAATGAGCATGGCGCACAAAGTTGAAACCAGCATCTTTAATTAGTTTAGCATCAGCCCAATGTTGTTCGTTCGAAAGAGCATAACCCCGCCCTTCCATGTCTTGATGTCTATTGACACCGCGTATTAGGAATTTATTGTCGTTCATACTAAAAGCTTGTTTGTTAGATAGCGTATAGTAACGAAATCCAAAGATACTTTCAAATTCGTCTACCACTTTTCCATCATAGCTTACAGTGGAAGTCACGTTGTAAAGATTGGGGTTTTTAGGATCCCAAAGTTGCACAATTCCCAAGTTACTTTCAACTTGATTGAAAGAAATTTGTTGACCTGCAGGTATAGTTTTTTTTGATTTTAGTGTGGATACTTTGTTTTTCGATGGGTCAAAGATGTTGGTCACTAATTCTACTTCTTGTGTTTTTTTGGAATAATTTTTTACTCTTGTTTCAATACTTAGCGAGGCAGGCGCTTGTCCACCCACTACTGCGGTATTAAATACTTTTTCAATTTTAACAGGATCAGTAATTGAAATCCACACATCGCGGTATATTCCACCATAAATGGCATAGTCAAAGCTAAAAGGAAAGGCTTTTGTTTCGTCCTTCATCCAAGGTGCAATTTTTGGATTGTTCGAGTTGTCTGCCCTCACAGCCAATGTGTTAACTTTTCCAAAATTGATATAATTGGTAATATCAAACGAAAAGGCTGTATATCCTCCTTGGTGCATACCTACTTCTTTGCCATTAACCCAAACTTTGGCTTCGAGTGACACGGCTTCAAATTCTATAAATACTCGTTTCCCTTTTTGTTTTTCATCAATAGAAAAAGTGGTTCTATACCAACCAGGTCCAGTGTACATTAGCCTTTTTCCTACATCGTTTTTTGTGTCAAACCGCCCTAAAAATACATCGTTGTTTTTGCCATCGCTTCCTCCATTATAATCGTGAGGAATGGTTATGTTTTGCCAATCTGCATCATTCAGTGATGGTTTAAATCCGTTTTTTACCTCATCGCGCATAAATTTCCACGGGTTCTTGTTTATCGAAAAACGAATTCGTTTTTGAGACTCGGAATTACTCCCAACAAAACTAATTAGAGTACAGCTAATTAAAGCAATAGATAAGACCGAAGCCATTTTTTTAAATACCAGAAATTGTTGTTTCATATCATTTTTTTTTAAATTTATTACTATTTGACTATCTGTTTTTATACCTAAAAATTTGTTTTAAAAGCCAACCGGGGAAATTAGAACGTGTCTAATTATTTAGCCTTAAAATATCACCAATTTATTTCGAAGGGGAATAAATTACAATTACATCTTGGTTCAATTGAGCTTGTCATCCCTACTTTTTTTACTTCTACTTTCAATTCATTTTCAACTATTCTGAAAGCTAGCTGTTTAAGTCTGAATTAACCCCCCCATAGAAAGGGTAAAAATACCGTTGTTTTAATTTATCTTTAAATTATTTGAATTTTTCCTGTCAAATTTTATTTTCGCGAAGCCAAATACCCCCAGATATACCCAGTGGCAGCAATATTTCCATCTACTACATACTCATTCATACCCGCCCATCTATGCACATCAAAATACGATTCGGCAGAAGGCCATTTGGTACCTACTGGCGTACACTCTACATTTAGTCTTTGCCCATGTGTTGATGTTGGTGGTCCATAAACAGCTATCTCGTTTGGGCCGCAAACTGTAATTCCAATAGGAGCAGGCTGCCCGGTGTATCTTGAATCAATATGCAGCGGGTGTAAAACGGGATTTGCTCCCAGGCCTGTTGTTAAGCACAGATTCATTGGATTTGCTCCTGCAGAAAAAAGTGCTGAGCGTATCATTACCTTCAAATACTGTTGGTCACCAGTAAGGTAATGCGCCCTTACCAATGATTCTGCCGCAGGCAACGAATAACTACTTTCCCAGTTACCAAGGGCTTTGCCCGGACTTACATTCGTAATGCCATAAGTGCTCTTTCCTGATAGTTCAACCAGGTTTTTTGCTTCAGTCATTAAGGTATTTATTGCTAACTGTTGCGCCTTTTCATCCACAATAGATTTATCAAGTCTTGCATAAATAAATGCAGCTTCTGTACGATTGGTTTGGTTGTTTCTTGTTGAAAGATAAACTTCATGCCAGCGCTTATTTTGAGTAAGGCGGTAAAGTTCTACGGCAGCAAGATTACGTTCAATAGATACCTTGGTTTTTGTATTATTTCTGATTTTCGCATAATCAGGGCTTGCTTGCCACCTTTCGTATTCTACCTCTGCCCATACCATTGCATTTTCCGCACTTGTCTCCCATACCCTTGCTTTATCAATCTTACCTAATTTTTTTAATACTACTGCCGCCCGGGCGGCAACGCCTGCATAAATATAACTTGACCAATGATCCGGGGCATATACCATGTTGGTAAACTGATCTTGCCACGAGACATCACCATTTGGATGTTCAGAAGACTCGATACCACCCCTGATACCACCATCAGGCATTTGCAAACGCCTGTAAACGTCCAAACCGTATAAAGATTCATCTAACAGGTCTGGCAAATCGTTTTTTGATTCCGGGATATTTAAAGAGAGATTATTAAAATAATCAGGATAAAGTTCCATCAGTTCCAGGTAGAGCCTTGTTCCCGCAAGATGATGAATGCGCCGGTCAAAGTCTCCTGCATCCATCGTTCCGCCTCAGGCATTTTCAACCAACTTACCGGTAAGGCCTTCGCAAAGATTTTTAAAATTGCCTTTATCCGTACCAAGCGCATTTAATCCATTGCCACTATTTAACAATGAACAAGTTGACTGATACACTTTCACTCCATCGGCCGGATGGAAACTTCTGGGTCGTACGAAATCTGTAAACGGTGGGCCCATCTCAATACCACTGCGATGGTTGTAATGTCCTTTCATTGATATTTTGAAAGCATGATTCCAGGTGTTTTCTTCATCAATATTAAACGGATATCCAGCGCCAATACCCTCTACATATACCCGGTATCTGCCAGGTATTTTAAACCTACTGAAATCTAAACGAAGTACATCTGTACCACTGTGGTTAACATGGGTTCCTATTTCTTCGGGTACATTGCCTTTCCATTGCATGGTTGTCTTTCGTGTAAAAAAACGTTTGTTAGTTTTATCATTGATAAGATAAAAATTTAAGTTACCAGGGTAGGTGTAGCCTCCTCCATTACCCATCCAAACCGACAGGTAAGCACTTTTATATGGGTCATCAGCCCGAAATCCGATTTGGGATACATGAACAGCTTCACTACGAACATGAACAGGATCATGTACATAAAAAACAGATGGTTTGTGCAGGTTAAGCGCTTGTAATTGGATGAGGTATGTCTGACCTGCTTTAAGTCTGTTTGGCAATTTAAGATACAGGTAGTGTTTTGCAGTATAAGCTTTCCCAGGCCACTCACTATCAATAGCCCAATTGCTTGGTTTGCTTTTGCGCCATACATTTATGGGGTGAATAGCTTTTTTGTAAGATGGATCAGAAGTGGAACTTACCAAATAATTGCCAGATGCATCGGCAACCTCTATATTCAAATGATTTCCGATAACCCTTTCAAACTGTGTCACGGTTTTCCGGTCTTTGCCAACAAGCCACCCAAAGGGCGACCCATTGCGGGTAACACTCATCGACCTTGCCTCTCCGAGCGGAGTTTTGCTGCCTATACTAATTACATCAGTTGAGTCAGCATGATAGGGCATCTGCATGATCGGTAAAAGTTGACAGGCATCAATTTCAATGCAAAGCACATCAGAAGCAACTGCAGATATATGAGTCACTTTCGGGGGCAGATTGTACAAGTCCTTTTCGGAGGTTAATACTTCAGTTTTATTAGAAGATGCTTTTATCCCTCCTACAACCTTTTTCGCTGTTGGCTGCCCAACTATGTTTCCTGCACTGAAAAGCATAAAACAAACAAGCGCAGCAATTCTGGATTTTATTTTTGTCGTTGCCATAACTATAATCTATTAATTTAATGAGCTTATTTCAAAAAGTTCACCATCATAAATCTTATATAGCGAAACCTCAAAACCATTTGTACTTAGTTCACTTCCGGTTTGCGTTGTTACTACTTTTCCATCCATTTGTTTAACCTGGTATCTTTTTTCAAGGTTAAGATCTTTTACTCTAACTATACGTTTGGTGTCCTGTGCACCATGTCTGAATACGCCGATAATTCCTCCCGCTTTTGTATCTGTATTAATGCGTTGAAAGCCATCCCACAT
>Ga0136636_10001646_pt1 | contig 13126 bp, 10 predicted proteins | sample AntDrymUQ8522106_2_FD_104653 | JGI IMG/M metagenome (GOLD analysis project Ga0136636, IMG submission 104653) | Polar desert sand microbial communities from Dry Valleys, Antarctica - metaG UQ852 (21.06) | ecosystem: Environmental > Terrestrial > Soil > Desert | place: Antarctica: Dry Valley... | reverse complement strand
CCCGCACGGGGTCGAGAATTACCGCCAGGCGCTGCTGAAGGGCATGCAAGGCAGCTTTCTGTCGCCCCCGGTGTGGGTCATGTTGTGGAACAGCCTGCTGATGGCGCTGATCATCACGGGCGGCAAGATCGTGGTGTCGATCCTGTCGGCCTACGCGGTGGTGTTCTTCCGATTCCCGGGGCGCAACCTGCTGTTCTGGATGATCTTCCTCACCCTGATGCTGCCGGTGGAGGTGCGCATCCTGCCGACCTACGAGGTGGTCAGCGACCTCGGCATGATCAACAGCATGGCCGGGCTGACGGTGCCGCTGATCGCATCGGCCACCGGCACGCTGCTGTTCCGCCAGTTCTTCCTGACCATCCCCGACGAACTGGTGGAAGCCGCGCGCATCGACGGCGCCGGCCCGCTGCGCTTCTTCAAGGACATGGTGCTGCCGCTGAGCGCCACCAACATCGCGGCGCTCGCCGTGATCCTCTTCATCTATGGCTGGAACCAGTACCTCTGGCCGCTGCTCATCACCACCGACAACCGGCTCGACACCATCGTCGTCGGCATCACCAAGATGATCGGCTCGGGCGATGCCGCCACCGACTGGAACCTGGTCATGGCCACCACGCTGATGGCCGTGCTGCCGCCGGTGGCGGTGGTGGTGCTGATGCGGCGCTGGTTCGTCAAGGGCCTGGTGGATTCAGAAAAGTAGACACAGCCATGGCCTCGATCTCGTTGCGCAACATCGTCAAAAGGTACGGCATCGGCAGCAGCGCGCTGCAGGTGCTGCACGGCGTCAGCGCCGAGATCGCAGACGGTGAATTCATCGTCATCGTCGGCCCGTCGGGCTGCGGCAAGAGCACGTTGCTGCGCATGGTGGCCGGGCTGGAAGCGGTGAGCGGCGGCGAGATCGCCATCGGCACCCAGGTGGTGAACGATGTCGACCCGTCCGAGCGCGACATCGCGATGGTCTTCCAGAACTACGCGCTCTATCCGCACTTCAACGTCTTCGACAACATGGCCTACGGGCTGCGCATCCGCAAGCTGCCGGCAGCCGAGATCAAGGCGCGGGTGGAGAAGGCGGCGGCGACACTGGAGCTGTCGCACCTGCTCCAACGCACGCCGCGCCAGCTGTCGGGCGGCCAACGCCAGCGGGTGGCCATGGGCCGCGCCATCGTGCGCCAGCCGGCGGCCTTCCTGTTCGACGAGCCGCTGTCCAACCTGGACGCCAAGCTGCGCGCCCAGACCCGGCTGGAGATCCGGAAGCTGCACCGCGAGCTCGGCGTCACCAGCCTGTTCGTCACCCACGACCAGGTCGAGGCGATGACGCTGGCCGAGCGCATGATCGTGATGAACGCCGGCCGCATGGAGCAGATCGGCACGCCCGAGCAGGTGTACGGCAAGCCGGCCAGCAGCTTCGTGGCCAGCTTCATCGGGTCGCCACCGATGAACCTCCTGACCGGCCAGGCCGACGAGGCATGCTTTGCCACCGGCACCGGTGCGCAGGCCGTCACCCTGCCGCTGCCTGCCGCCGCACCCCGGGCCGGCGCGCTGGTGCTGGGGCTGCGGCCCGAGCATGTGGAGATCACCGACGACGGCCTGTGGCCACTGCAGGTGGAAACCATCGAAATGCTGGGCGCCGAGCGCCTGGTGCACGGGCGGCTGGGCGACGCACTGTTCACCGTGCGGCTGGACGCCACCTTGCCACCGCCCCAGGTCGGCCAGACGGTGCGGCTGCGGGCGTCGCCCGGCCGCCTGCACTGGTTCGACGCCGGCACCGGCCTGCGCGTGGCCGACTGATGGCCGCGCCCGCCTGGCCCTGCCCGCGCTGGATCGGCCACCGCGGCGCCGGCAAGCTGGCACCCGAGAACACGCTGGCGGCGTTCCGCCTGGGTGCGGCGCACGGCTACCGCGGGTTTGAATGCGACGCCAAGCTGTCGGCCGACGGCCTGCCCTTCCTGCTGCATGACGACACGCTGGAGCGCACCACCAGCGGCGCGGGGGTGGCCGGCGAGCAGCCCTGGTCGGCGCTGTCGCAGCTGGATGCCGGCAGCTGGCACGGCCGCGCCCATGCCGGTGAGCCGCTGCCCACGCTGGCGGCGCTGGCGCGCTTCATCATCGGCAACGGCCTGCAGCTGAACATCGAGATCAAGCCGACGCCGGGGCAGGAAGCCACCACCGGCCGGGTGGTGGCAGCGCATGCCGCGCAGCTGTGGGCCGGGCAGGCGGTGCCGCCGCTGCTCAGCTCGTTCCGGCCCGAGTCGCTGCAGGGCGCCCGCGAAACCGCGCCGCAGTTGCCGCGCGCCTTGCTGCTCGACAGCCTGTGGCCCGGTTGCCTGGAGGTGGCGGCCCAGATCGGCTGCGTGGCCATCGTCACCAACCACCGGCTGATGGACGCCGCCTTGCTGGCGCAGGCCCGCCACCACGGCTGGCTGGCCATGGTCTACACCGTCAACGAGCCGGCCGAAGCGCAGCGCCTGCTGGCCCTGGGCGTGGACGGGCTGATCACCGACGCGGTCGACCGCTTCGCGCCGGCCCTGGGCTGAAACCGCCGCTGTCGCCTGGCTCAGGGGTTGCGGGTCGCAGCCGCTTCCGGTGCCTGGCCGGCCGGTGCCTGGCCGGCCGATGCCTGGTCGGCCGGTGCTCGGTCGTCCGTTTCCAGCTCGACGGGTGTCGGCAGCACCCGCACCGCAGGAATGACACCCCCGCGCCAGGCCAGCAGCGCCACCAGTGCGGCACCCAGGCCCGCTGCACCCAGTGCGTGCACCAGCCCGAACCGCTCGCCGACCCAGCCGCCCAGCAGCGCACCGGGGGCAGCCGGCAGCAGGATCAGCCAGCGCATGGTGGCTGTCATCCGGCCCAGCAACGGCGCGGGCGTCACGGCTTGCCGCATCGCCAGGAAGTTGATGAAGATCAACACCCCGCCAGTGCCGGACAGCAGCAGCATGGCCACGAAGGCCAGCACGCCGGCCGGGCCCACCGGCCACAGCCAGGGCAGCAGCCAGCCCAGCGCGCACAGCACGAAGCCGGTCAGCATCGACCGGCCAGGGCCGATGCGGTCGCTCAGCCGGTTGCCGTAGAGGCTGGCCGAGATGGTGCCGGCGCCCAGGGCGGCATAGCACAGGCCGATGGCCTGCGCACCCAGGCCCAGGCCGCGGCTGGCGTGCAGGATCTGCACCACCAGCGCGGCGTTGTGGCAGGCCTGCCAGCCGCCCACGGCCAGCGCCAGCGCCACCAGCAGGCGCTGGCGGCGCACGAACTGCAGGCCGACCTGCAGCTCCTGGCGAAAGCCGTGCGCGGCCACGCGCGGCTGCAGCGTCTCGGTCACCCGGATGCCACGCAGGATGGCCGCCGACAGCAGCAGCATCACGGCGTCCACCAGCAGGGCCAGGGGCGCACCCAGCCACTTCACCAGCACGCCGGCCAGGCCAGGGCCTGCCACCTCGGCGCCCGAGCTGGCCAGGGCACTGCGTGCATGCGCCTCCACCAGGCGCCCGCGCGGCACCACCTGGGTCAGCACGATCTGGGCAGCACTGCCGGCGCAGACATTCACCGTGCCGATCAGGAAGCCGACCAGGTAGAGCCCGCCCATGGTCAACCAGCCCAGCCACCAGGCCAGTGGCACGGTCAACAATGCCAGGGCGATGGTCAGTTCACCCACCACATACACCGGCAACTTGCGCACCCTGTCCAGCCACACGCCGACCGGCAACGAGAACAGCGCAAAGGGCAGGATCTCGGCCGCGACGAGCAGGCCCATCTGCAACGGCGTGGCCTGCAGCAGCAGCGCGGCGGTGAGGGGCAGGGCCAGCAGCGTCACCTGGCCACCGACCGAGCTGATCAGGATCGACAGCCACAGCCGGCGGTAGACGACATCGCGCAGCAGATCGTCTGCCGCCAGCCCCCAGCGGCGCTGTGCGGGGGCGCCGTGTTCATCCATGTTTGCCAACCTCGTTCCCCGCCGGCTGCGGGCATCCCTTGGCCGCCCAGCGTGTATGGCGCGGATTGTCACCGCAGGCGGCGGGCCCCCGGCCTGCGGCCCTGCAGGCGCAATGCCGACGCGGCGTCAGCTGCGGTAATCCGCGTTGATGCTGACGTAGTCGTGCGACAGGTCGCAGGTCCATACCGTGGTGCGCGCCGCACCACGGTGCAGCAACACGCGCACCGTGATCTCGCTCTGGCGCATCACCCGCTTGCCGTCGGCCTCGCTGTAGCCGGGGTGGCGGCCGCCCTGGGTGGCCACATGCACGTCGTCCAGGTACAGGTCGATCAGGCCCTGGTCCAGGTCGTCGATGCCGGCATAGCCCACTGCAGCCAGGATGCGGCCCAGGTTGGGATCGCTGGCGAAGAAGGCGGTCTTCACCAGCGGTGAATGCGCGATCGCATAGGCCACCAGCTTGCACTCGGCCTCAGTGCGGCCGCCTTCCACCTGCACGGTGATGAACTTGGTGGCGCCCTCGCCGTCGCGCACGATGGCCTGCGCCAGTTGCCGGGCCACGTCGGTCACGGCGGCGCACAGCGCCTGGCCGTCGGCTGAATCCAGCGCGGTGATCGGCGCGTGGCCGGCCTGCTGCGTGGCGATCAAAACGAAAGAGTCGTTGGTGGATGTGTCGCCGTCGATGGTGATGCGGTTGAAGCTGGCGTCGGCAGCCTCGGTCACCAGGGCCTGCAGCAGCCCGGGCGCGATCACCGCGTCGGTCGCGACGAAGCCCAGCATCGTCGCCATGTTCGGCCGGATCATGCCGGCACCCTTGCTGACGCCGGTGATGCTGACGGTGCGCCCGCCGATCTGCAGCTGGCGCGAAGCTGCCTTGGGCACCGTGTCGGTGGTCATGATGCCCTGGGCCGCAGCGGCCCAGCCATCGGCGCGCAGGTCGGCCAGCGCGGCAGGCAGGCCGGCTGCGATGCGGTCGACCGGCAGGGTTTCCATGATCACGCCGGTGGAAAACGGCAGCACCTGCTCTGGCGCCAGGGCCATCAATTGCGCCAGCGCTGCACAGGTCTGGTGCGCCCGGGCCAGCCCATCGGCACCGGTGCCGGCGTTCGCATTGCCGGTGTTCACCACCACCGCGCGGATGCCCAGGCCGGCGGCCAGGTGCTCGCGGCAGACCTGCACCGGCGCCGCGCAGAAGCGGTTGCGGGTGAACACACCGGCCACGGCCGCACCGTCGTCCAGCGCCAGCACCACCAGATCGGTGCGGTCGGGCTTGCGGATGCCGGCCTTGGCGACACCCAGGCGTACACCGGGCACGGCATGCAGGGCGGCAGGGTCCAGCGGCGGCAGGTTCACGGGCATGGCACGACCTCGGCAGATGCGGAAAGCGCCGCATTGTAGGAGGCAGCCCAGGACATTCCGTTGCTGGCGGCCCGCGCGCTGACCAGGCAAGAAAAAAGCGGCCGAAGCCGCTTTTCTTGGGACCGAATCGGGCTGCGCCCGGAACCGATCAGCCGTTCTTCCGACGGCGGGCCAGGAAGCCCAAGGCAGCCAGACCGGCCAGCATCATGGCGTAGGTCTCGGGTTCGGGAACAGGCGTCAACATCAACTGGCCATTGAAGTTCGACCCAGCTTCGACCCGTGTACCCATCACGCTGATCGTCAAAACATCATTCGGCCCAACCATCTTGGTGCCAAGGTCGATGTCACTTCCAGCAGTCGCGGGCCACGCGACATTGTTCAATTTCACTGAAGAGATGGTGAATTTCGTACCGCTGATTCCACCAGTCACGAAATACTGGCCGCCCGGCGTAAAAAATGACGTGAAGTCCATGTCATTGCTGTCGAGGGAAAACGAGAACATTGTCTCGTTCGGCATGATCCTGTTCGCACCGAATGTGTAGACAAACGCCGAGCCGTCAATGAACGAATCTTCACTCGTTATGGCAGCAAAACTAGACCCACCGACAGCCAGCAAGGCTGCGGCAACGACAAATTTCAGTTTCATAAATCACTCCTTGAAAATTTAAACTTAACCAGACCGAGCAAGTCCTGTGCCACCGTGATCCAGGACATGCAAGGAGCTAACCGCTGCACACGAGTCTAACAACTCGCCACCCCACCGACACCCCCTAACCCAGGGATCACCCGCGTATCAGATTGAAACGGGCTTTGGCAAGCCCCGACCCATCTGCGGATGTGGAGATGTGCGCACGAAACAGCAATGGTCATGCCAGCAGCCCGTGGCAATTCTTGTACTTTTTGCCACTGCCGCACGGGCAAGGGTCGTTGCGGCCGACGCGGGGCACCTCGGCCACCGCCGTGTCCACCTCACGCTGCTGGCTGACGCTGCCGTCCTCGTTCGGATGGGTGTAGGTGACATTGCCGAGCTGGCTGGCCTGCGCCTCGATCGCCTCGGCGGCCCGGGCCACCTCTTCCTGGCTCTGAATGCGCACCGTCAGCAGCAGGCGCGTCACTTCCAGCTTCACCACGTCCAGCAACTGGCTGAACAGCTCGAAGGCCTCGCGCTTGTATTCCTGCTTCGGGTTCTTCTGGGCATAGCCGCGCAGGTGGATGCCCTGGCGCAGGTAGTCCAGCGCGGCCAGGTGCTCACGCCAGTGGCTGTCGATGCTCTGCAGCAGCACCATGCGCATGAACGGATTGAACTGCTCCGCGCCGACCACCGCCAGCTTGCTCTCGAAGATCTGGTCGGCCGCAGCCACCACCTTGTCGACGATGTCCTCGGCGGTGATGCTCTCGCTTTTCTCGATGTCGGCGGCCAGTGCCACCGGCAGCTGCCACTCGTCGGCCAGCGCCTGCTCCAGTGCCGGGATGTCCCACTGCTCTTCCACGCTCTCGGCCGGCACCCAGGTGCGCACCACGCCGGTCATCGCGCTCTTGCGCAGGTTGGTGACCTGGGCCAGCACCGACGTGCTTTCGAGGATCTCGTTGCGCTGCTGGTAGATCACCTTGCGCTGGTCGTTGCTGACGTCGTCGTATTCCAGCAGCTGCTTGCGGACGTCGAAGTTGCGCGCCTCCACCTTGCGCTGCGCGCCTTCGATGCTGCGGCTGACGATGCCGGCCTCGATGGCCTCGCCTTCGGGCATCTTCAGCTTGTCCATGATGGCGCGCACCCGGTCGCCGGCGAAGATGCGCATCAGCGGGTCTTCCAGGCTCAGGTAGAAGCGGCTCTGGCCCGGGTCGCCCTGGCGGCCGGCGCGGCCGCGCAGCTGGTTGTCGATGCGGCGGCTCTCATGGCGCTCGGTGGCGATGATGCGCAGGCCGCCGGCGGTCTTCACCTGCTCATGCAGGCCCTGCCACTCGTCCTTGAGCTGCTGGATGCGGCGCGCGCGGTCGGCATCGGCGATCGCCGCATCGGCTTCGAGCAGCTGGACTTGCCTCTCGACACTGCCGCCCAGCACGATGTCGGTGCCGCGGCCGGCCATGTTGGTGGCGATGGTGATGACGCCGGGCCGACCGGCCTGGGCAACGATCTCGGCCTCCTTGGCATGCTGCTTGGCGTTGAGCACCGCATGCGGCAGCTTGGCCTGGTTCAGCAGGCCCGAGATCAGCTCGGAGTTCTCGATCGACGTGGTGCCCACCAGCACCGGCTGGCCCTGCTGGTGGCAGTTGCGGATGTCCTCGATCACCGCGTTGTACTTTTCGCGGCCGGTCTTGTAGATCAGGTCGAGCTCGTCCTTGCGGGCGGTGGGCCGGTTGGGCGGGATGACCACGGTTTCAAGGCTGTAGATCTCCTGGAACTCATAGGCCTCGGTGTCGGCCGTGCCGGTCATGCCGCCGAGCTTGCCGTACATGCGGAAGTAGTTCTGGAAGGTGATCGAGGCCAGCGTCTGGTTCTCGCTCTGGATCTGCACGCCTTCCTTGGCTTCCACCGCCTGGTGCAGGCCGTCGCTCCAGCGGCGCCCGGTCATCAGCCGGCCGGTGAACTCGTCGACGATGATGATCTCGTCGTTCTGCACCACGTAGTGCTGGTCGCGGTGGTACAGGTGGTTGGCCCGCAGTGCCGCATACACATGGTGCATCAGCGAAATGTTGGCGGCGTCGTACAGGCTGGCGCCTTCGGCCAGCAGGCCGGCCTGGGACAGCAACTGCTCGGCATGCTCATGGCCGTCTTCGGTGAGGAAGACCTGGTGGCTCTTTTCGTCGACCGTGAAGTCGCCCGGCTCGATCACGCCTTCGCCGGTGCGAAGGTCGGCCTCGCCGATCTGCTTCTTCAGCTCCGGGATCACCGTGTTGATGCGCACGTACATCTCGGTGTGGTCTTCGGCCTGGCCGCTGATGATCAACGGCGTGCGCGCCTCGTCGATCAGGATCGAGTCCACCTCGTCGACGATGGCGAAGTTCAGCCCGCGCGCCACCCGGTCGCCCAGCTCGTAGACCATGTTGTCGCGCAGGTAGTCGAAGCCGAACTCGTTGTTGGTGCCGTAGGTGACGTCGGCGGCGTAGGCGGCCTGTTTCTCCTCGCGCGACATGCCGGGCACGTTGACACCCACCGTCAGACCCAGAAAGCGGTAGAGCTGGCCCATCCATTCGGCGTCGCGCCGCGCCAGGTAGTCGTTGACGGTGACCACATGCACGCCCTTGCCCGACAACGCATTCAGGTAGACCGGCAGTGTGGCCATCAGGGTCTTGCCCTCGCCGGTGCGCATCTCGGCGATCTTGCCGCTGTGCAGCGTCATGCCGCCGATCAGCTGCACGTCGAAATGGCGCATCTTCAGGCTGCGCTTGCCCGCCTCGCGCACGGCGGCGAAGGCCTCGGGCAGCAGGTCGTCGAGCGCGGCGCCCTGGGCCACGCGCTGGCGGAATGCATCGGTCTTGGCGCGCAGCGCGGCGTCGTCAAGCGCCTCGAACTGCGGCTCCAGCGCGTTGATCTTGTCGACCAAGCGGCGGTTCTGCTTGAGCAGGCGCTGGTTGCGGCTGCCGAAAATCGTGGTGAGGAACTTGGGAAACATGCGGCGTCAGGGGCTGTGCGCCGGGTGTCCCGGGTGGCCCGGCGCCAAGACGGCCCGCGGAACCACGCACGAAGCACTCCGGCTGTTGTGTCTGGGGCGCCGGCAAGCCGGCTGGATCGATGCAGGTGCCCTCCCGGTTGAGGCCGGATCGGCGGCCTGAAACGCGGGCGGAGGTCTCCGGCCATTGCTGGCCTGGAGACCACCCGACGTGACCGCAAAGTCTACCATCGGGGTATTCTCGGGCGATGGCCCCCGCCCCGCCCCGCCCTGGTACCGCGCCGCTGCCCAGCAGCACGCAAGGCATCGCCCAGGCCCTGGCCGGCAGCGAGCCGCTGGCGCTGCTGGCCCGGCGCATGCGTGAATCGCAGCAGCGGCTGGTTGCGATCACACCACTGCTGCCGCCGGCGATGCGCGCATCGGTGCGCGCCGGGCCGATCGACGAGGCCGGCTGGACGCTGCTGGCATCCAGCAATGCGGTGGCAGCCAAATTGCGGCAGATGCTGCCGGCGCTGGAGGCGCATCTGCGCACCCAGGGCTGGGCTGGCCCGCCGTTGCGGGTGAAGTTGCTGAGCCCAGGTTGACCTCTGGCCATGCTGGCCTAGATGGACCTGATGGCAAAACGGCAAAGTTGCTTTTGCGCGGGCTGCCGGGCGGTGCTGCAAGCCCGGGTGCTGCCGAAAGCCCGCATGCTGCCAAAGGGCCAAACGGTGCCGCAGGCCCAAACGGTGCCGCAAGCCAGGATGGTGCCGGCTATCCGAATCGAACGGATGACCTACCGCTTACAAGGCGGTTGCTCTACCAACTGAGCTAAGCCGGCAAGGCTGGAGCCGATTCTAGGATGGGCGCTGATCTGCAGGCGGCCCGCCAGTCGGGCTACTTCACACGCTTCAGCGCGGGGCGGGCGCCGCCGGGCGCGGGGGGTTCGGGCGGCGGGTCCTCGATGGCAGCCGCTGGAGCGGGGGCGCTGGCCGGCACCAGCGGCACGACGTCCTGGTCGCCGGCCGAGCGCGCCAGGCGCAGGCCGGCCCGGGCCGGCTCGGCCAAGGAGGGCACAGCGCCACCGGCTGCCGCTGGCCCGGTGGGCACCGGGAAGGCCATGCCCTGGCCATTCTCGCGGGCATAGATGGCGACCACATGGTCCACCGGCACCACGATCTCGCGCGAAACGCCGCCGAAGCGGGCCCTGAACTCGATGCACTCGTTGCCCAACTGCAGGCCGCTGGTGGCCTCGAAGCCGACATTGAGCACGATCTCGTTGTTCTTCACGTACTCCATCGGCACCTGCACGCCAGCCGACACATACACCGCCAGGTAGGGCGTGAAGCCGTTGTCGGTGCACCAGTCGTGCAGGGCACGGATGAGGTAAGGGCGGGTCGAGCTGCCCTGCTCGTCCGGGGCGGGCGGTTTGGTCATGCAGCGCCCTCTTACTTGCGCATCACCTTCTCGGACGGCGTCAGCGCCTCGATGTAAGCCGGGCGCGAGAAGATGCGCTCGGCGTACTTCAGCAGCGGCGCGGCGTTCTTCGACAGGTCGATGCCGTAGTAATCCAGGCGCCACAGCAACGGGGCGATGGCCACGTCAAGCATGCTGAAGTCGTCGCCCAGCATGAACTTGTTCTTCAGGAAGATCGGGGCCAGCTGGGTGAGCCGCTCGCGGATCTGCCCGCGGGCCTTCTCCAGCTGCTTGTCGTTGGCCTTCGCGATGCCACGCCCTTCCAGCAGGTTGACGTGGGCGAACAGCTCTTTCTCGAAATTGAACAGAAACAGCCGGACCCGCGCACGCGCCACCGGGTCGCCCGGCATCAGCTGCGGATGCGGAAAGCGCTCGTCGATGTACTCGTTGATGATGTGGCTCTCGTACAGGATGAGGTCGCGCTCCACCAGGATAGGCACCTCGTTGTACGGGTTCATCAAGGCGATGTCTTCGGGCTTGGCGAACAAGTCGACGTCGCGGATCTCGAAGTCCATGCCCTTCTCGAAAAGCACGAAGCGGCAACGGTGCGAATAGGGGCAGGTGGTTCCGGAGTAAAGCACCATCATGGCAGCGGGTTCCCAGTGAATCAGTGGCTCAAAAAACAATGCGCGCAGGGCGCCCGAGGGCTTGCCACTGCGCGCGCGGCCCGGGCCTGGCGGCCGGGCCTGCGGGACATCTGCTTACTTGATGTCTTTCCAGTAAGACGCGTTCAGGCGCCAGGCGATCAACGTGAACACCGCCAGGAACAGCAGCACCCACACGCCCATGCGCACACGCTGATTCTGCGCCGGCTCGCCCATCCATTGCAGATAAGCCACCAGATCGGCCATCGCCAGGTCGTACTCAGCCTTGCTCAGCGACCCTGGCCGGGTTTGCTCGAAGCCCTTGAAGACGGACACCACCTTGGCCGGGTCGCGCGGGTCTTTCTCGTCGGCGAAGATGGCGCGCTGCTCGCCCTGCAGATCCCACAGCACATGCGGCATCGCAGCATTGGGATAGACCAGGTTGTTCCATCCGATCGCGCGGGATTCGTCGCGGTAGAAGGTGCGCATGTAGGTGTAGATGTAGTCGGCACCACTGCCCATTTTTGCATTGGAGCGCGAGCGGGCGATCACCGTGAGATCGGGCGGCTGGGCACCGAACCAGTCTTTCGCGTCCTTGGCGCTGAGCGACACCGTCATCAAATCGCCTACCTTGTCACTGGCAAACAACAGGTTCTGCTTGATCTGGGCATCGGTGAGGCCGATGTCGCGCAAACGGTTGTAGCGCATGTACGCCGCCGCATGGCAGTTCAGGCAGTGGTTGACGAACAGCTTGGCGCCGTTCTGCAGCGCGGCCATGTCGGTCATGCGCTCTTTCGGGAACTTGTCCCAGGGATGGCCACCGCCGGCAGCCAGCGCGCCGGAGCAAAGGGCCAGGGCGGCCAGCAGGCCCGCAAGAATTCTTTTCATGTGCATGTGCATGTGCATGTGCTTGTGCTCCGGCCTCAATGCGCGACGAAGACCACGCGATCGGGCACCGGCTTGAAGGTGCCGATGGTGCTCCACCACGGCATCAGCAGGAAGAAGCCGAAGTAGAACAGCGTGCCCACCTGCGACACCAGCGTGCCGAGATCAGACGGGGGCTGGATGCCCAGATAGCCCAGCACCGCAAAGACCACCAGGAACATGCCGTAGAGCACCTTGTGCCAGGTGGGGCGGTAGCGCAGGGACTTGGCCGTCGAGTTGTCGAGCCAGGGCAGGAAGAACAGGATCACGACCGAACCGCCCATCACCACCACGCCCCAGAACTTGGCGTCGAAGACCTTGAGCAGCGCGATGGAGATGATCGCGCCCACCGCAAAGCCGATGCGGGCCTTGCCCTTGGCCGACAGCAGCGAGATGACACCGGCAACGGCGATCAGCCCGCACAGCACGTTGACCATCGGGTCGGTGGTGGCCCGCAGCATCGAGTAATACGGCGTGAAGTACCACACCGGTGCGATGTGCGCTGGTGTCTTCAGCGGGTCGGCCGGGATGAAGTTGTTGTACTCCAGGAAGTACCCGCCCATCTCGGGGCCGAAGAAGATGATGGCGCAGAACACCATCAGGAACATGCCCACGGCGAAGATGTCGTGCACCGTGTAGTAGGGGTGGAAGGGGATGCCGTCCAGCGGGATGCCATTGGCGTCTTTCTTGGCCTTGATCTCGACACCGTCGGGGTTGTTCGAGCCCACCTCGTGCAGCGCGATGATGTGCGCCACCACCAGGCCCAGCAGCACCAGCGGCACGGCGATGACATGGAAGCTGAAGAAGCGGTTCAGCGTGGCGTCGCCCACCACGTAATCGCCGCGGATCAGCAGCGCCAGGTCGGGGCCGATGAAGGGCACTGCGGCGAACAGGTTCACGATCACCTGCGCGCCCCAATACGACATCTGGCCCCAGGGCAGCAGGTAGCCCATGAAGGCTTCGGCCATCAGCGCCAGGAAGATGGCGCAGCCGAACAGCCAGACCAGTTCACGCGGCTTGCGGTAGCTGCCGTACATCATGCCGCGCCACATGTGCAAGTAGACGACAACGAAGAACATCGACGCGCCGGTGGAATGCATGTAGCGAACCAGCCAGCCCCAGGGCACGTCGCGCATGATGTACTCGACCGACGCAAAGGCCAAGGCCGCGTCGGGTGTGTAGTGCATCGTCAAGAAGATGACGGTGAAGATCTGGATCACCAGCACCAGCAGCGACAACGCGCCGAAGATGTACCACATGTTGAAGTTCTT
>Ga0136636_10001644_pt1 | contig 13127 bp, 8 predicted proteins | sample AntDrymUQ8522106_2_FD_104653 | JGI IMG/M metagenome (GOLD analysis project Ga0136636, IMG submission 104653) | Polar desert sand microbial communities from Dry Valleys, Antarctica - metaG UQ852 (21.06) | ecosystem: Environmental > Terrestrial > Soil > Desert | place: Antarctica: Dry Valley... | reverse complement strand
TTTATTTAAGAAAGAAACCGGCGGTATAGTAGAAATATTTTGCCTTGAGCCGTATGAAGAAACAAAGGAATACAATCTTATAATGAATAAAAAAGAAAGTATTCGCTGGAAATGTATGATTGGTGGCGCCGGTAAATGGAAAAGCGGCAGTTTAAAAAAGCAAACAGATTCTCCACAAAATGGCCAAATAATACTATCTGCAACGCTTGAAAAAAAACTTACAGATGCTTATGTAGTGGAACTTTCCTGGCAACCAGCCAGCTTTACATTTGCAGAAGTGCTCGATCAATTTGGCGATATGCCTTTGCCGCCTTACATAAAGCGAAAAGCAGATTTGAAGGATAAAGAACGATACCAAACTATTTACGCTCAGCACCAGGGTAGTGTGGCTGCACCTACAGCCGGCTTGCACTTTACCAGTACAATATTTGAATCATTTACACAAAAAAATATTGCACAAGCCTATGTTACTTTACATGTAGGTGCAGGTACATTTAAGCCGGTAAAAGCCGCTAATATGCTTGGCCACGAAATGCACAGTGAATGGATTGATGTAAACAGTAAAACCATAGAGCAACTGATAAACAACACCGAAAACAACACAATAGCAGTGGGCACAACCTCTTTGCGTACAATAGAAAGCTTGTATTGGATGGGAGTAAAAGCAAAACTGTTTCCGCAAATAACTATAGCAGATTTAATGATAAAACAATGGGATGTGTATGAACCGCCGCTGCAGCAAACAAATTTTACGTGCAAACAAGCACTTGAATCTTTATTGCATTGGATGGAGTTAAATAAGCTGCAACAACTGTTTTTGCCTACGCAAATATTGATAGCGCCCGGCTATCAGTATAAAGTGGCAAAAGCCATCATCACTAATTTTCATCAGCCACAATCTACGCTGCTATTATTGGTGGCTGCTGCTGTAGGCAACAACTGGCAAAATATATATGACTATGCCCTGAAAAACGATTTCCGCTTTTTGAGTTATGGAGATGGAAGTTTGTTGTTTTGTGCCCCCGTTAGTTAAGTATGCTTCAGTTTTTGTTAAGTGGTCTTTTTGCTACATGTAATACTGTCACCATTATAAGTGTAGGATACGGGGTAAGTTACTGTTGAATGGTAACCTTTGTACCTACCGGTATAAAGCTGAACAGGTCTTTCATTTCAGTATATTTTACAGAAACACAGCCGTCTGTCCAGTTATAAAAATTATCAATGGTCCATTCCTCTTCCGGTCTTGTGGCATGAATAGCAATACCGGCTCCTATTTTTGCATTTTTTGGAATAATACCTTTTTGTTTTCTTTCATTAAACAATTGAACATTAGTAGGGTTTGGATAATCTAGCAGCAGCTCCGGCCCCCATTGTTTGTGAATTTTTTTAATAATGATTGTATAAGTACCATTGGGTGTTTTTTTATCTCCTTCCCTCATTTTATCTCCTAAATCTTTACTGCCAAATACAATGGGATAAGTAGCATACCATCCTTCCTCATCGTACACTTTTAATTCATAATCACTTTTATCAACTATAATGTAATACGGACTTTCTTCTGCAGGTAAAACAGGTTTTTTGATTTTTTTTGTTACCAAAACTTTTTTTACAGACCGCTTTTTATTTTTTTCCGGAAGCATGAAAGCTGCCGTACAGAGTAGTAGCAAAATGCCTGAAAATGATACAAAGAATGTTTTTTTCATAAATAGATATTATTCAATCCTCCTATTCAAACGCTGTGCCATTCAAAATTATTTTAGGATATCAAAAAACCTTAACTAAAATTTAAAAATACACACATACACATACTTAATTGTTAGGTGATACAGAGGGCTTTTATTCAAAATTATCATTATGTACAATAAAAAGCGCCATTCCTTTTAAAGAATGACGCCTCTACTTACTAACCACAGAAAGTATCGTTATGAAGCCAGATTTTCTGCAATCTTAGCTCTAATTTTTGCTTCTATTTCATTAGCCATTTCCGGATTGTCTGTAAACAATTGTTTTACTGCCTCCCGGCCTTGTCCAAGTTTTATTGCATCGTAGCTAAACCAACTACCGCTTTTTTGTACAATCCCCAATTCAACACCCATATCAATTATTTCTCCCACTTTTGATATGCCTTCACCAAAAATAATATCGAATTCCGCATTTCTAAAGGGTGGCGCCACTTTGTTTTTTACCACTTTTACTTTTACCCTGTTACCAACCACATTATCGCCATCTTTAATTTGTGCCATCCTTCTAATATCCAATCTTACAGATGAGTAAAATTTAAGGGCATTACCACCCGTAGTAGTTTCGGGATTGCCAAACATTACCCCAATTTTTTCTCTCAACTGATTAATAAAAATACAGCAGCAGTTTGTTTTAGAGATAGTGGCGGTTAATTTACGCAATGCCTGGCTCATTAACCTTGCTTGTAAACCCATTTTGCTATCGCCCATTTCACCTTCCAGCTCACTTTTTGGTACCAATGCTGCAACCGAATCAATTACCACAACATCTAAAGCGCCAGATAAAATTAATCTGTCTGCTATTTCTAAAGCCTGTTCACCGTAATCTGGCTGCGAAATAAGGAGGTTATCAATATCTACACCTAGCTTTTGTGCATAAGAACTGTCAAAAGCGTGCTCTGCATCTATAAAAGCACACATGCCACCTTTTTTTTGTGCCTCGGCAATAATATGGGTGGCAACTGTAGTTTTACCACTACTTTCCGGACCATAAATTTCAATTACCCTTCCCTTAGGTACGCCACCAATGCCTAGCGCTACATCCAAACCCAGCGAGCCGGTAGAAATTACTTCCTGTTCCATGTGTGGCTTTTCACCCATTATCATTACCGATCCTTTACCAAAATCCTTATCAATCTTGTCCATCGTTAACTTTAGCGCCTTCAATTTGTCTGCATTGCTCATATTGTATTTTTTTATTCCAAATTTTTTGGGTGAGATATCCTTTTCTGTTGTAAAATTAGTTGGGAAATCGAAGATACAGCGTTTCTTTTATCAACACTAACTAATTTAGTATTTTTTTGATAAAAATTTTAGTTGTAACAGGATAAACTGTATGCTTTAATCAGAGGTAGTTATATATTGCTGCACCTATCGAAGCTTATAAAATAAGATAGCTAAGAGTAAAAAAAGCCCCTCCTAAACCAAAAAGAGGGGCTCTATGCATGAGAAAAATCTACTTATTTTAGCGTTCCTGTTGGGTAACAACGGAGAAAAACGGGCAAAAAATTTAAATAGTTTAAAATTTTAATCCAGATTTTGCAGTTGGAAGTTGAAATAGATTTTCAACATTAACAAACAGGTGTAACCACGTTTGTAAAACTATTTTACAAATAGACAATTCCTTTTTCACTTAAACAATACCCTAAAAGGGGTAGAGTTTTACGCTTAAATCTGTTGTTCAAAAAATTAAAGCTTTGATAATCAATATTTTTACATTGAAATTAATGTTATAAAAAATTAGCAACCTACCCGGGTTAATTTATACAAATAGCTTTTATTAAATAAAAAGCTTTGCAAAAAAAGAAAATTTTATATAAAAGTTAAATACATAATGCGAATTGTTATTGTAAAGCTCAATAACAAATATTAATTTGTACAACAAACAAAAACAATATGAACAACGCCATAAGTTGGTTTGAAATACCATCTTCCGATTTAGCAAGAGCAACCCGTTTTTACGAAGCAATATTCAACACCTCATTGGTGCCTGTAGATTTACCCAATATTCGTATGCGCATGTTTCCACTTACAGATTTGGAAAATGGCATTGGCGGTGCTGTAGTAGATAGTGGAGGTTTTCACAAGCCGTCTGCCACAGACGGCCCTTTGATTTATTTAAATGGCAATCCTGATTTACAAATAATATTAGATAAGGTAACCAACGCAGGGGGAATTGTTGTGGTTCCTAAAACCCAGATTAGTGAGGCATTTGGTTTCATGGCCATTATTATTGATACCGAAGGCAACCGTATTGGCCTGCATTCAATTGAACAATAAAAATCTTTTATTATGCAATCAAAAGCAACTACTGTAGCAGCTTACATGGCAGAATTACCTGACGAACATAAAGCAGCTATGCAACAGCTAAGGACTATTATTAATAAAAATCTACCCAAAGGGTTTAAAGAAGAAATGAGCTATGGTATGATAGGATTTGTAGTACCGCACAGTATTTATCCGCCTGGTTATCACTGTTCACCAAATCTGCCGTTACCTTTTATAAGTATAGCTTCGCAAAAAAACTTTATTTCATTGTATCACATGGGAATATTTGCAACGCCTGTTTTATTACAATGGTTTACTACACAATATGCAACAGCAGCAGTGGGAAAACCTGACGTGGGCAAAAGCTGCATCCGGTTTAAAAAGCCTGAAAATATTCCGTTTGAACTGATAGGCGAACTCTGTTGCAAAATAACCGTGGATGATTGGATTGAAACCTATGAGAAGAATTATAAAAAATAAATAACTATTTATTTTTGCAATTACTTAAAAATGTACACCCGAAAATATTACTACTTTTTTATGAGATATGCACTCCTTTTAATTTGTATTCTTTATTTATTTTGTAAGCCTGGATTTTCCCAACTTGTTAACTGGCATCAATTTGATACATCAATTGCAAAAAAGCGTAACCTCATATTTTTAAACGACACGCTGGATCAAATAAAACATACCGCTCAATTAAATAAAAACTTTTCTGTGTCTGCAAGGTGCTGGTATTATCAATTAAAAATTGCAGATTTAAAATCGGAGGATACGGCATATTTTAGCAATGCATATTTTATGGATAGCATTTTGGCAGATGATGGTTCCCCTAAACTATTACAATCAATTATGCACTTGCTTCTTGCAAAAAGAATTGCAGTATTCCGACACCAATATTTTTTCAGTAATAAAAAAAATCTTTTTTACAGCCAGAAATTACCAATAGATTATTCCAAATTACCACAGGCAGCATTAGACAGTATAGTAGAATTGCATTTTGAAAAAGCAAAAAACAGCAGCCTGCAATTGAAAAACATTCCTGTAATAGATTTACTCTGGCTATCAAGCGATCCACTTGTATTTCTCTTTAAGCCAGATTTTACGGATATCATTTATGCAGAGCAAATAAGCTATCAGCAAATTATCAGCAACCAATTTATTAACGATAATAATAGTTGGATGAAACTTTCGGCAAGCGACCTGATGAAAACAGATTCTTTGCCATTGGGTATAAATCAAAAACAGCAGACAATTTATAATTTGTACAAGCAATGGGCGAGCCTTCACTCAGATAACCCGGAAGCCTTTTATTTTATAGAATCACTTGCACGAAAATATTTTTATCAACAAAATTCAGCGGGAGAACAATCAGACAAATTGTATGAAAACTACCTGAACATGAATTGCCATTCACCCTATGCAAGCGTAAAGGCACATGCCATTTACCAGCTTGCAACCCGTTGGAATGAGCTTGGCAACCTATACAATAATACCAACCGGTATGGCAGCAATTGGACTAATTTCAATAATTATAGTGCCAACTTCGACAGTAGCTATCGTTGGTATTTTGCAAAAATGCATCTGCTGATAGAGGGTAACAATCAATTGTTGGATAGTTTTTTTTATTTGAAACAACAGTTAAATCAGTTGCTGGAACAGCACAAAAAGCCATTGCTAAAAATTGAAAGCAGTAACTATTATTTACCTGATGAAAGCATCAATACAGGGATTATTTTCAAAAATGTACAGCGTGTTTATTTCAAAATAGTTAAGCTTAGCAGTTATGATTTTATTATCAATAAAAAGAAATTATGGTTAGGTAATTTGTTGTATGCAAAACCATTGTTAGAACATAGTTTGCAACTACCCCCAAGCGGGGATTACCAACAACATGGCACACAAATAAAATTACCTGCATTGCCTGTTGGATATTATGCTGTTTTGTATAGCAATCATCCAATAGACGCTGCAAACCAAACAACAGCTTATTATACTTTTCACGTTAGCAATACAGCGGTTATTAACAATGATAGCCGTGTTTTTTTGCTGCATCGAAAAACGGGTTTTCCATTGATAGGAGCAAAACTACAAGTGGTTTACAAACATAATAAAAATGTAAAACTCAAAACTTACAACACCACGTCCAATAAACAAGGTTATGCCATCATCAATACAAAAGAGATAAAAAATGTTTTTGTATTTAATGGCGTCGATACGATAGTCGAAATGGTAAATACCCCATCAGAAAACAAACCAGATGAAGTTTTTGATAAGGATGATGAAGATTTAATGGAGTATTATGAGGATAAAATAAAACTACATTTATTTACTGACAGGGCAATTTACCGACCCGGACAAACAGTTCATTATAAAGGAATTTTTATTATCCGAAATCCAAAAACCGGAGAACAACTTGTATTGAATAAGCACAACCTGAAGTTTAACTGGCTGAGAAAGATAGTTGATAAAGAAGTAAAAGACTTAGCCAAAGGTAAATTTGATCTATATATACAAAATCCATTTGGAAAATCGATGGATACTATCCATATTGAATGCAATGATTATGGTTCTTTTACCGGTAATTACAAAATTGATAAAAAAGCAGCTACAGGCGAATGGGAGTTTGATACAGATTACATTGATATAGAATACGCCAATAATGGTAAATTTAAAGTAGAAGAGTATAAGCGACCTACATTTGAATTGATAGCAGATAAGCCTAAAAATTTTTTACAACTAGGCGATAGTTTTTTTGTAAACCTACAAGTGAAGTCTTTTACCGGTGCACAATTAAGCAATGTTAAAATTGAATATGATATAGAGGCAAACTTTTCAATTGAAACAACCAAGGCAGGCACAGGTAAGGAAGCTACAGAATGGAAAAATATATCGATAATTGATAGTAGCGGTAGTACCAATAGTAATGGCGAATTACAGATTAAAGTACCTGCTGAATTTTTTAAAAAATATTTTTTACCTACTATTAAAAAACAGGAAGTAAAATACAACATACATGCAACAGCGATTGATGCTACCGGAGAAAGCCATGAAGCCGATTTGTCTGTAACACTTGATAACAGGCCTGTTAAAATAAACTTTACCCTGGCTAAAATGTATGAAAAACGTGAACTCAAAGAATTATTGGTTACTACTAAATCTATGTTCAGCGGCAGCCTGCAAAAAATGCTGGATGTTATTATTTATAAAATAGCGGACCAACCAATAACTGATGAAGACAATTGGCAAACAACAGATTATGTAAGCATCAATAATGAGTGGATTTATACACCATTAAATAACAGTAGGCAACTTAAAAAAAATCATCCTGTTATTATTTATACCACAACTATTAACCCCGATGCTGGTAAGTTTATTTGGCCCCAATCAATATTACAAACAGGCAACTACAAAATAGAAATTTTATGCAGGGAAAATGGACAGCTTACAGGAGAAAAGGTTGCCGACTTTGCTGTATTCGATAAAGCTAACAATAGTTTTCCTGCAGATAAAACATCCTTTAATTATCTACCGGTTAATACTGCCGCAAAGGGTGAAGTAATTAAATGGTATAGTGGCAATACAACAAAAACTAACTACGCTGTTTATCATGCTCAATATTATGCTAAAACCCAAAGGGGAGTTGTTTTAAAATATTGGTACGATATTAAAACCGACGGCAATACATTGAATGAATATAATTATGTGATTCCGGCAGATGCTGTTAATGACATAAAGCTTACCCATATTTATGTACTTAATAACAAGCTGTATAAAGAAACTGTAGCTGTTTATGCAGCAAAAACACCTGCTACAGAGCCTGAAATAATTGTAGAACAATACCGAAAAAAACTGGTGCCGGGTAGTAAAGAAACATTTGTAGTTAGTATAAGAACAAGCAATGAAAATATAGCAGCGGAATTAATGACAACCATGTATGATGCTTCTCTGGAAAAGATTGAAAACCATGTATGGAATGTGCCCAATAAACAGGTACATTTTTATAGCAACCTGCAATGGAATGAAGCAATCAGCAACACGAGTACTAATTATTTATTTGACTATTCTTTTGGTACAGTAAACCAATCTGTTAAAGACAGTAATACTCCTTCTTTGTGGTGGTTAAATCCCTTGGATTATGCGTATTATGAAACATTTGAGAATAATAGCTTTATCAGATTGAACAATGGCACTCCTGGCGCATCTTATGAATTACAAGGCAGGGTAGCAGGCGTAAGTATAACCGGTAACTCTGCATTAAACGAAGTGGTTGTAGTTGGTTATGGTACTGCAAAGCGTAACATAACTGGTAGCATGGCATTAATAAAAATACGTGGCACTTCGTCAATTGCCAGCTATAATATTCCATTGGTAATTATAGATGGAATAGTATATGAAGGAGACCTCAGTACTATTGATCCGGCAGGTGTAACCGATGCCATTGTACTTAAAGGAGCAGATGCATCGGCGCTTTATGGAAGCAGAGCTGCCAATGGTGTAATTTTGATTAGCACCAAAGGCTTACTTCAGTTTACTGCAACTGAAGAGCCTGCGATAGTTGTAAGAAGAAATTTTGAAGAAACTGCCTTCTTTTTACCCCGGGTACAAATGGGTACAGATGGATTTTACAATATTAGCTTTACCATTCCGGAAAGTGTAACTGAATGGAATTGGAAAATGCTGGCGCATACAAAAACAGCCAATTTTTTCTACCTTCAAAAAACCATAGTAACGCAGCTTCCATTAATGGTACAACCTAATATGCCAAGGTATTTGTATCAAGGCGATGTAATAAATCTGCAAACAAGGATTACCAATTTAGACAGTACAATATTGAATGGCACCAGCAATTGTAGTATTGAAGATGTTGTTACAGGTGAGAACATAACGGCTGATGTACTTGCAGTATCCAAACAACCTTTTACTGCGGGTAAAAAGTCGAATAGCAGCATTGCTTATCAGTTGCATATTCCTGAAAATTTACTTAATCCCATCAAAATAAAAATTACTGCCAATGCAGGTAGCTTTTCGGATGGAGAAGAATACATCATCCCTATCCTAAGTTCAAAGACTCTTGTAAGTAATAGTGTGCCCTTTGTAATTACGCAACAGAAAGACACCATCATAAATACACCTGTTTTACCGGCAGATGCACAGGCTTATGGAATTGGTATGTACATTGCACCTAAGCCACAGGCAGCTATCATAAATACACTGCCTTATTTAGCAAACTATCCTTATGGTTGTGCTGAACAAACGTTTAATAAAATACTGGCATATTCCACTGCTTTAAAAATATTACAAACAGATACAACAGCCCAAAGTACAATGCGCTATCTGCAACAATTACCTGGCAATGATATTTCTGCTGATGCGCTGCCCGAAGAATTAAGTGAACAAACAATGCCGTGGTTACAATTGAATCATTCCACACAAATACACCAACAGCAATTACTACAACTATTCGATAGCCTGAACAGTAAACAAAAGATAGAAAAGTATATCAACGATATAGCAGCAATGCAAAATGCAGATGGCGGTATTGCCTGGTTTAACGGAGGAAAAAGTAGTATTTATATAGCTAACTATTTGCTTTATGGATTTGGAAAACTCAGGTATGATTCGCTGCCATTTTTGGTAAATGAAAAAGTGAAAGACAAGTACAATAAAATGTTACCAAAGCTGATGAAATTTTGTACAGACAGCCTTGGTTCAGTTACAGCCGGATCTTACAATAATCTTTTCCATTTGAATGCAGGAAGGTTTTGGAAAAATGATTTTAAATTGAGCAAAGAATACACAAAAAAGGCAGATTCTATTTTAAATATTGCCTGGAAAAACATTGATTTTATGCCATTAAATGAACAGGCTGTATTGATTATTGCAAGCCTTGGTTGTAAAGAAGTAAACGCTGAATTTTACAAAAATGCTGTTGCTCAGTTGGAGTCAATCAGGCAATTGGCAATTAGTGACAATGTAAATGGGCTTCGTTGGAAAGACATTAGCAATGCAGATGATTTTGCCAGCAATGCAGAAGAAACCATTGCTAACCTTGCAATGGCTTTTGAAGAAAATGGTAATAATACTAAGGTGGTAAACGGCATTATACAATGGTTACTGCATGCCAAAGAACAACACAACTGGAGTACTACCAAAGCCACAGCAGCTATACTTGGCTTGTTGATAAAACAACAAAAACCAGTAACAGGTAGCCCAATTAATTTAAGTGCCAACATACAACTACAAGTAACAGATAACTTATTAAAAGGTCAACTGTTTAGTTTTAATCAACTGTCGTCTTTTCCTTCAACCATTACTGTTAATAAAAGTAGTGATGCTGTTGCAAAAGGGGGGTTCAATTTTTATTATCTTACAGCCACAGCACCGGTAAATGAAATCTATTCAGGCGTAAAAATCAGCAAACAACTACAGTTGCTCAATAGTAACCGGCAATGGCAAAATATTGATAGCACAACAATTATTAAAATAGCAGATAAGGTACTAACAACCATCACCATTAATACACCCAAACAATTAAAATATGTATTGATTGATGAAAAGAGGCCAGCTTCTTTAGAGCCGGTAGAAGGCAGCAGTGGTTATGAATACAATACTAATTTTAGTTACTACAAATCAGTAAGAGATGCGGGTCACCAGTTTTTTGCAGAGCAAATTCCCAGCGGTATTTCCACTATTGAATATGAAACAATTGTTGTAAAAGAAGGCACATTTAAAAACGGGCAGATAAGTTTACAATGTATGTATCAGCCGGCAGTAAGGGCCTATACTGCTGGAGGAGTGATGAAAGTAACTCAATAAATCATTCTTTATTCCTCCCCCTCTCACCTGGATATAATTGCTGTAAATGATCGCTTTGCCAACAGGCTTTGGTATCAACATCCATTATACTGAGTTTACCGGTAAAAGCAGCACCGGTATCAAGGTTCCATACATTGCATCCCTGCATGGGCCTTGTTTCATTAAAATACAATGTGGGGGTGTGGCCAATATAAATTTCTTCAAATAGCCGCAGTCTTTTTGGAAAAAAACGGGAGCTTTTAGGTATGCTTGTATCCATGGCAACAGCCATTTCCCAAAGGGTTCTATCCCAGCTAAAGGTAGAGGAGTGAAACTCATGTTTTGGCCCATGCATACTGGTAAAACCAGCATGTATATACAACCTGTTCTTTTCATCTACATACAGGTAATCCATCAGTTCTAAAAAAACAAGCTGCTGTTCTCTTTCTAACTTATCTATCCCTTTGTAACTCTCTACCGTTTGCCGGCCACCATGTATTAGCCAGGTGCTGTCTGCATCTCCGGTGCGTAACCAATCCTCACACCAAACATCATGATTGCCCTTTATAAAAATACAAGGTTGAACATTTTGTAAAGCCATAAGATAGGTAATTGTTTGAGCAGATTCGCTCCAGCCATCTACATAATCACCCAAAAATATCAGTGTGTCATCTTTGGTAACAGCAGCCCTTTGCAACACTTGTTGCAGTGCCTTTAAACCACCGTGAATATCTCCTATAACAAATGTTTTTGTCTTCATCTTACTTCAAATAATTTCATTAAAAAGCAATCATCTTACACCATCAAATTTTAAAAAATGAATAAACCAACATTACCCATTCTCGTGCCGCATTCCCTCTGCTACCTTAAAAATATGGAGGATGTAGGGAAACAATGCATCCATTGTTTCTGCTGCCCCTTTGGTTGAACCCGGTAAAGTAAGCACAAGGGTATTGTTGATAAAGCCAGATACTCCCCGGGAAAGCATGGCATACGGTGTTCGTTGCTGACCGTAATTTCTGGCAGCTTCCATAATGCCCGGAATGGCTCTTTGCAGTAATGGCTCAATGGCATCTGGTGTTACATCTCTTGGCGATAATCCAGTGCCGCCAGTGAAAATTAGCAGGTTGTAGTTTTCATTGCAAAGCTGCAAAGCCTTTTTTTGTATTTGTTCAAACTCATCTGGAATTACTTCGTAAAAATTTGTTGGCAAACCATGCTGTGCTAATTTTTGAATAATGGTTTCACCTGCAATATCTTTATTGTTGCCCGCCGCAATACTATCTGAACAAACTACAACAGCACAACTTACCGGAGTGGTTAAAAAATCTTTAAAATCTGATTTACCACCTTTTTTGTTTACCAGTTTTATATTGGAAATTTCTACCTGCTTATCAATTGGTTTTAGCATATCATACATAGTAAGTGCTGTAACGGCAGCCCCGTGCATGGCTTCTACCTCTACACCTGTTTTGTAAATGGTATGTACTTCCACCAGTATAGTAATACTCATTTCATGTATGGTATGTTTAATGGAAGCATACTCAACCGGTATTGGATGGCAATCCGGAATTACATCGCTGGTTTTTTTTATAGCCAGTAAACCGGCAGCACGGCTAAATTCAAACACATCGCCTTTGGGTACCATTTTGTTTACAATAGCATCAATGGTTTCTTTTTTTGAAACGGTGATGGTGGCACTTGCTATTGCCTTGCGAAGGCTACTCACTTTATGGATAATGCTATTCATAGTTGGTATGCTATTTTATAAATGAGTACAATTATTTATTTTCTTTCCATTGATATTCCTCATTTTCAAACAGCTCTTTTCCCCAAATGGGTAGCTCTTTTTTTATGCGTTCTACCACTTCTTCGCAGGCATCAATTGCCATAGCACGGTGTGCAGAAGATGTGAAAACAAAGAGGCAAATTTCTCCGCTGTTAACTTTACCAAGGCTATGATAAATGTGCATGCAGGTAAGACTGTATTTTGCAAAAATAGCTTCCCTGATAGTGTGCATAATGGGTAAAACCATCTCTGTAAAAGCAGTGTATTCAATTGCCGTAACCAGCTTATCATTTAAAACATCTGCCCTTACCTGCCCCAAAAAAATGCTGTGGGCTCCAATGCTTTTATTGCTGCTGTGCTTTTGAATACTATCTGCAATAAATGTCGCAGCAATTGCCCCTTGTGTAAATATGTTCTTTGGTTTTTTATCAGTCATCATTTTACTGTTATATTAATTGAAAAATGCTACCGTTTAAACTGTAGATTTTTTTATTGTTTCCAAAAATTTTCATCAGCATTATGGCTGCCTGTTT
>Ga0136636_10001643_pt1 | contig 13130 bp, 8 predicted proteins | sample AntDrymUQ8522106_2_FD_104653 | JGI IMG/M metagenome (GOLD analysis project Ga0136636, IMG submission 104653) | Polar desert sand microbial communities from Dry Valleys, Antarctica - metaG UQ852 (21.06) | ecosystem: Environmental > Terrestrial > Soil > Desert | place: Antarctica: Dry Valley... | reverse complement strand
TTGAGACAGCCTTTGCGAAATATTCCGCTGGAGCAATTCAATTATGTTGCCTTTGAAGGGAACATTGGAGCGGGGAAAACTACTTTGGCTACAAAAATTTCTGAGGATTTCAATGCGAAAACCGTGTTAGAACGTTTCGCAGATAATCCATTTTTACCCAAATTTTATAAAGACCAAAATCGATACGCATTTCCACTTGAAATGTCATTTCTTGCCGATAGATACCAGCAATTATCCGATGATTTAGCGCAATTTGATTTGTTTAAAGACTTTCTGGTTGCCGATTATCATATTTTTAAATCGCTGATTTTTGCCAAAATAACTTTGGCTGAAGATGAATATCGCTTGTATCGCAATCTATTTGACATCATTTACAGAGAAATGCCAAAGCCAGATTTATATATTTATTTGTATCAGAATTCAGAACGGCTGTTGCAAAATATAAAGAAACGCGGCAGAAGCTATGAACAAAAAATCCCAGCAGAATATTTAGATAAAATCAATAGTGGTTATCTGGATTATATTAAATCACAAACCGATTTGAATGTTTTGATAATTGATGTTTCGGATCGGGATTTTGTAAAAAATCAAGAAGATTATCTTTATATTTTAGAGGAAATACAAAAGAAAATTAGTAAATAAAATATTTTATCTTTTCAAAGTAAAATGGCCTTGAAGCGCAGATTTATCCTTTTCTAAGGTTATAGCGTACCAATAATCAGAGGAAGGGAGGGGATTTCCATTAACGGTTCCGTCCCAGCTAGGATTACTAGCATTCAAAGTAACAATCAGTTTTCCAAAACGATCAAAAATGTTTACCACTGCTGAAGGATATTTTGATAATCCTTTAATTCCCCAGACATCATTGTAAGAATCATTATTTGGAGTAAAATATTTAGGGATGCCCACAACCACTATTTCTTTAGAAGTGATTCCGCAGCCATTTTTGTCATTGATGAAAACCTGGTGAATTCCAGCAGGTACATTATCAAAGAAATTGGAGTCTTGCCAAAAATTAGTAGGGTCATCCAAGCTGTATTCATAGTCTCCAGCTCCGGAAGTATTGATTGTCACGGTATTGCTATCCGTCAAGTCTACAATGTCAATAGAGTCAATAGTTGCAACGTTCGAAGCGTTGACAGTTACCGTTCGAATGCGACTGCATCCCGTAGTATTTAGCACTTCAACGGTGTACACTCCCACAGTATTTACACCCAGTGTTGGAGCGTTATTATCCAAATTAGTTCCGTCTTTTTTCCATATATAACTGTAGTCATTCACAGCGCTGTTGTCCCGTATTCCTGCGTTTAGCGTCACAAAAAAAGCGGGAAGGTTCGAGCAAACCAACTCATTTGACGCTCCGTCTAAATTTAAATCAATGTTTGGAATTGGATTAACCACAAAATTTATTGTGGTTGTAGCAGTACAGATGCTATTTAATGGATTTTCAACGGAAACGATAATTTTTTGACTTTCAGTTACAAATGGATTTGGTAATGGACTTGATAACAAAGTACCATTTTGATCAAAATATGTAGTAATCATTCCGGTTTGTCCCCCTAAAATAATGGATTCGTATGAAGTGGTGTCAAACGCAAATTTTCCATCTTGGAGCGATGGATTTGGCTCGTCATCGCAAACCGTTGTCAAGACTAGTGGAATGCTAAATGCCTCTGGTAAATCATCCACTGTAAAGACAATAGTTGTTGCGTCAAAACACTGCAAAGTAGAATTAGAAGTAACGACAGCTTTTATAGTTTGAGAAGTGCTTGAGAAAGTGGCTGGGAATGGACTGGTAATGCTTTTTCCATCGGAATCTTTAAGGGGATTATTATTTTGGTCAAAATAAGTCACCGTTGCATTGGATTGTCCGTTCAACAAATCGCTTTCAAGAGTAGAAGTATTAAAAGTAAATATTCCATCTTGATTGTCATCACATTGCTTTGGAATCAAAACTAAATTTGCCTTGGGCAACGCTTCGACTTTTAAAGTGATATAAGGACCTAAGCCGTAACAAGCATTATCTAAATTACTGTCAATACGAACCCAGATATCCTGCAAATTTGGATAGCCAATGTTCCTGTAATTGGATAAGTTAGTTATGCTATTGACCTCTTGTAAAGCTTCTTGTTCGTTTCTATAATACGAAATAGTGTAAACATCAGTGGGAGGTAATTTTGATTCTATTGCAGCTTTAGAGGTGGTCAAGTCAAAGGAGGCCACTCCATCTCTTTTATTGTTGTCACTAGTGTCGTTTCCATTGAGGTCTAGAGTATCATCACACACCGCTAGCATTGGAAATTTATAGTTTGGATCAATGTTAGTGGCTGACACTTTTAGTATTATTTCAGCAACGCTAGGACACCTTGTCGTATTGTTGGCTACTCTTACCCAGATTGTAGTTGTGGTAGCAGTTGTATTTTCAAAGGACAAATCATTTGCAATTAAATCCGAAGCTAACGCATTATTTGCACCATTCTGAGTTGTGTAATAGGTAAAAGTTTCCTCGTTATAATTTTCCGAAATTACACTATTATTCACTCTTAAATTAAACAAGGTTTTGCCATCTGGAATTGCATCGGTATCACATTGAGAAATAGTGATATTGACCACAACAGGAAGCGCATTTACAGTGGCTATTAGTTCCGCTCTAGGACCTTCACATCCAGTAGTACTATCGGTTTGACTTACGAAATAAGATGTTGAACCTTCTGTTACAGTCGATGGCGTAGGGCTGGTTGCACTTGATGTTCCGCCCGTTGCTGCGGCGTACCAATTTAAGGTACAATTTGTAGCTGTCGTTGCAACTATAGGGACTGCCGTTTCATTTTTACAATAACTAATGTTACTTACTTCTGGAGCCGAAGGGCGGACGTTAATGGTTACTTTTATTTCAGAACGAGGTCCTTCGCAATCCGTAATGCTACTAGTTTGACTTACAAAATAAGAGGTAATACCTGCACTTGTTGTTGCTGGAGTAGGACCTGTTGTACTTGATGTTCCACCCGTTGCTACAGTATACCAATTTAAGGTACAATTTGTAGCTGCCGTTGCTGATAAAGGCACTGCCGTTTCATTTTTACAGTAACTAATGGTACTGATTTCTGGAGCCAAAGGCAGAGCGTTAATGGTTACTTTTATTTCAGAACGAGGTCCTTCGCAACCTGTGGCATTCGTTTGGCTCACAAAATAGGATGTTGTGCCACTTGTTGTGGTTGACGGAATAGGTCTTGTTGCATTTGAAGTTCCACCCGTTGCCGTGGTGTACCAATTTAACGTGCAATTTGGAGTTGCAGTTGCAGCCAAAACGGCAGGAGTTTCATTTTGACAATAGGAAATAGGCGAGACTACACTTGGTGCATCTGGTACATTTATTAGGGTCGCAATTATGGCGGTTCTGGAAGCGGAGCATCCTGCATCTATATAGTACGTTGCTGTGCTTGTTATGACTGGACTATAAGTTTCGCCGGTTGCTAATGACGCACCACCTGAGGGAGTAGCATACCAATTTATTATTCCATCTGTGGCTGTAGCTTTCAGTGCAACTTGCCCGGATCCGCATCTTGAATTAGGTATTATAGATGTTATTGTAGGAATTGTGATTGTTGTACTAGCTGAGATTTGAAGAACAGGATCTCCGGTCATTCCGCCATATTCCACAATATATCCTTTGGGTTGATAATTGCCGCTTGTTGCTCCCGTATTTGATAAATCATTCCATGATCCAGGATTTCCAACAGAAGGAGCTGTTATGTGCGCGTAATCCTCGTTTCCTGCTTGATTGGGTTCATTAGTATTCCAAAAGGCAAAATTAAAAGGTGGAGTTGCTGTACCATTTGCTAGTCCATTCCAGAAAGTAGTTCCCGCTTCTGGTCCTGTTACCCACTTCCAAACGCCCTCTGTTTCCGCATCACTACCGCCAATCCATCCGGCTCCAGGGGCTTGTTTTCCTGCTAGTTGTGCTTCATCTTGGGCTGTAATTGTAGCTAAATAGCCTTTAAGACCATAGTAAAGACTTGTTTCAGCTGCTACTTTTGCTACTGTCCAGTTGATGCCTAAATTCGGCACATATTGATAATAATGACCGTTGCGAGGTAAATAATTTGCTTGCCCTATTGTTATTGAGAATTTCCTTATCCCTGACGGAGTAGTAGAGGAATTAGTGAAAACAACATCTTTTATCGCATTAATAAAGTCTTCATACAATACTTCTGCTCCAATAATTGGACTTGATAATTTTAGTTTTCCTTCGGTAGAATTCCAGTCAAAGGTGATTTTTGGGTGTGATGCGGGATTGGCCAATTGGATTAAATCCTGCCCATTAACATATCCCGACGAGATCTGAATGTAAATAGCATCTGCTCCAGTGTCGTCGACGTTAGAACCGATGATGTTTACGTCGGTTACAATTTTTAAGGAATTTCCTGGGCAAAAGATTTGATTACCTGAAGCCGTAATCTTGGGCGGGTTTTCAATAAATGTTGATTTTATTTCTTTTTCACTTGCAATACATTTATTATTTTTTATGTAAATGGGAATGGCGGAGTAATTTGCCATTGGAGCAAACATTAAAAACAGTAAAGTTATTTTTAAAAAAGTACTAAATCTCATTTTATAAAAGTATGAGTTTTATAATAAAAAAAATAATTTTATTGCGGCCAATTCATTTTAGAAAATAAATCCCAAACCACAATTCCTGCGCTCACGGATATATTTAAAGAATGTTTAGTGCCTAATTGTGGGATTTCGATAGAACCATCGCACAATGCAACTGCTTCTTGGGAAACACCATACACTACATTCCCAAAAACTAAGGCGTATTTTTTGTCTTTTTCAACTTTAAAATCTTGCAAAAAAACGGCACTCTCCACTTGTTCAATAGCCAGTGTCGTTACATTTTCTTTTTTTAAATTTTCAATGACTTCTAATACATTTTTCTGATGCTCCCAAACAACTGTTTCTGTGGCTCCAAGGGCCGTTTTGTGTATTTCTTTATTAGGAGGAGTAGCAGTGATGCCGCACAAATAAATTTTTTCAATTAAAAAAGCATCAGCAGTTCTAAAAACAGAACCGATATTATGCAAGCTGCGAATATCATCTAAGACCAAAATAAGGGGTGTTTTTTTAGACTCCTTAAAAGCTGTAATGGATTTTCTTTCTAATTCGCTGTTTTCAAGCTTTCTCATATTTTTTTTGGAATTTTTATGCATAAAAAAGCTCCCGACAAGGAGGGAGCTTTTTTTTATTGTTTTTTAAAATTTAGCTTTTTGTAGCATCAGCAGCCAAAACATTTCCTTTTATTGTAAGTGTTTTACTTGGTACAACAGCATTAGTTGTCAAAGTTACTGTTTTTGTAAATGCTTGACCCGCTCTTGAAGTATCATATTTTACTCCAATAATTCCTTTTGCACCTGGTGCAATTGGCTCTTTTGGGTAGGTTGGTACAGTACAACCACATGAACCTTGAGCATTGGTTATGATTAAGGGTTTGTTGCCATTATTAGTGAATACAAACTCACGTCGGCCGTCAGAGTTGTAAGCGACTGTGCCATAATCAATCGTCTCTGTAACGAACACCATTCCAGCTCCATTTACTTTTGCAGTAGCAACTTTAGTATTGGTCGCTTTTAATTTTTTAGTTGTTTCTTGTGCGTTAGAAGTAGTAACTCCTAGAGTAACTAGCAGGGCTAGAGCAATTATTTTTTTCATCGGTGTTTAATTTTATAAATATCCACAAATCTATATAAAAATTAGAATTTCCGCCTTAATTTTTTCTTAAAAAAATAGTTTAATTTTTAGTGTAGATCGCATTTTTGTTTTAAAATCTATAAATTCGCTTAAATTTATTTAATTTTCAAATACAAAACATTGGCATCTAAAGATAAAGTAGTTAAGGAAACACCGTTAATGAAACAATATAACGAAATAAAAAGAAAGTATCCTGATGCTTGTCTTTTGTTTCGTGTGGGGGATTTTTATGAGACATTTGGTGAAGACGCCGTTCGTGCTTCTAAAATTTTAGGAATTGTATTGACCAAGCGTGGAGCGGGTTCTGAGACGGAAACAGCTTTGGCGGGTTTTCCGCATCATTCCTTAAATACCTATTTACCTAAATTGGTCAAGGCTGGACTTCGTGTTGCAATTTGCGACCAATTAGAAGATCCAAAAATGACCAAAACTATCGTGAAGCGCGGTGTTACTGAACTTGTAACTCCCGGGGTTTCTTTGAATGATGAGGTTTTACAATCTAAAACGAATAACTTTTTAGCATCCATTTATTTTGCTAATAAATCTATAGGAATTTCCTTTCTTGATGTTTCCACCGGCGAATTTTTAACTGCGCAAGGCAATGCGGAATACATTGATAAACTGTTACAGAATTTTAACCCAAGTGAGGTTTTGATTCCAAAAAACAATAAAAATGATTTCCGAGAAATTTTTGGAGAGGATTATCATAGTTTTTATCTCGAAGACTGGATTTATAAGGAAGATTACGCCTTCGAAACCTTGACTAAACATTTTCAAACCGTTTCTTTGAAAGGATTTGGAATCGAAGAGCTCAAAGAAGGAATTATTGCTTCGGGCGCTATTTTGTATTATTTGTCCGAAACCCAACACAATAGAGTACAGCACATAACAGCGATTCAGCGCATTGCCGAAGATGCTTATGTCTGGATGGATCGGTTTACAATTCGCAATCTGGAGTTGTACCACAGTTATAATCCAAATGCGGTTACCTTGCTCGATGTTATCGATAAAACGCTTTCGCCAATGGGTGGTCGTTTGTTAAAACGTTGGCTGGCGCTGCCTTTGAAAGACGGTTCTAAAATAAAAAGCCGTCACGAAGTGGTTTCCTATTTGAAAGATAATCAAGATGTTCTCAAAAATATTCAGATTCAAATTAAGCAAATTTCCGATTTAGAGCGGTTGATTTCAAAAATTGCAGCCGGAAAAGTATCGCCTCGCGAAGTGGTTTATCTCAAAGAATCCTTAGACGCGATTATTCCAATAAAAACATTGGCTTTGGAAAGTCCGCAAGAAGCTGTAAAAGTAATCGGTGATAGTTTGCATAGTTGCGAATTGTTGCGTGAAAAAATAAAAACAGTTTTAAATCAAGATGCTCCAGTAGCGATTGCCAAAGGAAATGCGATTGCCAAAGGAATCAATGCCGAATTAGACGATTTGCGAGCCATTTCCATTTCAGGAAAGGAATTTTTAGAAGGAATTGAAAAACGAGAATCACAACTGACAGGAATTTCCTCTTTGAAAATCTCTTTTAATAACGTGTTTGGATATTATATTGAAGTGAGAAACTTGCACAAAGATAAAGTTCCAACTGAATGGATTCGGAAACAAACCTTGGTCAATGCAGAACGCTATATTACTGAAGAGTTAAAGGAATATGAAACCAAAATTCTGGGTGCCGAAGAAAAAATTCACAAAATTGAAGTAGAGTTATTTGAGCAGTTGGTCAGTTGGATTGCCACGTACATTAAGCCGGTGCAAATGAATGCGAATTTAATTGCTCAATTGGACTGTTTGTGTTCCTTTACACAATTGGCCATTGAGAACAAATATGTTTGCCCGGAACTCGACGAGACATTCGAGCTGGAAATTAAAAATGGGAGACATCCCGTTATCGAAAAACAATTACCGCTAGGGATGCCTTATATTGCTAATGATGTTTTTTTAGATCGAGAAACACAGCAACTCATTATGATTACTGGTCCTAACATGTCTGGAAAGTCAGCTATTTTGCGTCAAACCGCTTTGATTGTGTTGTTGTCTCAAATGGGAAGTTTTGTCCCTGCAGAAAGCGTACGAATGGGGATTGTCGATAAAATATTTACTAGAGTTGGAGCCAGCGATAATATTTCGATGGGAGAGTCGACTTTTATGGTCGAAATGAACGAAACGGCTTCTATCTTGAATAATATTTCGGATCGTAGTCTAGTGCTGTTAGATGAAATTGGTAGAGGAACGAGTACCTACGACGGGATTTCTATCGCTTGGGCTATTGCGGAGTTTTTGCATGAGCATCCCTCTAAGCCAAAAACCTTATTCGCAACCCATTATCATGAATTGAATGAAATGAGTGAATCATTACCCCGAATTCAAAATTATAATGTGGCTGTGAAAGAATTGAAAGACACGGTACTTTTCATTCGGAAGTTAGTAAAAGGAGGCAGTGCGCATAGTTTTGGAATACATGTGGCAAAGATGGCTGGAATGCCGCAGATTGTAATTTTGAAAGCACAAAAGCTCTTAAAAAAATTGGAGAAGAATCATTCTAGTGATGCCTTAAACGGGATTAAAGCGGCACAGGACGACATGCAAATGAGTTTTTTTAATCTGGATGATCCTTTGCTGGAAGAGATCAAAGAAGAGATTTTAAATTTGGACATAAATACCATAACTCCAATGGAAGCGTTAATGAAACTCAATGAAATTAAAAGAATGTTGACGCGAAAATAAATTTTCCGTTTTAAAGTTTACGTAATCAGAAGGTTAACTTTTATCTGTAAATTTTTTATAAAAAAGGCTTGTGTAATTCAATAAATGTCCTAAATTTGCATCCGCAATACAGAACAAGTATAGCGGTTCTTTTAAAAAATTGAAAATGCAAAAATAGCTCAAATGATAGACGCGAGGAAGTTTCGGCGAAGCGCAGTCTAAGAGTTAGATTTAATAATAATGCGAAAATAGCTCAGTTGGTAGAGCGCGACCTTGCCAAGGTCGAGGTCGCGGGTTCGAGCCCCGTTTTTCGCTCCACACCACATAATGCTCGGATGGTGAAATTGGTAGACACGCTGGACTTAAAATCCAGTGAACAGCAATGTTCGTGCGGGTTCAAGTCCCGCTCTGAGTACAAAGAAAACCCTTATTTTATAAGGGTTTTTTTGTTTTTGGTTCGGTTGTATTTATGAGAAGTTTTGAGCTAATTATCAGAAACGAACCTACAAACGAACCTATTCATATTCAAATCAAGGTGGTAATGAAGGAGTTTGTAGATGCCAAATTGTATAATTAATAACTTTTTAGACGAAAAAAATAGTGTTTATTGGGTTGCTGTTTCTAGGGTTGAATTGCATAGGGCAGGGGACAGGAAAATGGCAAGGCAATACCAACGTAGATAGACCTGCTATCAATCAAAAAGAATACAACTACTTAACCAAAGGATTGAAAATAGAGCACGAAAGTGGATTGGATATAATAGACGGATGCGAATTGCTTGAAGGAGGTAAGGTTACTCATGGAGATTAGTATGTTTTTAATTTTGCAAACTGAATCGAAAAGGCTTCTGGGAATTTAAAAGGCATTTCAGTAGTGGTGACTTCAAGTGTTACTAAAAATACCTATTATTTTTGCATCCCTTTAAATAATCAAACATTATTCAATCAATATGTAATTTACAGGTATCGTTTAACTCCTGAACTTTCTAAGGCTTACAATTCCGCGCTAGCTTCACAATACAGTGGTTTGAGCCAACGATATTCCGAAAGAAATGAAAAATAAACTTTGCAATAAAGCAACTGTTGAACAACGTTTTACAATTAAATCACTCAGCCCTTTGACGAACCTACGGATTGAGAGTTCTTAAAAATATTGACAAAATAAGGCTATGACAAACAGTTAGTTATGTTTTTTAAAAATAATCAAATTGGATTCTACAAAACATAAAATCCAGTGAACAGCAATGTTCGTGCGGGTTCAACTCCGAAGCTTCGGAGTCGCTCTGAGTACTAAAATGCTTCAAAATTTGTCTGGAGCTTTTTTTATTTTACAATAAATCCAATTTCATTTTAAAGTCTTTGTCGAAAATACAGTTCGTGTAGTGTTTTAAATGTGGTTTGGAAGCCAAAGTGTTATCGTATAGAATTTGACGGCGTAATTCATTTTAAATAAGCGTATGGGAGCTTTTGTTATTAGTAAAAGATACAACGACGAGTATAAATTTGTTTTCACTTCGAGAAAGGGAAAGGTTGTTTTTACAAGTTTAAGTTATGAGTTGAAATTTGAGTGTGAAGAGGATATTGAAAAATTTAAAGCAACAATTGAAAGTGCTGACTTCTTAAAGTTTAAGTCTTCTGGAGGAAAGTTTTATTTCAAATTGATCTTGGGCGGGAATCATTTTGCAACGAGCAGAAAATACACAACCGCATTACGATTGCAGAAAGGAATTGATGAAATAGTACGGTATGGCTCGATGTCAGAAACATTGGACTTCTCAGCTAGTGATTTTATATTCATTGACTAGGCTTTTTCGATGAATTGATCTATAAAAAAGGGAGTCTTGGTATTAGCCAAGACTCCCTTTTTTATATTTTTTGTACGCCTGCTCTTGAATTAGAAACGATTTAAAATTAAAAAAGCCATCTCGCATAGCGGATGGCTTTAAAATTTTTAGAATTTGAGTTCTAATTATTTTTTTACTTCTGCAGCAGCATCAGTTGCAACAGCAGCAGCGTCAGTAGCAGCAGCAGCAGCAGAATCAACAACTTGAGCAGCAGAATCAACTACCATTGCAGCAGAATCAACTACCATAGCAGCAGAATCAACAGCAGTTGCAGAATCTTCAGCAGGAGCGTCAGCTTTTTTACATGATACAACAGTCAATACAGCAACAGCAGCTAAACTTAAAAATACTTTTTTCATCTTAATTTAATATAAAAGGTTAATTATTAATTCGTGGCAAAGATATAAATTTTTTAATATGTAAAATATTTTTTTATTTTTTTTTTAAAAAATAATATTTTTTGTCAACGTCCAATTAAATACCAATTACTATGCCAGTTAATACAAATGGTTCATTGCTGTTTGATAGCGTTGGTTAAGCCTTTTTTTTGGCTATTTTTTTTGTAAGTTTTTCTTTTTCAAGGGTTTAATTTTCTTTGGATGAACTAGCTTTAATTCGCTAATTAAGTTTTTTGCTCCAGCATATTTATCCATAATAAACAAAACGTAACGTATGTCTACCATGATATTTCGACAAATACTAGGATCATAATATATATCGCTCATTGTTCCTTCCCAAACCCTGTCAAAATTGAGTCCTATTAGATTTCCACTCCCGTCGATTGCAGGGCTTCCAGAATTGCCTCCTGTAGTGTGATTTGTACCAATAAAACAAACTGGCATTTTTCCATTCTCACCGTATGGGCCGTAATCTTTGGTATTATAAAGATCAATTAATTTTGATGGGACATCAAATTCATAATCGCCTGGTATGTATTTTTCCATCACACCATCTAAGTACGTTATTGGGGTGTATAGCGTAGCGTCTTTAGGTTCGTATCCTTTTACTTTTCCATAGGTTACTCTTAAAGTACTATTGGCATCTGGAAATATACGACCGTCTGTATTCAATTCTAATTGCGCTTTCATGTAAGTGCGTTGCAATGCGGTAATAGTCAAGTTAATTTCGTCGTATTTTGGCGCAATTTCTTTCGCATATTTATCGGCTAATTCTTTTGCTAAAAGGAATCCTGGATCAGAATTTAGTTTTGTTATCACAGTATTTGCATCACCGGATAGCAATTCTTTGAGGCCTTCGTAACTTTTAAGTTTAGATTTGGAATAAATTTCCGAAGCTAATTTTTTGGCATTTACATTTACCAAGCTTTGTGGTAAAAATTGTTTGGGTGATTTGGTGGCATACAACTCGATTAGTTGTTCAAATACTTTTTCATCTACCGTTGCATTGAAATTTTTGTAAAAATCAGCCAATCCGCTACTTAAATTATTTTTTCTGTCCGTGAATGCTTGTTCTCCTTTGGTTTTGTAAACTTGCTCTAATTGATATAATCTGTATCCAGTACTTAGCAATTCAGTATTGCGTTGTACGGTTTCCATAAAGTAGTCTCTAGCGAGTGCGTAAGGAGCGATTTCGGTATAGTTTTTTTCGAAGTCAGCTAAGAGTGTGCCGTATTCTTTTTCTTTACCTGCTTTTGTTATTTTTTGCTGAAACGCTTTTTCAGTTTCTCTTTTTATGGCAACGGCATTGGATTTTTTTAATCCTTGCGTTTCGCCAATCCATTTTTTCCAATAATTGGCAATACTCGCATATTTTGAAGCGTACTGAATTTTAATAGCGTTGTCTTTTCGCATAAAGCCATCGGCAACTTTCAAGGCTTTGTCTCTGATTTCGATTTTGGCCGGATTCAGTTCGTTTACAATTTGTTCAATTGCAACGGCAGGCAAGTACTCGTTTGTTTTTCCTGGATAACCAAATACCAGAGTAAAATCATCTTCGGCTATGCCATCAAGAGAAATAGGAAGGAAGTGTTTTGGAGTGTAGGGCACATTATCTTTCGAATATTTTGCTGGACGGTTGTTTTTGTCCGCATAAATTCTGAACAAAGAAAAGTCTCCGGTATGACGTGGCCAAACCCAATTGTCAGTATCTGAGCCAAATTTCCCTATTGATGTAGGCGGAGCACCAACGAGGCGGACATCCGTAAACGTCTCTGTTACAAAAAGCATGTATTGGTTTCCTTCATAAAAAGTACGAATTTTATTTTCCTGCCAATTTTCCTTTGGTAAAGAATTGGTTAAAGCTGAAATGTTTTCTTGAATCTTCTTTTGTTTTTCGGCTTCGTTTGTTACTGCAGCAGTTCCCTCTAGAACCAACGTAGTTACATCTTCAATTTTTACCATAAAAGTAACTGTCAAACCTTCGTTTGGCAATTCTTCTTCCATTTTGTAGGCCCAAAAACCGTCTGTGAGGTAATCGTGGTCTACCGTAGAGTGCGATTGAATTTGGGAATAGCCACAATGATGATTGGTTAATATCAGTCCTTTTGGCGAAATAACTTCAGAGGTACAACCTCCGTTAAAATGAGGAACAGCATCTTTCATGCTTGACTGATTTACATCATAAATGTCTTTTACAGACATTTTCATGCCTAGGTTTTTCATTTCTGTCTCATTCATTCCTTTTAATAGGGAAGGAATCCACATGCCTCCTTGTTGGGCTTGTGTCTGGATGACGAATAATAATAGGAATAGTTTTAAAAATTTCATGTTTATCTATTTAGTTTGCATTTTTATCTGGTTTTGTATGCCATTAATTTTCGATTGTGTAATTCAAAACCGCTGGCAAGATACAATTTTTGCGCGTTTTGATTGTG
>Ga0136636_10001642_pt1 | contig 13136 bp, 11 predicted proteins | sample AntDrymUQ8522106_2_FD_104653 | JGI IMG/M metagenome (GOLD analysis project Ga0136636, IMG submission 104653) | Polar desert sand microbial communities from Dry Valleys, Antarctica - metaG UQ852 (21.06) | ecosystem: Environmental > Terrestrial > Soil > Desert | place: Antarctica: Dry Valley... | reverse complement strand
GAGGATGTTCGCAATGTCATCATCCTTAAGATTGGGAAAGTTAGTCATTACAGATTTGTTCCACTTGTTGTAAAGTCCAACTGAGTAGGCGTCACCACTAGCAACTACTATTTGAGAATTTCTGATCCAAGAGTAGAGGATTTTCTCTCTTCCAGCCCAACGTTCCTGCACACCACCTAAAGCAGGACCTGTTAAGTCATCCTTCATGTTTTTGTTGTGGCAAGATGCACAATTGGCTTTGAATAGTTCTTTGCCTAAATTAGCATCGGCAAACGAAACACCTGAAATGAACAGAACAAATCCCAGAACCAAGACTTGACGCAAACAGGTAAACCAAATTCTTTTCATATTCAATTGATTTTCAATAGAAGTTTTTATCAACAATTCTATAATATAAAATGGTCATAGATTTGTAAGCCACAAAATTAGTTGTCTTGACATACAAGACCAAGCTATGTACAAAACATGTACCTATTTAGACGTTTTCTAAATAATAAATGTGAAACAAATATTATTTACCATGTTGTTGAAATGCAACTAAATAGAATAATTTGATATACTCACAAAACATAATAGATACTTTTAAAGATTCAGCAAACTAAGATTTTTACCAACATATCTACTTCAATTGCTTTTTCAAGTTTTTCTAAATGTTTTCCAGAAATAAATTTTTGATTCCTTGCATCTATGAACTAGAAGTTAGAGAAGATATCTATATTTGTTGATCATTTGGGGTGTTTCTTGCTTCAGGCAAGATTCTGAGATCAGACCCACATAACTTGGACGGATAATGCCGTAAGAGGAAATGTGTCATGAAATATTGGCCAAACCAACCCCTGGTTTTGGTATTTATTTCACTTTTAATGGCTTTTTCATGCTTAAGTATTTTATCTTATTCCTGCTCATAGGTTCGCCTCATGTTGCTGTTTTTACAAAACCCATTACCCATCATTTAACAGAAGTTGGCTTCGACCTAAGCTCTACTATGGGCGAAATCGATAATAATATTGATCAAAATCAATATTCTGTTGCAGTTAACCCCGACAAAAACTATGTATTTCGTTATCCCTTTGGGCAAAATACGCCTAATGGGTATTTGGGGTTCAAAAAGGATTCTGTACCTATTGCTGACACAACCTGGCTGCGGCAACTATCATCAGTAGAAATATTATCGAACTTTACTGGATCAAGAGATGGATGTAATACTACCAAATGGGGTAAAACTGAGCTCCAAAAACTCAACAATGGCAGAGATATGCCGATGATATTGGAATCAATGCCTTCAGTTGTAACCACAAGTGATGCAGGCAATGGTATTGGATATACATCGATGAGAATTCGCGGTGTCGATCAAACCCGAATTAATATCAACATCAATGGCGTTCAGCTCAATGAAGTAGAATCACATCAGGTGTTTTGGGTTGATCTTCCGGACTTTGCTTCATCGGTTCAGCAAATCCAGGTATCTAGAGGACTTTCAGTCAGTTCCAATGGCTCAGGTTCCTTTGGAGCAAACATTTCGCTTATGACAAACAATGTTACCCCGCTACCCTATGCGAACATCGACCTAGGTGTAGGGAGTTTCAATTCCAGAAGGCAAAGTGTCTCATTCGGAACAGGAACGCTCAAGAATGGCCTCAGTTTGGAAGGTAGACTATCCAACATCCAATCGGACGGATTTGTGGATCGGGCTAAAAGCGATTTGCAGTCCCTGTTTGGAGCTTTGAGCTACATGAACAAAAAAAGTATTTTCAAACTACTAGCTTGGACGGGCAGGGAAACTACCTACCAATCATGGAACGGTGTTCCAGAATCCAGATTTAAAAACGATCAAGCTGGGATGCAGTCATATATTGACAGAAATTTCATAACAGAGCAAGAAGCTACCCGACTACTTAATAGCGATCAGAGATACAATGTGTTTACTTACGAAAACCAAAATGACAATTTCAAACAAGACCATGTTCAATTCATTGGCACACATGCCTTCGACTCAAAATGGTCAGCAGGAGGAATATTTCATGCCAGACAAGGTTCAGGATTTTATGAAGAATACCGAACCAACGACAATCTGAATAACTACGTCGACACTGGGGATACTATTATATATACAAATTTGGTGCGAGAAAGGTGGTTGTCAAACCTATTTGGTGGTGCCCGTCTATTTGTGAATTATGAAGGAGCAAGGCTGACCTCAAGAATCGGATTGATCAGCAATTTCTACAATGGAACACATTTTGGAAAAATTAACTGGACTCAAAATAACTTCAATCTCACTGCTGGTCAGGAATATTACAGGACTCGAAGCAATTATACTGAAATGTCAGCCTTTGTGAATCAATCATTTCATGTCAATGACAGACTTGATGTCCATGCAGATGTGCAGGTACGGAAACTCAAATATGAATGTATAGGTATTGAAAATGGCAAAACGCCTGTAAATATCACCTACGACTACCTCTTTGTGAATCCCAAAATAGGAGCCAGTTATGCCTTCTTGGAGCGTAGCATTCTGAGCGGAAGTTATAGTTATGCACAAGCACCACCACTGAGGGAAGACTTCATACAGAACCAAAATATCATACAGCCCCAACAAGAATCCATGCAAAATATGGAATTGGGAATCCAAACTTCAAAAGGCAATTTTACTGGTCAGGTGAACATCTACGGTATGTTTTACAAAAATCAACTGGTGCAAACTGGCAAAATAAATGACACTGGCGCTGCTTTAAGAGTCAACATACCCAACAGTTACCGAATTGGAACGGAGCTTCAAGCCAAATACCAACTATCAACCCATTGGGATATTGGAGGCAACTATACTTGGAGTCGCAATAAAATAAAAGCATTTGAGGAAGAGATATTCAATTATGACAATGGAGCAGCCGATATCGTATTTCATGAAAATAAAGACATTTCATTTTCGCCAAATGGAATTGGCTTTGCGCAATTGAATTACAGCAAGCAAGTATTTCATGCATCCGTTTCAAGCAAATATGTAGGGCGACAATATCTGGACAATACCCAAAATAAATCCAGGTCTTTGGATCCTTACAATACCATCAATACACAAATAGGTTTACATTTCAAGCCAAGTTGGTGTAAGGCATTTGATATTATTGCAGATGTGTACAACCTATTGAATGTAAGGTATGCAAACAATGGGTACACCTATAGTTATACTTCAGGACAATTGGTCACTGAAAACTTTGTTTTTCCACAGGCTGGTATAAACGGTATGTTGACTTTAAGAGTCAGTTGGTAGAAAATTAGAAAGAATTTCGCCAAATTACTAGACCCAAAGCATTGAAAAGTTTCTAAATTTGAGAAAAAAATAAAACGATGAAAAGTCATGAAATAGATTTCAAGGTTTACGGCGAAGAGATGCAATGCGTTGAATTGGAATTGGATCCTGGAGAAACTGCGATGGGAGAATCAGGCAGTTTTATGATGATGGATGAAGGCATTGAAATGCAAACAATATTTGGAGATGGAAGCCAACAAACTGGTGGATTTTTTGATAAAATGCTGAGTGCAGGCAAGCGACTCCTGACAGGAGAAAGTCTATTTATGACCGCATTCACCAACAACGGAGCAATTAAGCAAAGAGTAAGTTTTGCTGCACCCTACCCGGGCAAGATTATTCCAATGGATTTATCAGCACTAGGAGGTAAGATTATTTGCCAAAAAGATGCGTTTTTGTGTGCTGCCAAAGGAGTCAGCATAGGCATTGAATTCCAACGAAAACTGGGAACAGGATTGTTTGGAGGAGAAGGATTCATCATGCAAAAATTGGAAGGTGACGGTATGGCATTTGTCCATGCCGGTGGATATGTTTTGGAGCGCGCACTCGAAGTAGGCGAACTCATCAAGATAGACACAGGATGTATTGTAGCTTTTACCAGCAATGTCGACTACGATATTCAATTTGTAAAAGGCATCAAAAACATGGTTTTTGGCGGCGAAGGTTTATTTTATGCAACACTACGCGGGCCAGGCAAAGTGTGGATTCAAAGCTTACCCATCAGCAGACTCGCATCCAGAGTGATAGCCTATGGAGGCATGAACCGCAAGGAAGAAGGCAGCGTGCTGGGTGGATTGGGCAATATGTTGGACGGCAAATAATATAAATTGATCATCAAGCAAGTGAAGTTTGGTGCGGTACGACTGAAATGAAGTTGTAACCACATGCTGATAACTGTATTATCTGTGAAGGGTAAAGTAATTCCGAACGACGAACCAATGCGGTAAGCGCATATTTATAAATAGCCAATTGTACGCTTTGGTGATACTTTTAGAGGGGTAGTCAATTGGCATGAAATGGGTGAATGGGTGTAATTTGAGAGTATTACAATAATATCTTGGCCACACCCGTCTAAAACCATTAAGATTTATACCGAAATAGCGGACAAATTTACGGACAAATTTGAATTCTGGAAGAAAAATCGAAAATATTTCCCAACACACAAAGCTTACACATTTGCAATTCGCACAAGCCAACACAAAGACCAAAGCTTGGCAAAGAGTGTGCCTGTCCAACTGCACAGCAGGCAGACTAGCGGTTGACATAAAGAACAACGAAGGCATAACAGCGTTACCTGTTCCCCAACCCTCACAAAAACACAAAAACTTCAATTTTTAGAAAATAAAACGGCTTCATCAGAGGAGTTTTAAGGAATCTAATTTTATTGAATATTAATTTGGTTTCTGAATTTTGAGGTGCTTATAATTGAAGTATGTGGCTTTGGAATTGGTACTTTAAACCCAATAATTCAAGCCCTAAATCCTGGCCAAATAAAAAAAAGCAGCTTAAAACGGCCGAAAATCAACTAAAGTAAGCTAATTTTGGTGGATTAGGATAGCTTTTAGATGGACTGACGTTGTGTGTCACGATTGGTGGACAGCACTAACATTAAATTGACTTCCAGAAATCAACAGGACGATAATGCGAACTTTGACAAACAAACAATAGACACTTAAACAAAGAACAATCCAAAATGGAGGAAATTCTGGAAACGACCTTACTTGAATATGAGAAAAGTGCTTTTGTCATTGATTTGGTTGTGCACCGTAACGGAAAACAATACATACGCATTTTACAGACAATACAAGACGAAGGATCTGACCTTAAAAGAGCGATAAAAATAAATCCATCACTTTTGAGTGACATCGTAAATGTTCTAAACTTTTATCATGATCTTATCCCAGGCATCAAAGACAAACAACAGCCAAAACAAAACGAAACTATAAAAAAGCTTCGTCTAAAAAGTTTGACAGAAACTGAAAAGAAAGCAATTCAAAATCGTTATTTAAAGGGAGTTCCGATTTCGGACTTGACAATTCAATTTGACTGCAAAGAAGAATTGATAAAGCAAATCCTGAATAACAATGGAATTGAAATTGTAAACAACAAACTGCCAGCATCAACTAATTTCAAAAAGTTCAAAAGGAAAAGGAGATAAACAAATATTTATGCAGACATAAAGCGCACTACTTCAGACAAGCAGTTTGGCGAACGCATACAAGCGACACCTATGGCACAACCCTCACAAAAACATAAAAACTCCATTTTTAGAGCATAAAACGGCTTCATCAGAGGAGTTTTAAGGCATCTAATTATATTGAATGTTAATTTTGGTTTCTGAATTTTGGAGTTTTCATAATTGAAGAATGAGGCTTTGGAGTTGGTACTTCAGACCCAATAATTTCAGCCCTAATTCCTGGCCAAATAAAAAAAAGCAGCTTAAAGCGGCTGTAAATCAACTATAATAAGCTAATTTTGGTGGCCCCCTTTCAACCGGAATTGGTGGCCCCCTTTTACCGGAATATTTAAGCGGAAAAAATAATAAAAATGAAATATTTAGCATTACTCTTTCTCCTTACTATTAATAATGTTTGCTCTGGACAAATACTAAACGGTTCTTTTGAAAACTGGACGTTTATTCCAAATGCAAGTAGTAATTTTCAACCATGGGCGTTAAATGATTGGATTCATTGCGATAAGCTGGGCGATCCATTTCCTATGAACAGTGGTTTCCCTGGTGCGTATAAAGATAGTATTGCACAAGAAGGTTTATTTGCTTTGACCCTTACGCGGTGGTATGGTAATACTTACGATATTACAAAATTTAAAAATAAGTGTACAGTAAATCCAATATTTTTGAACGGGTTCTATAAATATTCAGATAACGCATTAACAAACGGCATAACTGACACGGCATTAATTTCAGTTTATCTAACCAAATACGACTCAAATAATCAGATAACCGATACCATAGGTAGTGGTAGTATTGAATTGATTTCTGCGGATAGTTATACTTTATTTCAATGTCCCATTGTTTATGTCCAAACAAGTATTGCCCCGGATAGTATATTGATAATCATAAAACCTTCAAAATTCGAAGGTGGCGTGGATGTACCAATTTGTTTAAGTAGTAGCTATTGTTCATATTTAACGGTGGATCATATAAATTTGAAAATTAGTACTGAAACAGTAGAAGCAAAAAATAAAAAATCTTTTATAGTTTTCCCCAATCCCGCTTCCTCACAAATTTCAATTGTCGGTGCTATTTTGTATAAAAAAATAGCAATCTACAATACATTTGGAGAATTAATATTTATTAAAACTGCTACTTCTGATAATGAGAATCTGGATACAACGAACTTTGAGAATAGAATCTATTTTTAACGATAGATGGAAAGGTAGAGAGATTTGTAATTGAATAAGATTTCCGTGAACACTACGTATTATTCTATTCTATCCCAATATCCACGCACAATGCTCATGCCGGGCAGCACAGCGTCCATGCAACCGTTGTCGGAAACAAAAAAACAAATAATAATTAATTGGCGACATGATATTTAAACACATAAAATCTAATTTAGATATAGAGGATGATGAATTTGATTTGATATATCCTGAAAATATCAAACGAGTCGCAGAAATACATTTTACGCCTGTCAATGTATCGAAAATTGCGGCTCGCTATCTGGTTGAGCGCAAAGGCTTTAAAATATTGGATATTGGTTCTGGTGCAGGTAAGTTTTGTATGATAGGTTCAGCATGTACCGACGGATATTTTACAGGTGTTGAGCAGCGGAAAAGCCTTTGTGCCGTAGCCCAAAAGGTTTCAAAAAAATACAACTTGACAAATGTAAAATTTATCAACGCTAACGTTCTTGATATTGCGTTCAAGGATTTCGATGCTTTCTACTTTTACAATTCTTTTTATGAAAATATTTGTGCATCAGGTGATATAAACAATGAAGTGGAATTAACCCTTGATCTATATGTGAAATACTCTAATTATGTCAAAGAACAACTAGATTTAATGCCCATTGGTACAAAATTGGTGACCTATTTTAGTTATTTAAAAGAAATTCCAAACAGTTATAAAGTAAAAATATCTACTCTGGATGACAAACTTAAAATGTGGGAAAAGACCTGTTAAAGACGCCATTTAAATTTTAATTTTTACAGGTTTTTCTTTTTTCAATTGTATTTAGTTTTGCAAAATTGTCATTTTCATAAAATGAAAATACCTACTGATTTTATACTCAAATTTTTTTCCGTACTTCGCGATGGCATTACTAAGTAGCAACTTTAACAAGAAATTTTAGCAGGTATCAATTGTTGGCATTGAAGCTTTACTATTGGGCATAGCGTCTGCTATTGCAAGCGGTGTTTCCCTCGAAAAAGGATTGATAACAGATATATTTGCGGGGTTCATTATTCCCACTTTTGGTGGTAGCCTAGTACAAATAGGTATGCCAGTTGGTGCTTTTATCGTCGTTGAGTATGGAATCTTTCAAAAATATGGCATTGACGGATTGACCATTGCCACATTTATTGCAGCGATAATCATGTTAGCAATGGGAGCGTTGCGCTTTGGAACATTGTTAAAATATATTCCACGTTCTTTAATTGTGGGTTTCAGAAGTGGTATAGCAGTCATTATTTTTTCAACACAAATACGATATTTTTTGAGGTTGTAAAACATAGCAGCCATTAACACGTGGTCATTTTGTTTTTGGAAATGCCCTATTGACCAAAATTGTTTTTATCGATTATAAGCCATGAAATATTTCAAGCCAATTCCTGGCCAAATAAAAGTTGCAGCTTCAATGGGTGTAAATCAACTAAAACGAGCTAATTTTGGTGGCTTGTGTTGGTTCATAGACAGACTGCCGTTGAGTCCATTTTAGAACTGATCGCATACAAACTGACTAACCGACATAAAAGAAATGCAAAGAAGAAAATTTATTAAAGATACATTAACAGGACTACCATTAGTGTTTTTGACACCGACACTTTTGGCAAGTTGCAGCAAGGACGATGAAAACGCAAATTCAAACGGAAAAACCGTTGTTGTAATTGGTGGTGGAATTTCAGGTCTTGCTGCTGCAAAAAAATTAAAAGAAAAAGGATTTACTATCATCGTTTTAGAAGCACAAGAAAAAGTAGGTGGACGAATGCGGACAGACAGAAGCCTTGGCGTCGCTTTTGACGAAGGAGCAAGTTGGATACACGGACCAAATAGCAATCCAATTACAAATTTAGCATCACAATCGGGTGCAAATACATTCCATACTTCTGACGATAGTATTGAAGTTTTTGACACAAATGGAACAGCATATACTGATATAGTTTTAACTACTTCTGAAAATCAGTTTGAAAGTGCTTTGAACGCAGTTAGAAGTGTTGGAACTCAGACACAAAGTTTTCAAACAGTGTTCAATTCGCTTTACCCAACACAGGCCAATGATAGACTTTGGAAGTATATGCTGTCTGCTTTTTTAGAATTTAATACGGGTGGGGACATTTCAAAACTTTCGTCAAAATTCTTTGATGATGACGAAGAGTATGGCGGAACAGACTTAATTATTACGAATGGTTATGATAAGGTAACAGACTTTTTAGCAACAGGTTTAGACATTAGATTAAACACGAGAGTTTCAAGCATCGATTACTCAGATTCAAAAGTAAATATCTCCACCAATGGCAATATTATAGACGCGGATTACGTGGTTGTTTCAGTTCCGTTAGGTGTATTAAAAAATAATGTAATTACTTTTACGCCTTCATTGCCAACAAATAAAATCGATGCTATTAGTAACACTAATATTGGGAATTTGAATAAATTTTTGTTGGTTTGGAATACACCATTTTGGGACACTAATTTACAGTATATTGGTTATACACCTGACACTAAAGGCAAGTTTAATTACTTTCTAAATATTAAGAAATTTACACAAGCAAACGGCTTGATGACTTTTGCTTTTGGCGACTATGCCACGCTAACTGAAAGTATGACTGATAGTCAAATTATTAACGAAATATTGTTGAATTTAAAGAGTATTTATGGCAACAGTATTCCAAATCCGACAAATTTTTTGAGAACAAAATGGGGACAGAATATCAATTCTTACGGAGCTTATTCTTACCCGACAAATGGCACAACATCAGCAGACTTTGATACACTATCGAATGATGTAAATAACAAAGTTTTCTTTGCTGGCGAACATACAGAAAGAAAATATCGTGGAACAGTTCACGGGGCATATTTAAGCGGAATACGAGAAGCCGACAAAATAATAGACTTATAGTGAGAATAAGAAAAACGGCCTCTAACGGCAATACCTATGGCACAACCCTCACAAAAACACAAAAACTCCTTTTTTAGAGCATAAAACACCTTCATTAGAGGCGTTTTATGGCATCTAATTTTATTGAATGCTCATTTGGTTTCTAAATTTTGCAGTGCTTATAATTGAAGTATGGGCTTTGGAATTGGTACTTTAAACCCAATATTTCAAGCCCTAAATCCTGGCTTAATAAAAAACCAGCTTAAGAAATCTGTATAACAACTAAAATGAGCTAGTTTTGGTGACTTAGGTTGGTTTATAGACGGACTGCCGTTAGGTGCAACGCAAAATAGAAAGAAAAATACTTTTATATTCGCAAACTCTCGACAGACAATTTTTTCTCGGTTGACAGACAATAACCAAAAAATAAAACACGAACTGAAAAATCAAAGACAATGAAAAAGCATTTACTTGTTACGTTGTTCATTCTCGGATTTTTTTTACCAAGCATTTTATTTGCTCAAAGTATTGCACTTGGAGGTCGGCATTCACTTGCTGTCTGTTTGGATAACACCGTGGATTCTTGGGGCTATAATGGTTATGGGCAACTTGGAAACGGAAACATAATGGAACAAAATACTCCTACCACAATAACAGGATTGTCAGGTGTTATAAATATTGCAGGAGGTTTGTTTCATTCTTTGTTCTTAAAAAGCGATGGTACTGTGTGGTCTTGCGGAAGAAATTCACCAGGTAATCTTGGTGATGGAACTAATACCGACAGGTATCTTCCGGTACAAGTTCTTGGCCTTTCAAATATTGTGCAGGTAGCCGGAGGCGGAGAGCATTCACTCTTTGTTAAAAGCGATGGCACTGTGTGGGCATGTGGGTTAAACTCATCAAGACAACTTGGAGATGGAACAACTATAAGCAGGACTAATGTAGTACAAGTTATCGGACTTACCGAAGTTATACAGGCTGCTGCTGGTGCCGAATTTTCTCTTTTTTTAAAAAATGATGGAACTGTTTGGGCTTGTGGACATAACGGATACGGGCAGTATGGTAACGGAACAAATATTACGAGCACATCACCTGTTCAAATATCAGGACTTACAAATGTGCGTCAATTATCAGCCGGTGAATGGCATTCACTTTTTGTGAAAAATGACGGAACTGTTTGGGCATCGGGCAGAAATCAATATGGTCAGTTAGGCGATGGAACAATTATAAATAAAAATGCATTTTTTCAAATAAACACATTAAATGGGATAATGCAAGCAGACGGAGGAGGCATTCATTCTGTTTTTGTAAAAAACGATGGAACTGCTTGGGCTTGCGGATTGAATAGTTCAGGCTTTGCAGGAGATAACAATGGTCAATTGGGTGACGGAACTACAGTTGATAAACTAACCCCGGTACAAGTGATTTCTAATTGGGGGTCGGAAACGATAATTCACGCTGAAGCTACAAGAGAGCATTCGCTATTCTTAACCGCAAACGGATCGGTTTGGGGTTGCGGAAGAAATAATTACGGACAGTTAGGCAATGGCGTGTTTGCTCCGATCAATTCTACCTCTCCCGTTATATCAAACTCTTCTACCTGCACTACACCAACAAACGCAATAAACAAATTTGATAATGATGATTTGAAGGTAACTATTTTCCCTAACCCGTTTTCCACACAGACAGTTTTGCAGACTGACAATCTTTTAAAGAACGCAACTCTCACAGTTTTAAATTGTTTCGGGCAGACAGTAAAACAAATAAAAAATATTTCGGGGCAGACAGTTGTTTTGTCTCGAGACAATTTGGCAAGTGGACTTTTCTTTATTCGCCTTACAGAGAACAACAGAACTTTAGCGGTAAACAAATTAGTAATCACCGATAATTAATTTCCTGTTCGATAGTTGCTTTTGTGCAGACGACTTTTCTCTCGACTGACGGCACGACATAAAATAAAAAATGCTTTAACACAAAATCGAGTAGCTTGATCCACCATACAAAACAAGGCACGGAGAGGCTCTCACACCACTGTTTTCCGACTTTATCGGGATACTGCGTTTCATTAGACATCGGACTTACCTTCTCCTAATAATCATTCATACATTCATAACCCCATTTTCCTAATCGCTTTAGCGTGATGGTAGCTGTCAGTATCCGACTTTGGGCGATTAACCAGCCTCCTTTCCGCGTTCTTTTAATTGCATAAGCCTTTCCTTTTCGGACTCCTAGACCAATCACGCTCTTTCGTTTCCGCTCTGGTTCTTCCAGTCCGTCCAAATGCAGTATCGTAAACGATTCCGAACCCATCTGTCGATCGTTTTGAGTTTGCTGCCAATAATTTTCTTAGCCTGAAATAATTGATACAGCCTCGCTGCAATCGCTTTAGCCTGGTGACCCGTTTGTCCAAACTCATTGGATACGTTTTGCGGGTGATTTCCTTGATGTTCGCCTATAGCTTATTCAAACTCTTTTCCAGTACGATGAACTTAAATCCACCCTTCGCTTCTTTCTCAAAAATTGACGTAAACCCATATCCCAATATCTGAAAGCTCGAAGGTCGGCAGATGCCGCTCTTCTCTACGTTGATAAGTAATTTCAGCTTGTCTTTCAAAAATTTAACCACCTGATTTCGTATCTCTTCTGCACGGGATTTGCCTTTGGCATAAATACTAAAGTCATCCGCATATCGAACAAATTTCTGGCCTTTCGACGCTAGATATTTGTCCACCACGTGCAGCAGAATTTTAGATAGCAATGGACTCAGTGGGTTGCATTGAGGTGTACCTTTTCGTATTTTGGTCAGATTTTCAAAGAAAAATGTAATGTTTTTTAAATCAAAATTGACATTAGCAGATTTTGCATTTTAGTTGAACTCATCTATAAATCTTAACGTATTCTCTGAATCTATTTGCTCTTAAAGCAAAACAAACTCAATCTAAAATCTGTCCTGTGCATGGATACATTCCATTTAGAGACTGCTTTTTATTGACAATAAAATAAAGAAATTTATCGCTATTTTATACATTAATAAACTTGAAATAATTGGTATGCAGAGTTTTTCCACACCTGTTCCGATGTCTAATCGGAAGACCGACGTCAGCTGAAACTCTTTGGGGCAGTTCTAACATCAAGCTGACCAGCCCTGATTGAACATTTTTAAAAGTCGGACAAGCCTTGTTTGCCATCCTTTGCAAGATAAAAAGAGAGGCAAAGCCGACTCATAAGCCAACGCAATTTGCCTCACATTGTAATTACCCCCAAAGGCACGAAGAACATACTATGTAGTAGGATGAGGAATGTGTGAAAGGTATAACTTCTTCATTTTGTTGTGTAACGTTAACCCCATAACATACTTAAACCTTTGTAGCATAAATTTTTAGTTACAATTTAAAAATAAAATATTTTATGAAACAGGAACACAATCAATATGTGGAAAAATTGGTGGCGATGGTCAAAGATGTTCGCATCTGTATGCTCATCACTAACGAAAAAAATGCGAAAAATTTATCGGGTAGACCAATGGGTATAAATAAAATTGATGACGATGG
>Ga0136636_10001640_pt1 | contig 13143 bp, 9 predicted proteins | sample AntDrymUQ8522106_2_FD_104653 | JGI IMG/M metagenome (GOLD analysis project Ga0136636, IMG submission 104653) | Polar desert sand microbial communities from Dry Valleys, Antarctica - metaG UQ852 (21.06) | ecosystem: Environmental > Terrestrial > Soil > Desert | place: Antarctica: Dry Valley... | reverse complement strand
CTTGGAGATTGCCGCCGCAGGGGGGCACAGCTTGTTGTTGATGGGGCCACCGGGTTCGGGTAAATCTATGTTGGCGCAACGGTTTGCGGGTTTATTGCCGCCGATGACCACCGATGAAGCTTTGCAAAGTGCCGCCGTTGCCAGTCTGGGCGGACGGTTTTCATTGAGCCAATGGGCGCAGCGCCCGACGTGTCACCCTCATCACACCGCCAGCGCGGTGGCTTTGGTGGGTGGTGGTTCGCCGCCGCGACCGGGTGAAATTTCGCTCGCCCACCATGGTGTGTTGTTTTTGGATGAAATGCCCGAATTTCCCCGGGCTGCGTTAGAAGCCCTGCGCGAACCCCTGGAGACAGGCACCATCACCATTTCGCGGGCGGCTCGCCGAGCTGACTTTCCGGCCAGATTTCAGTTGATCGGTGCCATGAATCCTTGCCCCTGTGGCTACCTGGGCTCAACGCAAAAAGCGTGTCGCTGCACCCCTGATCAGGTCGCACGCTATCAGGGCAAGCTCAGTGGCCCTTTGGTGGACCGCATTGACCTGCATGTGGAAGTTCCCGCTGTGGTACCTCAAGACTTGATGCAGTCCCCGCGGGGTGAAAGCAGCGCAACCATTCAAGCGCGTTGCACGGCCGCGCGAGACCGTGCCATGGCGCGTCAGGGCAAAGCCAATCAGGCTTTGGTCGGACAGGAAATTGACCAGTTTGTACTTCTCGATGAAGCAGCCGCCAAATTCCTGAACGTGGCTGCCGCCCGTTTGGGTTGGTCCGCCCGCAGCACGCACCGCGCCTTGAAGGTGGCAAGAACCATTGCTGACCTTGCCGGTGCGCAGACCACGCAAATGACACACGTGGCAGAAGCCATGCAGTACCGCCGGGCATTGCGTTCGTCCTGAGGTGGGTGGCTTGACGTCAACGCACACGCCCTACACCCCACGGCTGGTCATATGGTTGTCCCTGGCGCAATTGATCAGCTGGGGCAGCGTCTTCTACCTGTTTGCCGTGTTGATGGCACCTTTGGAGCGAGACCTGGGTTTGAGCCGCGCACAGGTGTCGTTGGCCTTTAGTCTGGCCTTGCTGACAGAAGGCCTGATGGCTTACGCGGTTGGGCGCTTGATTGACCGCGGTCATGAACGTGCGGTGATGACGGTGGGGTCGGTGCTGGCGGGGGCGGGTTTGTTGCTGCTCAGTCAGGTTGATTCGTTGACGGGCTTGTACTTGGCATGGGTCAGCTTGGGGGTGGCCATGGCGGGGGTGCTGTACTCGCCCGCGTTTGCGTTGGTCACGCGGCGCTTTCCCAATGATTTTCGGCGCGCCATCATCACCCTGACGTTTTTGGGCGGACTGGCCAGCACCGTCTTCATTCCCCTGATTGCCGGGTTGATCACCCACTTTGGGTGGCGCGCTGCCGTGATCATGCTGGCGCTGTTGCACTTGCTGGTGTGCGCGCCACTGCACGCGCTGGTGTTGCGCGGCGCACCCAAACCACGGCTGAATCCGACCTTAGGCCATGCGGGTCAACCGGCCAGTGCGCATGCCTTGATGCGCACGGCCCCGTTTTTGCTGATTGGCCTGTTTGTGGTGCTGATGATGTCGGTCACCGTGGCGATTCCGGCGCACATGGTCAGCCTGTTGCGCGAGAACGGGCTGTCTGAGGCCTGGGTGATTGCCATGTCTGCGGCCATTGGTGTGGCGCAGGTCCTGGGGCGGGTTCTGTTGTACGGGTTCGAAAGCCGATGGGACTTGCACACCGTCAACCGGTGGGTGCCTTTGCTGATCCCTCTGGGTTTGCTGTTGCTGTTGTCAGCCTCGTTCATGGGCCGCTGGCAGTTGGTTGCGGTAGGTGCGTTTGTATTGCTGTATGGTTTGGGCAATGGGATGCTGACCATCGTCAAAGGCACGGCGATTGCGCAGTATGTGAGTCGCCGCCACGTGGCCAGTTTGAACGGCGCTTTGGGGCTGCCCCTGGCGCTGGCACGCGCCGGTGCGCCGCTGCTGCTGGGCGTGATGTGGTCGCCCCAAGCCGGCTACAGCCACGGACTGTGGCTGATGCTGGGGTTCAGTGGGGTAGGCGTCTTGGCCTTGGCCCTGGCGCAGCGTTTGAGTCAGCGCACGCACCCAGACCCTGTGTGAACACGGTGTGGGAGCCTATTGCGTTTTTAGATCGATACGACATTAGGCGCGAAGCCGCAGACAGTGCTTACGCATGGCAAGGCGAAGCAGCAACATGTCGAATGGATATGGAAATGGAATTAGAAGCCTTTGGTCGCCGTGTGCCGGGTAGGTCTGCCTAGCAACGCAGGCAATGGCTCAGGGGTTTGCGCTTTGAAGGGTGTCGCCGTTGAGGACCACCTGGGCCCCCACGGTGGCCGAGTTGGCCTGGGTGATGGTGCGGCTGCTGCCGTCTTCCATGCGAACCAACACTTGGTAGTGAATCACTTTTTTCATGCGTTTTTCAACGGTGTTTCCGCCAATGGCACCTCCGACGGCACCCAAAATGGTGGCCAGAGTTTTGCCATTGCCGTCACCCACCTGGTTGCCCACGGCGGCGCCCAGCACGCCACCGGCCAGCACGCCGACGCCGTTGGGGGTGCCTTCCCGTTCAATGGGCGTGACGCTTTCAATGACGCCGCAGTTGCCACAGATGGGCCGCTGAGGTGCGCGGGCGACAGCGGGTTCGGGTGACTGGGGCAGCACCGGTTGGGGTTTGGCCGTGAAAACGGGCGGCTGGGTTGTTTTATTTTTAGGCGCATTTTGCGCAGGAATTGCCTTGGCTGGAGGGCTGTTTTTGACAGTGGCCTTTGAGGTGTCAGTGTGAGCTGGGGCGGATTTCTCGGGATTGGTCTCGGTGAGAATGGCCTCGGTGCCTGGTGGGGTGGACGCTGTTGGCAACGGTGCCAGTGCCGTTTCAGTGACGACCGGAAGCATCACGGTGTTGGGCTCCAACGGCTGGGTTTGCAGGCGCACCAACGTGGCGCCCATGCCCAGCACGGCTACGCCCAGCACGCCAATCGCGATCCATAAGGCTTTGTTGGTGCGGGCGGGTTGGGTGGTTTCAAAGGGTGCATTCATGGTGCTTGGTTTCCAAAGGTTGTGTGGTCTACACGGTCGATAACGTCTACGCGAGCGCCACAGTAGACGCTTGCGACAAAGTGCATGTGTCTAATTTGTAACATTAGGTAAACCTCTAGGCCGCTCTTAGAGGTTTGGGGCCAATAGCCGCGCAACATCCCGCTCGGGCAGGCCGCGGCGTTGGGCTAGGTCCTTGAGCTGGTCTTCGCCAATCTTACCCACGTTGAAATAGGTGCATTGCGGGTGGCCCAGGTAGAAGCCGCTCACGCTGGCCGCTGGTGTCATGGCCAAACTTTCGGTCACAGACATGCCAATTTCTTCGCACTGCAACAGCGCGAACATATCTTGTTTGACGCTGTGATCGGGGCAAGCGGGGTAGCCGGGGGCGGGGCGAATGCCGGCGTATTTCTCGGCAATCAGTTCTTGCGGCGTGAGGTTTTCAGACGGCGCATAGCCCCACAGGTCGGTGCGCAGGCGGTGGTGCAGGTATTCGGCAAAGGCTTCGGCCAGTCGGTCGGCCAGCGATTTGAGCATGATGGCACTGTAGTCGTCGTGCGCGGCCATGAAGGTATCTACCTTCTTGTCTACGCCCAAACCAGCCGTCACGGCAAAGACGCCGACGTAATCTGCAATATAGCCGCCAGTTTGGGTTGCAAAACCCGTATCCCTGTTCGTGGTTGCTATGATTTTTGGAGTAATGTCTTTGGGGGCCACAAAGTCCGCTAGGCATCGGCTGGGGCGCATTTGGCCGTCGATTTCTTCTTTGGCCGCTTGCTGGCGCAGGCCGTACCAGGTCAAGGCAACGGTGCGGCGGGTGTCGTCGGTGTACAGCTCGATATCGTCGTCGTTGACGGAGTTGGCTGGGTAAATGCCGATCACGCCGTTGGCCGTAAGCCAGCGCCCTTCGATCAGGCGCTGCAGCATTTTCTGGGCGTCGGCGTAGACCTTCTGAGCCTCAACACCCACCACCTCGTCGTCCAGAATGGCCGGGAAGGAGCCCGCCAAATCCCAAGTCTGGAAGAAGGGTGCCCAGTCGATGTACTGCGCCAGCTCGGTGAGGTCAAAGTTTTTGAAGACGCGTCGCCCAATGAATTTGGGGGCGACGGGGCGGTAATCTTGCCAAGCGCTTTGCGCGTCGGGCGCGGGGGCGCTGGCCGCGTCCAAGCGGGGCAGCCATTTGTTGGCGCGGGCTTGGGCCAGCGGCCACAGCGGAATCTGCTTTTTACCGGCGTGCTGGGCGCGTACCTTGGCGTAGTCGACGGTGATTTCTGCCAAATAGTTCGCAGCACCTTCGCCCAACAGGTTTTGCGCCACGCCCACGCTGCGCGAGGCATCGGGCACGTAGACCACCGGGCCTTCGTAATGCGGCGCGATTTTGACCGCGGTGTGCACGCGGCTGGTGGTGGCTCCGCCAATCAGCAGCGGAATTTTCTTGATGCGGAAATAGTCGTCCTTCTGCATTTCGGCAGCCACGTATTGCATCTCTTCTAGGCTGGGCGTGATCAGGCCAGACAAGCCAATGATGTCGGCCCCTTCGGCCTTGGCACGCGCCAGAATTTCGTGGCAGGGCACCATCACGCCCATGTTGACCACGTCGAAGTTGTTGCACTGCAGCACGACGGTGACGATGTTTTTGCCGATGTCATGCACGTCGCCCTTGACGGTGGCGATGATGATCTTGCCCTTGGTCTGCACATCGCGCCCGGCGGCTTCGTCGCGGCGCTTTTCTTCTTCAATATAGGGAATCAGGTGCGCCACGGCGGATTTCATGACGCGTGCGCTTTTCACCACCTGCGGCAAAAACATCTTGCCTTGGCCAAACAAGTCCCCCACGATGCTCATGCCGCCCATCAGCGGGCCTTCAATCACGTGCAGCGGACGGCCACCCTTGGCCACAATGCCTTGGTAGGCTTCTTCGGTGTCTTCGACGATGAAGTCGGTGATGCCGTGCACCATGGCGTGGCTCAGGCGCTGCGCCACGCTTACCGGATGCTCGGGCGTGCCGCGCCATTCGAGCTTTTTGCTCTCGTCTTTGGCGCCGCTTTTGGCGGTCTCGGCTATCTCCACCAAGCGTTCACCGGCGTCGGGTCGGCGGTTCAGCACCACGTCTTCCACGCGTTCGCGCAGCACGGGTTCCAGATCGTCATACACGCCCATCATGCCCGCGTTGACAATGCCCATGTCCATACCGGCCTGAATGGCGTGGTACAGAAACACGGTGTGGATGGCTTCGCGCACCGGGTCGTTGCCCCGGAAACTGAAGCTCACGTTGCTCACGCCGCCTGACACCTTGGCACCGGGCAAGTTGGTTTTGATCCAGCGCGTGGCTTCGATGAAGTCGACCGCGTAGTTGTTGTGCTCGTCGATGCCGGTGGCAATGGCGAAGATGTTGGGATCAAAGATGATGTCTTCGGCGGGAAAGCCCACCTCGTCCACCAGAATGCGGTAGGCGCGCTCGCAAATCTCGGTCTTGCGGGCGTAGGTATCGGCTTGCCCCTGCTCGTCAAATGCCATCACCACGGCTGCGGCACCGTAGCGGCGCAGCAGCTTGGCCTGGTGCTTGAAGGCGTCCACGCCTTCTTTCATGCTGATGGAGTTCACCACCGACTTGCCTTGCACGCAGCGCAAACCGGCCTCAATGACACTCCATTTGCTGGAGTCAATCATCACCGGTACCCTTGATATATCTGGCTCGGATGCTATTAAATTGAGAAACTTCACCATGGCGGCCTGGCTGTCGAGCATGGCCTCGTCCATGTTGATGTCGATGATCTGGGCACCGTTTTCGACCTGCTGGCGCGCCACGCTCAGTGCTTGATCGAAGTCGTCATTCAGAATCATCCTGGCAAACACCTTGGAGCCGGTAACGTTGGTGCGCTCGCCCACGTTCACAAACGAGGCGGTCGGCGCTTGACCTGAGGCGGCGCCGTCCACCGGCGCAATGGTGCCAATGCTGACGGGCTCCAGGCCCGAGAGTTTCATGGGGGGAATAACAAATTGGGACATACAACTCACCTGTGAACGCAGACCGCGTCAGCGCCAAAAAAACGCGCAACGCCCATGCAATGGATTTCAAAAAGCAGGCAAGCGTCGTTGTAATCTCCAAGCCTGACGGACCGTGGTCCGCTGCAACGCTCCTTGGAAGGGCCATATTTTAGGTGTTTTGCCTCTGGCATGGCGTGTGCATGGACAAGTCCCGCTACCATAAGGTTGGCGACAGGGAAAGCCCCTATAGTGGCGCACCCCCGACACTCCAACCCTGCAAACTTCGAGGATCTTCATGGCAACGTCAAAAATCATATACACGCTCACGGACGAAGCGCCCCTGCTGGCGACCTGTGCCTTTCTGCCGATCATTCGCACGTTTGCCGCGCCCGCCGGAATTGACGTCGAAACCAGCGACATCTCTGTGGCCGCCCGTATCCTGGGCGAATTCCCTGAGCGCCTGACCGAGGCACAGCGCGTGCCCGACAACCTGGCCGCCCTGGGCAAGCTGACCTTGCAGCCGGATGCCAACATCATCAAACTGCCCAATATCAGTGCATCGGTGGGCCAGCTCACCAACGCCATCAAGGAACTGCAGGGCAAAGGCTACGACCTGCCTGACTTCCCCGAAGCGCCCAAAACCGAGGAAGAAAAGGCCCTGCGCGCCCGCTATGCCAAGTGCATCGGCAGCGCCGTGAACCCCGTGCTGCGCGAAGGTAACTCTGATCGCCGCGCCCCGCGCGCTGTCAAAGAATACGCCCGCAAGAACCCGCATTCGATGGGCGAGTGGAGCCAGGCCTCACGCACCCACGTGTCGCACATGCACACCGGCGACTTCTACCACGGTGAAAAGTCCCTCACGCTGGACAAAGCGCGTGACGTCAAGATGGAGCTGATCACCAAGAGCGGCAAAACCATCGTACTCAAGTCCAAGGTGACGCTTTTGGACAAGGAAGTCATCGACAGCATGTTCATGAGCAAGAAAGCGCTGCTGGCTTTCTACGAGCAAGAAATTGAAGACGCGCACAAAACCGGCGTGATGTTCTCCCTGCACGTCAAAGCCACCATGATGAAGGTGTCGCACCCCATCGTGTTTGGCCACTGCGTCAAAATCTTCTACAAACAAGCGTTTGAGAAACACGGTGATCTGTTTGACTCGCTGGGCGTGAATGTCAACAACGGCATCGCCAATTTGTATGAAAAGGTGGCCACCTTGCCCCAGTCGCAGCGCGACGACGTCATGCGCGACCTGCACGCCTGCCACGAAAACCGCCCCGAGCTGGCCATGGTCGATTCCGCCAAAGGCATCACCAACTTCCATTCGCCCAACGACATCATTGTGGACGCCTCCATGCCCGCCATGATCCGCACCAGCGGCAAGATGTGGGGTGCAGATGGCCGCCTGAAAGATGTCAAGGCCGTCATGCCTGAGAGCACCTTCGCCCGTATTTACCAAGAAATCATCAACTTCTGTAAATGGCACGGCAATTTCGACCCCAAGACCATGGGCACCGTGCCCAACGTCGGCCTGATGGCGCAGCAAGCTGAAGAATACGGCTCGCACGACAAGACCTTTGAGATTTCCGAAGACGGCGTAGCCAACATCACCGACCTGGCTACTGGCGAAGTCTTGCTGACACAAGATGTGGAAGAGGGTGACATTTGGCGCATGTGCCAGGTCAAGGACGCGCCCATCCGCGACTGGGTCAAGCTGGCTGTGACCCGCGCCCGCAACTCCGGCATGCCCGCCGTGTTCTGGCTTGACCCCTACCGCCCGCATGAGAATGAACTCATCCAGAAGGTCAAGACCTACCTGAAAGACTACGACACCACGGGGCTGGACATCCAGATCATGTCCCAAGTGCGCGCCATGCGCTACACCCTGGAACGCGTGATTCGCGGGCTAGACACCATCTCTGTCACCGGCAACATCCTGCGCGACTACCTTACCGACCTGTTCCCCATCATGGAGCTGGGAACCAGCGCCAAGATGCTCTCGATCGTCCCGCTGATGGCCGGTGGCGGCATGTACGAAACCGGTGCGGGCGGCTCTGCGCCAAAGCACGTGCAGCAACTGGTGGAAGAAAACCACCTGCGCTGGGATTCGCTGGGTGAGTTTTTGGCGCTGGCCGTGTCCATGGAAGACCTGGGATTGAAAGTCGGTAACGTCAAAGCCACCATTTTGTCCAAAACCTTGGACGATGCCACCGGCAAGCTGTTGGACAACAACAAAAACCCCAGCCCCAAGACTGGCCAGCTCGACAACCGTGGCAGCCAGTATTACCTGGCCATGTACTGGGCGCAGGCGCTGGCCGCACAGACCGAAGATGCTGAATTGCAAGCCAAGTTTGCGCCGCTGGCAAAGGCGCTGGCCGACAACGAGCAGCAAATCGTCAAAGAGTTCCTCGAAGTGCAAGGCAAACCGGCAGACATCGGCGGCTACTACCTGGCCGACTTAGCCAAGCTAGAGGCCGTGATGCGGCCTAGCGCCACCTTCAATGCAATTCTGAAGGCGGCGCAAGCCTGATCTTTAGCCACTGAAGCGGCGCAAACGCCGGTGCATGCAGGCCTGTTGGGGGCGGTGTGTACCGGCTTTTTTGTGCCTGCTGATTTCTTCCACTTCTCAACAATCCGTGTCGCAGTGCTGTTGCCTTGTCGTGCGACAGCACTGCCCAAGTCTTTGCGCCTAGACAGAATTGACTTCAAATAGAAATCAGTGGGTTTTTATAGGTTGTCGCAAAGAGACGACCACTAAGGTCACCACCGTTAGCGGCAGCACAAAACTCAGCATCGCGGTTGAGAACATGGCCAACGCGGCGTGATGCTGGGCTGCAAGCACCAGATAGGTCACGTAAGCAACGTAATAGCCCAGGAAAACGGCACCTTCCCAGCGGGCGATCTCGCGCCCGGTGATGAATATCGGCACACACGCCAATGCCACAGCCACCATGACCCACATGTCAAAGTGCATCACTGCGGCAGGCACGATCAAACCAGCGTCTCCCGAGAACAGGCTCGACAGGCCCATGCAGCCCAAAAGGTTAAAGGTGTTGCTGCCAACCACGTTGCCCACCGCAATGTCGCGTTCGCCCTTGATGGCCGCCATGATCGAGGTGGCTACTTCTGGCATGGATGTGCCGGCCGCCACAATCGTCAGGCCAATCACCAGGTCACTCACGCCCATCGACTTGGCCACCGTTACCGCCGCCTGTACCAACCAGTCAGAGCCCACAACCAGCAGCGCCAAGCCCGCGGCAATCATTAGGATTTGCACCCACATGCGGTCCATCCATCCTGACGAAGCGCTTGGGGCGAACTCTTGCGCATACTCCGCCTCAGCGGCTTTGCCCTGGCGCCGTGACTGAACCACCAAAAAGGTGGTGTAGGCCACCAACAAGGAAAACAGCAGCAGCCCGTCATGGGTACTCAGGTTGCCATCTAACGACAGTAGCAACAACAGCAAACTCGCGCCGAGCATGATGGGCACCTCCTGGCGAATCAGCTGAATGTTCACGACCAAAGGCGTGATCAAGGCCGACAAGCCAAGAATGAATAACACATTGAATAGATTGCTACCCACCACGTTGCCCAGCGCGAGATCAGATTTTCCATCAAACACCGCGCCCAGTGACACCGCCGCTTCCGGTGCGCTGGTGCCAAAAGCCACCACGGTCAACCCCACCACCAGCGGCGAAATACCCAGTGTAAGTGCCAGCCGTGATGCCCCCCGCACCAACACGTCGGCGCCCACAATCAAAGCCACCAATCCTGACAGAAACAGTAAAAAAGTCATAGAACGTAGTCCTCTGTGTAAAAACGTGTTGATCTGAAATCTATTGTGACCCAGTTGGGAAAGCCCGGCGATCAAAGGGCTGGTGTTGAGTACCCAGTGTCCCTGTGCAAAAGGTTCGTATAAAGTGCAGTGAATGTTATGAATTGACTGCTTTATTGTGATGGTAGTGGCCGCAACAATGGCGCTGTTGATCAATTCTTTAAGGAGTTCATATGGGCTACGTCATTGTTTGGATAGGTGTTTTCGGACTGCTGGCGCTTTGGACTCTGGGGGTGTGGCTGCTCAACGGCCTAGGTGTCTGGACTTTGTCGCACGCAGACTCGGTGGCAAGTGGTGTGGGGGCTGTGCAGACCGATGTGATGCCCGGCTGGCTGGCTGCGTTTGTTCCTGCCGAGTTGATGCAGGCGATGCAATCACTGTTGCAGTCCAGCTTGCCTATGCTGGAGGGACTTCTGGGTTGGGCTGGACCTCTCGCTTCGGGTTTGACGGTGGCAATGTGGATGTTGTGGGGTGCCGGTGCTTTCTTGCTTGTGTTGGCGGGAATAGCTGTACATGTTGTGCTGCGCCTGGCGTCCGGGCGGGCGGGTCAGGCCGTAGGGGCGCTCAAGTCGGTACGGGCCGCGTTGCCTTGATGGGCCTGCGCCATCCTATTTTCTGTAGATGACTTGTCAGTTGATTGGTTTTTTGGGAATGTTGGTCATGGATTTACTTGTTTTTCAATTGGTGTTATCTCGTTAAGCTTTGCTCACTCATGTTTTTTTTTGGAGGTTGTCATGAAGAGAATATTTTTCTTACTGGCCCTGGTGTTTACCTTGGGTTTGTCGTCGATTGCATTTGAGGCGGAAGCCGCCAAACGCATGGGTTCTGGTAAATCCATGGGCATGCAACGTCAGTCTGCGCCGGACAAAGCGCCCCAGGCCAATCAAGCGCAGAACCAGGCGGCAACACCAGGCGCAGCGGCGGGTGCAGGCGCTGCCGCGCCGTCTTCGCGTTCGTGGATGGGCCCGGTGGCGGGTATTGCAGCGGGCCTCGGTTTGGCAGCTTTGGCGTCGCACCTAGGTTTTGGTGACGAAATGGCGTCGATGTTAATGTTTGGGTTGTTGGCTGCAGCCATCATGATCGCGGTTGGCTTTTTTATGCGCAAGCGTGCCGCAGCTCAGCAGGCAGCTGGGCGCGCTGGGGGTATGCAGTACGCCCCAGCTGGAGCTCAGCCAAGCGCGCCAGCGGCACCGGCCTACAAGGTTGCGATGCCTGCAGCAGCCGGCTCCAGCATTGGCTCAAGTCTGATCGGATCAGGCGCTGGCGCCCCGAGCATTCCGGCGGACTTTGATGTGGCTGGTTTTGAGCGTCAAGCCAAGGTCAATTTCATCCGCTTGCAAGCGGCCAATGATGCGGGTAACCTGGATGACATTCGCCAATTTACCTCGCCTGAGATTTTTGCAGAACTGACGTTGGACCTGGCCGATCGTGGGGGTGCAACACAGCACACCGATGTGCTCAGCATTGACGCCAAGGTGTTTGAGGTGGTGGAAGAGGCCGGTAACTACATCGTCAGCGTGCGGTTCACCGGCGTCCTGCGCGAAGCTTCAGAGGCACAGTCCGAGTCGGTTGATGAAGTTTGGCATCTCACCAAACCATTGGCAGGGCACGGAGGATGGGTGCTTGCCGGTATTGAGCAACTGTGATGGACTTGCAGGCTTACACCCCGGTCCTGCTGTTTTTGTTGGTGGGCGGTGCGGTGGCGGTGCTGGCGCAGTTGGCGGGCGGGGTGTTGGGGCCTCATCGCCCCGACCCCGCCAAGAACTCACCGTATGAGTGCGGGTTCGAGCATTTCTCGGACGCTCGCCACCAAATGAACGTCAGGTATTACTTGGTTGCGATTTTGTTTCTGCTGTTTGATTTGGAGATTGCTTTTCTGCTTCCCTGGGCGTTGGTGTCTAAAGAGGTGGGGCTGGTAGGCTTTAGTGCCGCCATGATGTTTCTAGCGGTATTGACGGTGGGGTTGGTCTATGAATGGAGAAAAGGAGCCCTCGAATGGGAGTGATCCATGCCGTCATTCTGGCGGTTCGGGGTGCTGAGAAGGTTGCCTCGTGAGTGCCACTGAAAAACCCCATTGGTCGCAACGGTGGCGCGACAGCTTGCCAACCCGTGAGCGCTTAAGTGCCCATCCTTGGCTCAAGCCCATTGCGTACCGTGTTTTAGATCCTCAGCTGTGGCGGTTGCAAAACGAGTCGGTGGCACGTGGTGTTGCCATCGGTTTGTTTTGGGCTTTTGTCATTCCTGTTGCACAAATCGTGATGGCCACGGCGCACAGCATCTGGTGGCGTGCCAATATTCCTGTGGCCGCCGGTGTGACGATGATCACCAACCCGCTGACCATCGGATTTTGGCTTTGGCTGGCGTACAAAGTGGGTGCTGCGGTTCTCGGTGATTCAGCAGCTCTGGCATCCGGTGCCAGCAACTTAAGTTGGCTGCAGGAATTCGGCTGGCCCACCATGTTGGGCATGCTGCTGTTTGCCGTGGGTGGAGCGGCCTTGGGTTACACCAGTGTCAAGTGTTTCGGATGGCTGAGGCTGAACGTGAAGCGCCGCCATCGGTAAAGCCAAGGTGCGGTGCGTGCCTGAGCCCAGGGGGGCGGGAGTGTCCGTAAGGCGCCTTCTGTGGGATGTTGGGGTGTAAACGGTTCGCCAGATTGGTCCCGGCCGGTGCGCCGCAAAGCCCAAGGCTTTGCAGGCCATTTTGGCGGGGGCTTTGCTGCAACTGCGTTTGACCCAACCAGGGGCGTGTTCAGGCAGCTTCTTTGTAAAAGTAGTTGGCTTGCAACACGCGCCCAGGCAACGGCGCCACCTCTTTGTGGATGGCCTCAATGTGGTCTGGCGTGGTGCCGCAGCAGCCGCCCACGATGTTGACCAAGCCTTCGGCGGCAAATTCGCGCACCAAACGGCTGGTGTCTTCGGGCTTTTCGTCAAAGCCGGTGTCGCTCATGGGGTTGGGCAGACCGGCGTTGGGGTAGCAGCTGATGAAGGTGTCGGGCGCGGCGCGGTTGAGTTCCTGGATGTAGGGGCGCATCAGTGCGGCACCCAGGGCGCAGTTCAGGCCGATAGCCAGAGGTTGCGCGTGGCGCACGCTGTGCCAGAAGGCGGTGACCGTCTGGCCGCTCAAAATCCGCCCGGAGGCGTCGGTGACGGTGCCGCTGATCATGATCGGCAGGCACTCGCCGCTGGCTTCGAAAAACTCGTCAATGGCAAATAGCGCCGCTTTCGCGTTGAGGGTGTCGAAAATGGTTTCGACCATCAG